>Ga0080007_1067350_pt1 | contig 16895 bp, 18 predicted proteins | sample OctOCTMetagenome_FD_69210 | JGI IMG/M metagenome (GOLD analysis project Ga0080007, IMG submission 69210) | Hot spring and microbial mat streamer communities from Octopus Spring Streamers, Yellowstone National Park, USA - OCT_B (SPADES... | ecosystem: Environmental > Aquatic > Thermal springs >...
CTATCAATCCAACATCTGAGATTGAATGATGCGGATTTCTAAAAGGTCTTTGATTTATTATACCACCATTTAGAATTCCAGCAATAGAATATATTTTCGTAGTTTCAAGAGCTTCTTCTTTTGTTAATGGGGGCAGTAGGGTAGGAATTCTTTTAGCAAACATCGTTTTACCACTACCAGGAGGTCCGAGCATAAGAAGATTATGTCCTCCTGCAACTGCTATTTCAATTGCTCTTTTAACAGCCCACTGCCCCTTAATATCACTAATATCTAAATCATAGTATTGAATAAAATTCTCTTTCTTTTCATCAAAAGGCTCAACTTTTAGCTCATTTCTTAAAAACTTAACAACATCCAACAAATTACGAAATGGATAAATTTTCAAATCATCTATTATACTTCCTTCATATCTATTATCATAAGGAAGGATTATACCCTCAAACCCTAATTCCTTTGCCATTAAACAAATAGGTAAAGCACCTCTAACTTTCCTTAACTCACCATCTAAGGATAATTCACCAATTATTATATATTTCTTATAGAATTCCGTATAATCAATATAACCAAGTGCAGAAAGAATACCAATGGCAATAGGCAAGTCAAATAAAGAGCCTTCTTTTCTCATATCAGCAGGTGCTAAATTTATTCTTATTTTTTTAGAAGGAAGCGTAAAACCAGAATTTTTTATAGCAGAAATAACCCTTTCTCTTGACTCTTTAACACTTGTTTCAGCAAGACCCACAAGGATAACCGAAGGCAATCCATTTGATAAATCAACTTCAACATCTACTAAAAACCCATCAACACCAATCACATTAGCAGATGATATTTTGGAATACATACTTTAAATTATAAAAACAATTCTTAACAAATTCTAAACAAAATAAGCTTTATAATTTTCAATCCTACTATGAAGTTATTAGGAATTTGTGTAGATCAAACAAGTCCTTATAGTTTGATATTTATAAGTAAAGAGCCTATTAGCGTAGGAGAATATGTTGTAATTGATGATGAAGTAAGAAAATTACTTGGTATTGTGTCATCTGTCTATTCTGAAAACCCTTATATAACTGAATCAATTATAAATCCTGAATATGTTCAAAAAATAAATAATCTTACAAATAATATGATAAAGTATAAAGCAATTGTAAATCTTCTTGGTGAAATAACAGAAAATGGACTATCTTCTTTAAAATACCCACCAAGACCATCTCGCAATATATATAAGGCTGATAATGAAATTCTTAAAAAAGTTTTTAAAATTGATGATAAGAAATTTGTAAAAATTGGGACACTTTTAAATAATAAAGAAATTCCTGTTTATATAAATTTAGAACAAGCAATAATAAGGCATTTAGCGATTTTAGCAATTACAGGTGCAGGAAAATCTAACACCGTAGCAGTTCTAATTGAAAAAATTGCTCAAAAGAATGGAACTGCTTTAATTTTTGATATTCATGGTGAATATAAAATAAGGTCATTTAACATTATTGAGCCTAAGATAAATCCATATAGTCTTGATGTTGATGAAATTGCAGGGTTAATAGGTGTTGATATGGATACAAGTGCTCAAATGTATTATTTATTAAGTGAAATAATTGAAGAAATAAAGAGAAGAAATTTAAGTAATGATGAGGAAGACACACTCTCAAAAGAATTAAGAAAAACATTTTTAGAAGATTTAATAAGTGAATTAGATAATTTGAAAAATGATAGAGAAAAAATTAGAGAATATGGGAAGGATACAACATTTAGACTTCTAAACCGATTAAAAAATTTAAAAAATAAATTTGGGAGCTTGTTTGTTGATGGTGCTACTGAATTATTGAAGAGGATTGAAGAGGGTAGAATAAATGTGTTAGATTTAAGTGGTTTGGATGAGGATAAAGCAGATATTATAATTAGCCATGTTTTAACTGCAATTTTAAATGATAGAAAAAAAGAAAGCAAAAATAAATATTTAAAAGCTCCTATCGTTTGTATATTAGAAGAAGCACATCTATTTGCTTCTGCTCATAGGAGAACTCGCTCTAAATATATTTTAAATAGAATTGCAAGAGAAGGAAGAAAATTTGGTGTTGGTTTATGGATTATAAGCCAAAGACCAAAAGGACTTGACCCTGATATTTTATCTCAAATGAATAATATGATAATTCTTAAACTTGTTGAGCCAGAAGACCAAGCTCATGTCAGAAGGGCATCTGAAAGTTTGAGTGAGGAATTAATGAAATATCTACCATCATTAAATCCAGGTGAAGCAATTATTGTTGGTAATATGGTAAGAATACCAATCCTTGTAAAAATAGAAAAAAGTAGTACAAAAATTCAAGGACAAGATCCTAATGTTATTGATGAATGGGAGAGATTAAGACAAAAACCTGAATTTTCAAATGATATTTAAAATTGTTTAAAAATAGCATATTTATTATTTCAATTTTATTTGCTATTGGAATTTTAATACCTGTTAAAATATCCATTATTTTAGCAATTATTTCAATAATTTTAGTGCCATTTTTTAAGTTTTTAATATATGTTCCCTTTATTTTTCTTGGCTCTTTAAGAATGGAGATTTATAAATATCCGAATATAAAAACCAACGACACAATTATTGTGAAAGTGAATGTTCCAAGTAAAGGAATTTTACCAATTGAAGGTTTTGGAATATTTAAATCAAATGTTTATCCAGGTGAATATAATTTTAAAGGTTATATTAAAAATGATAGTTTTATTGTTCTTAGCTTTGAAAAAGTAAGAAATCAAAATGAAATTTATTTAAAGTTAGATAAGTTTTTAAGAGAAAAAGCTTTTCGCTTTGAGGATTATTCAATTATAACTGCCCTTATTTTAAATAATAGAGATTACATACCTTATGAAGTAAAAAATGCTTTTGTGGAAACGGGAATGTTTCACATTCTTGCTATTTCAGGATTACATATAAGTTTAATTTTTTTAGTTGTTTCATTTGTTTTATCACTATTTTATATTCCAAGAAAATTAAATTTTGTAATTAGCTCAATAATTATATTTTTATATACAGCTCTTTTGGATTTTATTCCATCTTGTTTTAGGGCATTTTTGTTTGCTATTATTTTTTCAGTTTCTAATTTATTAGAAAGGAAAGTTAATATGCTGAATGTATTTGGATTGTCTTTAATTTTAAATTTAATGATATTTCCTACACAGATTTACGATATTGGATTTCAATTATCTTATTTAGCAGTTTTAGGATTAATATATTCACCTTTTAATTATTCAAAGAATTTTTTTCTAAATATATTAAAATCATCAATTTCAGCTCAAATTTTTACAATCCCAATTTTATTATATCACTTTTCAAAAGCACCAATTTTATATTTCTTCGCAAACTTAATAACAATCCCAATTTCTACTATTCTGCTCTTAAATTTATTATTCTGCTTAATTTTTCCATTTATTGAGCAACTTTTCGTTAGTCTTCATATCATAAATTCATTATTTATAAAATCTATAATTCTTCTTGAAAAGCTTAATTTACCTGCCTTGAAATTTTCAATAGATGAAAAGATGTTAATTATTCTTCTAATTCTAAACTTTATTATTGTTTCATTATTTAAAAAGTTTTAGAATTCTTTCTATAAATTTTTCAATAGAACTTATGTTTTTACCATTTTGGAAATTACCAAATTCATATTCAAGAATTTCTCTATCAACCTTTCCTTTTAATGTTCTATAAATTTCTGCCAAAAAGTACTTCCTTATTAAATTTATTCTCCCTTCCTTTTCAAGCCTTCTGACACTTACAAAAACTTTTGTATCCTTTATAATTCCAAATTTTGAGAACTTTGAAGCCCTTTTTACAAAATCATGGTCTTCCGCTAAAAATAAACTTTCATCAAATCCTCCAATTCTTCTAAAAATTCTTCTTGTACATATAATACAAAATCCAGGTGCTAATGGATAAATTTTTCTTGTTCTTTCAATAAGAACATTTGCTAACTTAAAAATTAAATGGTCAATTTTCAAATTTGATATTGGCTCAAATCTAAATGTTGCTACTTCATAATAATGATAATCAAATTCATAAATCGCTTTTTCTAAAAAATTTTTAGGAAGAATAACATCCGCATCTAAAAATAATAAATAATCACCAATTGAAATTTTTGCTCCATTATTCCTTCCTCTTGCTGGTTTTCCACCTTCAATAATTTTAGCATTATAACTTTTAGCAATTTCAATTGTTTTATCAGTGGAATTAGCATCTGCAATAATAACTTCATAATTTTTATAATTTTGCTCTTTTATTGAATTTAAAAGTTTTGGTAAAAATTTTTCTTCATTTAATGTTGGAATAATTATTGAAATAAAAGGCTCATTCATAATTTGTAAATTTTTTCTGAATAATTCTTAAAGGCATTTTTTGTATCAAAAATTAAATTAGCATTCTTATATATAAACTCATAATCAAATATACTATGGTCTGTTATAAGAACAACTAAATCACTTTCTCTTAAAATTTCTCTTGTCAATTCAACACTTTCAATTTCTAAATCACCTATCTGAATTTTTGGAATATAAGGGTCAAAATAATAAACAATAGCTCCTTTATCTGAAAGGAGAGAGATAATATCAATTGCTGGAGATTCTCTTATATCATTTACATCTTTTTTATATGCTACACCAAGAATTAAAATTCTACTTCCTTTTACACTCCTTTCATATTCATTTAATATATCAGCAATCCTTTGAACAACATATCTTGGCATATTTGTATTTATTTCACTTGCTACTTCTATTAATCTCGCATTATAATTTAATGTTTTCATTTTCCAAGATAAATAAATTGGATCAATAGGAATACAATGACCACCAATTCCAGGTCCTGGATAAAATTTCATAAAACCAAATGGTTTCGTTCCTGCTGATTCTATAACTTCCCAAACATCTATTTTAAGTATATCACACATAATAGCAATTTCATTAACAAGTGCTATATTTACTGCTCTAAATGTATTTTCAAGTAATTTAGCCATCTCAGCTACCTTTGAAGAAGAAACCACTATAACACTATCTATAATTTTTGAATAAACTTCATAAGCTAATTTTCCAGATATTTCATCAACACCACCAACAATTTTTGGAGTATTTTTTATTTTATAAACTTTATCACCAGGGTTTATTCGCTCTGGTGAAAATGCTAAAAAGAAATCTAAACCACATTTAAGACCACTTTCTTCTAAAATTGGTTTTATTACTTCATCTGTTGTGCCTGGATAAGTTGTGCTTTCTAAAATTATTAAATGTCCTTTTTTAAGGTATTTCTTTATGTTATTTACAGCATTTAAAATATAACTTAAATCTGGATCTTTTGTTTTTGATAGGGGCGTTGGGACCGCAATAATTATAATATCAACTTCACTTAATACTTCATAATTTCCAAATGCTTTGATTTTATTTTTTCTTACTAAATCTAAAAGCTCATTATTGTCTATATCACTTATGTAAGAAATTCCTTCATTTATATTTTTAACTTTATTTTCATCAATATCTATTCCATAAACTTCAAAATTATTTTTCGCAAACTCAACAGCTAACGGAAGTCCAACATATCCAAGCCCTATCACACTAACCTTAAAATCATTATTTTTTATTTTCTTTAAAAGTTCATTTTCCATAGTTCTAAATTTTAGAGGATAAAAAAATTAAATCAATACATTGTCCAATAATTCTGGAATATAGATTATTCCTTATTTTCCCTACCCACCCTAAAAATAAGCCTTCGCCTTAAAACTTCGCCCCCCTAAATTCCCCCTAAAAACAATAATTTCCTGAAATTTTTATAAGTTATTGATAGTCAATCATTTAACACTATTTATTGGACAAAGCATTAAATCAAGATTATTTCTTGTTTTTCCCACCCACCCTGAAAATAAGGCTCCGCTTTATAAATACCCATTTTTCGGCAGGAGGCTACCAATAAAATCTATAATTTTTTAAAATTTTCATAAGCACTTTTTTCAGTTTTAATAAAACAGAGTAATCCTTCTTGCCATTTTCAGATATTTTTTAATATACTTCATATCTTCTATTATTACGCCTTTTTTTGAGGCAGAATGAATTACTTTATTGTCTCCAATATAAATTCCTACATGGTCATAAGGACTATAAAAACTAAAAATGAGTATATCACCTGGTTTTATGCTATCAAGTTGAACAAAACTTCCGAAATTTATATAATCTTTTGAAGTTCTTGGAGCTTTTATTCCAAATTCACTTAAAACTCTATAAACAAATCCTGAGCAATCCATTCCGTCATCATCAATTCCACCATACTTATATTTAGTTCCTATAAATTTAAAACTTACATAATAGAAAGGATGAAGTGTATCTATACTTAATAAGGAAAAAATAACTATCATTTTATGCTAAATGAACCCCCAATAAAAACTATAATTTTTTAAAATTTTCATAACTTATTGATTATATTGGACAAAGCATTTCTAAACAACTTTTTCCCACTTTCCATATATTTCCTTTAAAACTTTATCATTTATATTTTCTACCTTGCCATCATAAATAATTTCGCCATTTCTTAAACCTATTACCCTTTTGCCATATTCCATAACTAGGTCAATATCATGTAAGTTAATAATTGTAGTAATTCCCAATTCCCTATTAAATTGTTTTAAATAATCCATCACTACTTTGGCAGTTGGAGGGTCTAAACTGGCAACAGGCTCATCCGCCAAGATAATTTTTGGTTTTTGAGTAAGTGCTCTTGCGATAGCGACTCTTTGCTGTTGTCCTCCACTTAATTGGTCAGCACGAACATAAGCTTTATCTTCAATACCAACTCTTCTTAAATTTTCAAATGCCAACTCAATATCTTCTTTACTAAATAAATTAAAAATACTCTTGATAGTTGAAATATATCCAAGCCTTCCTATTAAGACATTTCTCAAAACACTTATCCTTTTAACCAAATTAAAGTTTTGAAATATCATACCTATTTCTCTTCTTAAAATTCTCAATTCTTTTTCATTTAAATTCTTTATATTTTTTCCATTTACAATAAGCTCACCTTCGCTTATTTTAACAAATCCATTTATTGTTCTTATTAATGTTGATTTTCCTGCTCCTGATGGACCAATTATTATTACAAATTCACCATCATTTATTTGAAGATTTATATTTTTTAGAGCTTTAAAACCATTTGGGTATATGACACTTACATTTTTGAAAATAATCAAAGACTAAAATTTTAAAGTATATATAAATTGCGTTGTCTAATAATTCTAAAATGTAGATTATTTCTTACTTTTCCCCACCCACCTTGAAAATAAGCCTTCGGCTTAAAAATGCCCATTTTTACGCCTCAGGGGGCTTCTGATAAAATCAATATCTAAAATTATTTATTTTTTAAATCTACCACTAATCCTATAATTTCAAATTTCCCAGCTATTAGCCTTTAATTTCCAATATGTAGCTTTACTTTTAATTTGAAAATTCTTTTTTGTTTTAATTGAAGGAATAATGCTTAAAATTTCCTTTGAAGGTAGTTTTTGATTGTAGTTAAATTCATCTGTAAATTTCGTAGTATAAGCTCCACTTCTGAATTCTTCACTTTTTAAAATTTCTATTAGATAATCTATATTCGTTTTAATCCCAAAAATTTTATATTCGTTAAGAGCATTTATAATTCTATTTATTGCTTCTTCTCTTGTTATTCCATAAACAATTAACTTACTAATCATAGGGTCATAATACATAGGAACTTCATAACCACTATAAATTCCACTATCTAATCTAACATAAGGTCCTGATGGCTCTATTAAAAATTCAATTTTTCCAAAACTCGGAGCAAAATTATTTAACGGATCTTCTGCGTATATTCTTGCTTCTATACAATGTCCATTAGGCTTTAAGTTTGAAAGATAGCTTATATTTTCACCATTTGCTATTTTTATTTGAATTTCAACTAAATCTATATTATATCTCCATTCAGTAATAGGATGCTCTACTTGTAGTCTTGTATTCATTTCTAAAAAGTAAAAATTTTTATTTTCATCTAATATAAACTCAATTGTTCCAACATTTAAATAGTTTATTGCTTTGGCAAAATTTATAGCACTTTCAATAATTTTCTCACGAGTTTTATCATCAATTGAAGGACTTGGAGATTCTTCTATAATTTTTTGATGTCTTCTTTGAATTGAGCATTCTCTCTCACCAAGAGCAATAACATTTCCAAATTTATCAGCTACTATTTGAACTTCAATATGTTTTGGTTTTGAAATATACTTTTCAAAATATACACTTCCATCACCAAATGAACTTTCTGCTTCTTTTACAGCAATTTCATATTTTTCCAATAATTCATCCTCACTAAAAACAATTCTCATTCCTTTACCACCACCACCTTTTGAGGCTTTTATTATAATAGGATAGCCAATTTCCTTAGCATATCTTTTAGCATCTTCATAAGAATTTATTTTTGGAGAACTTGGTAAAATTGGAACATTTGAATTTTTAGCAATTTCTTTTGATGTAATTTTATCGCCTGCTAATTGCATGCTTTCAGGTGTTGGTCCTATAAAAATTAAACCTGCTTCATTTACTTTTTTAGCAAATTCTGGATTTTCAGATAAAAAACCATATCCAGGATGAATCGCATCAGCCCCCGATTTTAAGGCAATATCTATAATTTTTTCCATATTTAAATAACTTTTTGAGCTTTCAGGAGGTCCTATATAGTAAGCACTATCACTTATTAAAACATGAAGAGCATTTCTATCAGCATCCGAATAAATAACAACAGAAGATATATTCATCTTTCTTAATGTTCTTAGAATTCTAACTGCGATTTCTCCTCTATTCGCTATTAAAACTTTTTTTATCATTTTTTACCAACAAAGAAAATAATAACAAAAAACAATATAATAAAAAGCGTTATATTTATAGCTGTCAAAATTGCAATAAATTTACTAACTTTGTTTACTGTATCATAAATTTTAAAAACTCTTTCCGCTTTATCAGAATAATCTTTCATTATGTTCTTTATATCAGACCAAATTTCTTCTATTTCTTTAAGAATCATAACAATTGCTTTTAATTCCTCTTCATTGTTTTTATTCTCTTCCACAGCTTTAAAATTTTAAAGTTCAAATAATTCTGATTTCAAAAATTCAATAATATCATTAATAAATCATTAATAATATCATTACAAGATAAAAATTGAATAACATCTGCAACATAATCTTCTCTTTTGTAATTCTTATCATACAAACTCATTATCATTTCGGCGAAAGTTGGGGATATACTTTTTAAATTTTCGTCATTCTGATGTATAATTTTGATTGCCATCGCTGTAATTTCTTCAAGCTTTTCAATAATTTTATTTTGTTGAAATTTTTTTATTTCCGCAAATTTTTTTATTTCCTCCAAGATTTCTTTGCTTTTCAAAATTGATATTACATAATTGTTTAACCTTTTGTTTTTCTTGAAATTCAGCTCCAAAACTGTTCTTTCACTTATTGTAATTATTTGACCTAACCATAGGTCATCGTATAATATTCCTTCCAACTGATTCTTGAAATGTTCAATAGTATATTTTTGTTTCCCCACAAACAGACTTTTGATTACTTCATCGCCATAAACAGCGAGTATATTCACTTTTATATCATCGACCATAAATTCAATTCTAAATGCTTCTTCGGATAATCTTTTTTCATCAAGTTTATATTCAACATTTTTTTCTTTCAGTGTTTTGATAATATCTTCCTTACCCCTTGTAAGACCATTATAACATATACCCCATTTTTCGTCTTTTTCCACTGTTGCGGGATCTCCTTGAATATCAAACAATACCCCACATATAAGAAAAACATTCTCAATACCACTATTCTTGAGACAATTTCTAAAAGTTTGATCCCCGATTAGCAACTTTGTGAATTTGTTAAATTTTTCCATCAACTCAATTCTTCCTGCGGTGCACCCGGAATAAACTTTCATTTTTAGCTCACAGAAAACAAGATTGTTTCCGTTTTTACTGACAATATCAAATTTCTGTTTTGTCAGTTCGTTTTCCTCTAATCCGATGTTTTGCTCCAACCATTTGGGTAAGTTTATTAAAGTAAGCTCAAATCCAGTTTTTTCAGCTGTTCCTAGATTCTCTAATAGCTTGGCTACAAGACTTCCTCGTCCAGCCTGGCTATGCTGATAATATGAGGTTATTGTTAATAAAGCTTCATAAAAACTATGTAAGTTCTCATCTAATTTTGAGACTTGTGATAAACCGTGAAATATTTCATCAAAAATATTGAAGCTTGATTCTAAACTAATAGTTTTCTTGAACATTTCCTTTATTCTTTTTAGATAAATTTTTTTGAGTTCTTTTTCTATTTCATTTTTGGGTTCCGCGCAAATAAGAAGCTTTCTGATTCTCATAATTGTCTATATCATTCTGGCTTATGGAAAATTATTATGCTTTCACCTCTTATAGCTCTGTTGCGAGCACCTAAAAGTGGATTAAAAATTAATTTTTCAAATCTAAATCCTACCTCCTCACAGAATTTTTTAGTCATTAAGGTTGTTGGTATTTTCTTCCCACCGACAGTACTATCTCCTACTATAATTGCCAATTTACCGCCGGGTTTGAGTGCCCAAAAAATATTCTCCACCGCTTGCCTTAAATCTTGATAATATGTAGCAACACGAGGGGGGAATCCATCAAAGTTTACTTTTGATAAGCTAAATTCCCTCATTCCAAGATATTTTGCTTCAATTTTTTTAGTATCTATACCCAAATAGTCATAAGCAATTTTATCCTTGCCAACATAATCTATAGAAAAGTAGTACGGGGGACTGGTAATGCATGCATCAAATCTTGATTCAAATTCTTTCATATTTTTAATTTCAAGAGCATCTCCCCCAATTATTTTGGCTGGTTCAAACTTGATATTGAAAAATTCCTTGATTTTCATCGTTTTTTTATAACACTCCTTTATGTAATTGAATTTCTCAACAAAAAGCCAAACTTTACCTTTGCTGTTATATCTTGAGGTTCTTAAAAAAGCATCTTGTGTGTCAAAATAAATTATTAGCATTAGGTTCTTAATAGTAGGTTCGGGGTGCTCCCATTTTTTTTCTTCTATAAGATGAAAAATTTCATACAAATCTTTCGGTGAAAAATTTAATTTTTTCTCCTCAATAAAGAGTAAATCGTTCTTCAATTTAGAAAGAATAACTCCAATAGGTGTTATATCTACTCCAACGCTTTTAATTCCCATAAGAGAAGCTTCGTGAGTAGTCGTTCCTGAACCGTTAAATGGGTCTAAAAGTAGAGAGTTATCACTTAATCTAAAAGCATTAATTAGAGTTCTCACAACTCTTGGGTAAAATTTTCCTTTATATGGATAAAGGTTATGAAAAGCATATGCATTTGTATCATTAAATTTATCTACAAATTCAGAATATAGTGTTGTTTTTCCTTTGACTTTTTCAAGGTGGGCAATTCTTATTCTCACAAAGTCTTCATCACCTTTGAAATCAACTGTTCTCTCAATTGGATTGATTGAATAACTTTCCGTTAATCCTTTTAGTTCTAGGTCTAATAGCTCTAAATCAGCTAATGTTTGCATCCAGAAACCAAAATATGTATCTGCATTAGGAGAATTATACTTTTTAAATTCTGCTGCATATTCGCTTATTATCTCCTTATAAGACAGATATTTATTTTCATTATCAAATAAAGTAGATTGACTCACAGCTTTAAAATTTTAAAGTTTAGCAAAAATGAAAATTGAATTGAATGAAGAATTTATAAATAAAGTTTTGCCAAAGTTTATAAAAATTCAAAATGTTAGTAATTTGAAAGTTGAAATTGAAAAAAATTTTATAAATGTTAAAGGAAATTATTTATTTATTCCTTTTAATTTCAAATTAGAGCCATTAAAAACAACAGGCTCAAAAATTCAATTTTTAATTGAAGGTGCATTTAGTAATTTTCTGCCAAATATAAATCAAAAAGGAATAAAATTTGAAAATAAAATTCTTGAAATAGATATTTCACAATATATTCAAGATATTGAAGTTAGAAATATGATTATTGACAATAGTAAAATCATTATAGAGCTATGATACCCAAACCTCCAAAGATACCATATATAATAGAAAAGCATAATGATAAAATCATAGATTACTATTATTGGATGAGAAATAGAGAAGACCCAAGACTAATAAATTATATTAAAGAAGAAAAGAAATTCCTAAATGAAATATCAAAGAATTTTAAGCATATTGAAGAGGAACTTTATAATGAGTTTTTAAGTAGAATTGAAGAGGAAGACACTTCTTATCCATTTAAATACGGAAATTACTACTATTTTTATAAAACTTTCAAAGGAAAACCATATAAAGCATATTATAGAACTAATAATTTAAAAGAAGAAATGTTAATTGACTTTAACGAAATAGCTGAAAATTACAATTATTTTGATGTTGGAAATATAAAATTTGATTATGAAGGTAATTTTTTGGCATTTAATTATGATAATAATGGCTCTGAAAATTTTAAATTATTCTTGAAGGATATAAGAAAGAATGAAATTAAATTTATTTCTGAAAAAACATTCTATTCTTTTGAGTGGTTTGAAGGTTATTTATTTTTTACAATTACTGATGAAATTTTAAGACCATATAAAGTTTTAAAATTAAATCCGATTAACTTAAAAATAGAGGAAATTTTCCAAGAAAATGACAAGGCTTTTAATATCCATCTAATGAAATCAAAAGATGAGAAATTTCTATTTATTATTCTTCATTCAATTGATACAACGGAAGTTTGGATAATTGATAAAAACTTCAATTTAAAGCTTTTTAAGAAAAGAAAAAAAGGTATTAGATATTTTATTGAGCATAGGGAAGGAGAATTTTATATTTTGACAAATGAGTTTAATAAAAATTTTGAAATTTATAAATGTCCAGTTGATAATTTTGAAAAATTTGAAATTTTTGTTAAAGCAAGAGATTATATAAAAATTGAAAGCTTTGAAATTTTTAAAAATTTTATAGCTATTTATGAGCTTGATAAAGAAAAAGCAATAAATACAATTGAAATTATTGATTTTGATAATAATAATGCCCATTATATTGAATTTCCAGATGATGTATATTATGTTGAATTTTCAGATAATTATGAATATGAAACTAATTTTTTAAGAATTGAATACCAAACATTAATCCAACCTAAAACAATATACGATTATGATATTAAGAGCAGAAATTTAATTTTAAGAAAGCAAGTTAAAATTAATAATTTTAATAAAGAGCTTTATGAAATGAAAAGAATTTTTGCTGATGACATTCCTATAACAATTGCTTATAGAAAAGATTTATTAAGGAAAGATGGAAATAATGTTCTTTGGGCTTATGGATATGGAGCTTATGGTCAATCAATTCCTCCATATTTTAAAGTAGAAAGATTAAGCATATTAGATAGAGGAATTGTTTATGCAATTATTCATGTTAGAGGAGGTGGAGAAAGGGGTGAGGAATGGTACGAGCAAGGTAAATTATTAAATAAAAAAAGAACAATTTATGACTTTATAAAGGCTTGTGAATTTTTAATAGAAAATAAATGGACATCAAAAGGAAAAATTATTATTGAAGGAGCAAGTGCTGGTGGAATACTTGTTGGTGGTTGTATAAATGAAAGACCTGAATTATTTAAAACAGCTATTGCTCATGCTCCATTTGTAGATGTTTTAAATACTATGCTTGACCCTTCTTTGCCTTTAACAATTTTAGAATATGATGAATGGGGAAATCCTGAAATTGAAGAGTTTTATTATTATATAAAAAGTTATTCTCCTTATGATAATGTAAAAGAGCAAAATTATCCTAATGTTTTGGCAACTTGTGGATTTAATGACCCAAGAGTTAGATACTGGGAGCCATTAAAGTGGATAGCAAAATTAAGAGAAAACAATAAATCAAATAATGTAATTGCTATTAAATTTGAAGAGGAAGCAGGACATTATATAGGTGAAGATAGATATAAAGTTTTGAGACATAACGCATTTGTAATTGCTTTTGCCTTATGGACACTAAATGAGAATTGATAGATTTTTTTCAGAAAATTTTGAATTTATAGAAGGTGAAGAATTTCATCATCTTTATAATGTTTTAAGGCATAATGTTGGAGATAAAATTTTGGCTTTTGATGGTAAATTAAATGAATATCTTTGTGAAATTGTTGAAATTCAAAAAAATAGAGCAAGAATAAAGAAAATTGAAAAAATTGAAAATATAGAATATGATTTTAACATAGCTATTGCACCTGCTTTAATTAAAAAAGAAAATTTTGAATTAATGCTTGAAAAAGTTGTTGAAATTGGTGTTAAAGAAATATATCCAATTATAACGAAACATAGTGTTGTAAAAATTAAAGAAAAGAAGGAAAGATGGGAAAAAATAATTTTAAATGCTTGTAAGCAAAGCCATAGACAAATAATCCCAAAATTACATAATATTTTAACATTAAATGAAATTGCTCAAATTTCAAAAAATTATTCTTTAAAATTATTTGCTAATCCAAAATCAAGTAGAAATTTGTTTAGTTTTGAAAAAGCAGATAGTGTTATAATTTTAATAGGTCCAGAGGGTGGTTTTTCAAATGAAGAAGAAAACTATTTAAAATCAAATGGATTTTTTGATTTTTCTCTTGGTAATTTCATACTAAGAAGTGAAACAGCTGCTATCGTTTCTGTTGGTTTAATTGCGCACTTTTTGAGGTATAAATAATATATCCAATTTTGTATTTTTCAATTTCACTTTCTAAAATTTGAATTTGTTTTTCAATTTTATAAAGTGAATAAATTGAAGCTAAAAGTGATATAACAAACCAAATTAAAACAGCATAAATTATAAAATCAACTATTGATAATTGTCTCATCAATTCTTCTTAATATACAAGCTCTGTTTTCCAAATCTATTTTTTCTATAAAATGCTTATTGAATGGAATAAAAATTTCATCATTCTCAGTTTTTATTTTAAAAATTGTATATTCGTTTTTCGTTATTATATCCTTTATAAAACCGATTTTCTTTTTTTCATAATACACATTTAGCCCTTCAAGCTCAAAAACATAATACTCTCCCTTATTTTTAGGAGGCAACATATTTTCATAAACAAAAATTTCATATCCTCTTAATTTCTCAACATCATTTCTACTATCAAGTTTTTCAAATTTTATTAAAGCAAAGTTATTAAAAAGGATTTTGAACTTTTCAATTTTAAACTCTATGAATCCTAATTCTTTATCATTTATAAAAACACTATTATAATTTTTAAAGTAAGAGGGAGGGGAGAAATATATTTTTATCTTTAACTCCCCCCTTAATCCAAAAGCTTTTAGAATTTTAGCTACAGGGTATCTATTCAAGGATTTCTACAACAACTTTTTTACCTCTTTTAAGAGATACAGCAGCAAGAATTGTCCTTATAGCCTTAGCAGTTCTTCCTTGTTTTCCTATGACCTTGCCAACATCTTCCTTACTTACTCTAACTTCGTATATCACAACTCTTTCACCAGGTATTTCTCTTATATTAACCTCATCTGGTCTATCAACAATCATTTTTACTATATATTCAAGAAGCTCCTTTGTGTTATTCATTTTTGAACCTCCTTTTTCATTTGAAGTTTGAATATGCTCTTAACTCTTGGTGTAGGTTGTGCTCCTTTTTTTATCCAATCGTTATACTTTTGTAAGTCAAGTTTAAAATCCCAATCTCGTTTTGGGTTATAGTAGCCTAAAATTTCAATAACTTTACCATCTCTTTTCCATCTTGAATCAGCAACAACTATTCTATATATTGGCTCACCTTTTTTCCCAAACCTTTGAAGACGAATTCTCACCATATTTGAAAATTTTAAAGGATAAAAAATTTTATTTTTGTGTTGTCCAATAATTCTAAAATATAGATTATTTCTTATTTCTCCCACCCACCCTATAAATAAGCCTTCAGCTTAAAAATGCTCATTTTTCGGCAAGTGGGCGAAAGCTCCCCTTAAATTCCCCCGTAAAATCTATAATTTCATTAAAAATTTCATAATTTCTTGATTGTCAATTATTTAAACTATTTATTAGACAAAGCATTTTATTTTTGGATTGTCCAATCAATCTAAAATATAGATTATTTCTTAATTTCTCACCAACCCTCAAAACAAGCCTACTACTTATAAATTCCTACTTTTTGGCTTTGGGGGGCTATTGCCCCCTATTTAACCTTACGTTAATTACTTCTTTTCAATAGGAGCAAGAAGTATGTAAGGAGTTTTTGGCTCTTGATCAGGAGGAACATACCAGGTTCTTGATAAAATGGAATCCCCTTTTGGACCAAGAGATTTTATAAATCTATACATAGCTCTTAAATCTTGCTCTGAGACTTGATGATAATTATGCCAAGGCATAGGTGGCCTTTCCTTTCTTGTTCTAAACATATTTACCCAATCATCTTCACTTATTGTATGAACGAAAATTCTCAGATTTGATGGATATGTCGTTCCCCAAGGTCCCCTATATCCAACTTTATTTCCAACCAACCATTCACTTTCTGGAATATTTCCTCCTGATATATCCCATCCAGGGGTATGACAATCATTACATCCACCTACAAGAATGAGATATTTCCCTGCCTCTTCTGGTGTTTTGGACTTGACATATATTACACTATCCTCAACAACTTCCTTTGCTTTTTCTTGCTTTACCTTTTCACAGGCAAATAGAAAAATCAAAGATGAACAAAATGTAAAGAGCCTCATATTGAAATTTTAAAGTATAAAACTTTAACTTTAAAATTTTCAAGCTATGAATATATATATATCAATAGATATGGAGGGTATAAGTGGCATAAACTC
>Ga0080007_1084161_pt1 | contig 16894 bp, 11 predicted proteins | sample OctOCTMetagenome_FD_69210 | JGI IMG/M metagenome (GOLD analysis project Ga0080007, IMG submission 69210) | Hot spring and microbial mat streamer communities from Octopus Spring Streamers, Yellowstone National Park, USA - OCT_B (SPADES... | ecosystem: Environmental > Aquatic > Thermal springs >...
TTTTTGTAGATGTGCTCTCACTCTTTTCACTCTTCTTATCGCCAATAATCAAGTCGCCCTCAAGTTCTAGCTCTATTTTCTTCTTCATACCGCAAGAATTATACAGCCGTTTAATTTGGTTCGTTAATCACCCTTTTTCTTTTTTGACTTTTTAGTTTTCTTTCTTTTTGTAGTTTTTTTCTTTTTTGGCTTATCATCAACTAATTCTTCAAGCACATCTTCTGGAAGTTTTACCTGAACTTTACTTTTTACTTTTGTCTCTATATCTACACTCCCCAATTCCTCTTCTTCTGTTGTCATCTTATCTTCTGTCTTTACTTTTACTCTCTTTTCTTTGTTTTCCCGTTTTTGTTGCTCTTCGGAAATACTTTCTTTTTTATTTCTTGTTTTTCGTGAAGTTTCTTTTGGTTCTTCTTCTTTCCCTCCGTTCTTTTTTAGCTCCTTTTCCAATTCTTGCCACTCTGAAGAACAAAAGTTGCTAATTATTTTATAATTCCATAACCCAAAGGATAAATAGTCTCCAATCATTTCGTGTTTCTCTTTTTTATATTCCCAATCTCTCGGATATTGTAAATCTTCTTCTTGCATTTGTTTTTTTGATTTCCACTTAGATAATTCATATATCATTGACTGTTTTAATTCATTAGCTTCTTTTAGATTGCTCTTTGCTTCAAGTTTTATTTTCTCCTCATTATTCTCTATTTCCTTTTTTACTTCTTTGAATATTGCTTCAAATATTTTGTTAGGAATATAGGATACATTTTCGCCTTTTTGCAAATATATATTATAGCGGTAAAGCAATCTCTGTAAAACAAAAGTTCCATTTGGCCAAATAAACACCATTCCCACTTTCCAATAATTGTCTATATCTCCACCAAATTTCCCGCTATATTCTTTATAATAATAATTCATCACAACATCTGGTATATCATAAATTACTATTTCGTTATTTAAAACAATGCAATTATGATATGAGATTTTTTTGTCTGGCGGGGTAAGAATATTGCTGTTAAAATGCCATTGTGTTATTAAAAAAGGTTGTACGGAGATTTTATATTTGCCAAATAACAAATCTTCATATTTTACCCAGGACATTTGGGGGGAAATTGGTAAAGGATAATTTTGAGGATTTTGTTGAATTGTTTTGGATAATCTATTAATTTTTGGGTCATCTTTACTAATACTACCTTTGGGGGGCATAACAACTCGCTGGGCATTAAAGTAATTAGAAGAGGCTTCAAACATATCGTAAGTAAAAATCTCGTTTGCGAATTTTTTCAAAGCACCAACTAAATTATCTTCCCATAAAACATCTTCTATTATTTTTACAATCATATTACTTAACATATATATTTTACCAAGTTGTATTCCAAAAGCAAAAAGATGGGGAGTAAAGTAATATTTACCATTATTTTCTTTTTTCTGCATCGCATTTAAAATCTCAATTCTCATTTCACCTTCTTCTACAACCAAAAATGCGACGCTGTTTCTTAAATCTGACGCTGGTCTCCTTTGGGAAAAGGCAACAATAAGATTTTCCCAACCTTGTATAAAATCTGTCTTACAAGTTCCATCATCTAAAATTCTAACTATTCTTATTTCATTTGAAGGTTCTTGAAGAATTGTAATATTCATTGAAGGTTCTTGAAGAATTGCAATATCCATTGAGGGTTCTTTGATTTTGGCATTATAGAGAATAATTGTTTCTTCAGGAGTTTTGTTTGCTGTAATTTCTATGATTGGATAAATTCCATCTTTAAGTTTAAATTTTCCTTCCCGAATATCTGTATAATATACATCAATTTGTTTCATTTTATTGTTGGGGAACAAGGAACTATAAAATGCTGGATGATAAAAGTGAAGATACTCATCACGAAACACTTTAATTGAAATCTTATATGCCCACTGTAAGGCAATGTATAATTCCTTAAGTTTGCTTTTAATTTCGTTAGGATATTTAACCGATTTCACATTGAAATTATACAGTTGATTATTTTATTTTCTTCTTTTACCCTTACCTTTGCCTTTTTTGTCTGTGTATTTAGATTTTCTGGATTTATTTCTCTTTGTTGTTTTCTTTTCTTGTTTTTCAGAAATCAACTCTTCAAGCACATCTTCTGGAAGTTTTACCTGAACTTTACTTTTAACTCTCGCTTCCACTTCTGCATCCTTTAACTCCTCTAATATATCTTGTTCTCTGATTTCCTCCTTTTCTGTTTCTATTTCTTCTGTTGTCTCTTTACTCTCTGTTTTTACCTCTACTTTCTCTTCCTTCTTTTTACGCCTTGGTTTCTCGGTAGTATCTCTCTGTTCCTTTTGTTGTTCTTCGGAAATCTCTTCTTTCTTCTTTCTACGCTTTGGTTTTTCGGTAGTCTCCTTTTGTTCTTTGTCTATTTTTGCCTCTTGTTTCTCTTCTACTTTCGGTTCTTCTATTTGAAGTTCTGGTGCTTTGGAAATCTTTTCTTCTTTTTGCTCCTGTTCTGGTTCCTCTACAACAGAACTCAAAACTTCACGTTTGATTTTTTCAGCCATCTTTTGGAAAATAGGCCAAATAACCTTTAACACCATTTCAGGCATCCAAATACAAACTCTATACGCAGTCCCACAGTACAAGTAAGTATATAGTTTGCTTGGAAGTTCAGTTGTTAGAAAATACCGCTTATCTTTATAATTCACAAAATAAACTAATCCATTAACAACATAGGGTATACTGTAAGTTTTATCTTCCCAACCCATGTGTAATGCATAAAATATCTCCTTTCCACTTTCCTTCACTTCTTTTCTTGTAATAAAATCTATTGCACGCCAATATCCACCCCAGGGTATTTTCTCATAACCGTTATGTATAATTAAATATACACCTTCTTCAAGTGGTTGTCTTTTGCGAACACGTTCTTTATCATAAAGCCAATATTCCTCTTTCTTCCGTCTAACTTCAATGGGAACGTTTTTTTGCGTAATAAGGCTGGGATAATATTTATCCACAAATTCAACAAATTCTTTGTATTCAGGATTTTCTTTTAATAGTTTTTGCAAAGCGGATACGAGTTCTTGTTTGTAGTCTTCAGAATTTAGGTATTGTTTAACTTTCTCAATTATTTCTTTTGGTTCTACAGTCTGGACTTGTTTGTGTTCTTCAATTTCTTCCTGTTTTTGTTGTTTAATTTTACTTTCGTAAGTCTGGATTTCTTCCGTTAATGTTTCCCATTCTTTCTTCCAACTTTCCATTCGCTTTCTTTTGTCTGTCTCTTCTTCTCCAGTGTTATCAAACATATAAACTGTATCATTACTCAACTCTCCTCTCTCTAATTCATACAATACATCATATAATCGTTCGTATAGCGCTTTTTGGTCCTCCTTTGCTTTTGTTTCTATCCATCCCGCTATTTTAGGCTCGGGTTCTATAGCATCCAATAAAAGCTCCACTATTTCATCTGGAATATATAAATTACCATCTTTTTCAATGTATGGATTAAACGGAGAATTGATAGAAAAGAATGTTAAGTATTCATCATTCCAATAACCAAGTGGCCAAGAGAATACAAGTCCTATTTTCCCTGTTGTCTTATCTTTAGTATCAACGAGCCCCTTGTAATAATTTACAAGTGCTTCAGGCATATTATAGATTACAACCTCATCACCAGACTTATTCTTAAGCACAATACAATTACAAATTTTTTCTTCCCATTTAAATTGAACTTTACTATTAATGTGATATTGTGTGATTAAATAAAGTCCAGTGTATATACGACTTCCTCTACCGTAAAGACAATCATCGTATTTTTTCCATCTGGATTTTGGGGATAATGTCGGTAGGTATTTATCGGGATTTGTCCGTATTTCATTAAGTAGTCTCTTCTTTTCTTCCCAAATCTCAAGTAGATTTTTGTTTTCTTCCAAGTTTATACTGTTAATATATAAAAATTTTCTTCTTGCGTAAAACATATCTTCAATCCAAAGCTCGTGTGCAAAACGTTTTATATTTTTTGCAAATTTATCATAAATCCGTAAAAAATATTTTATTTCATACAAAAACAAATAGCTTAAGAAATAATGCTGTCTAATTTTGGTGTTTCCAAAAGGAGATATGTTGCCCTTCATTAACAAATCCACTCCAAATTTAACTCTATCATAGTCCCACTTTGTTAAATCTATTTTTTCATAATTATTGCTCAAATTATCTTTACTCATTGAAAAACTTCTTATCTCTAATGTCCCATTTTTTACAACCAAAAACAAAATAATGTCAGAGCGCAATAAAAAAATCTCTTCTCCAAAAACCTTTTCCCAATTCTTTATAAAGTTTTTATCCGTTCCATCATCAACAATCGTTATGTCTTGTATATTTGTTCTTTCGGGTTCTGAATTATCATCTTCTACAATCACTCTTAGCTTTACATTTCGTTTTAACTTCTTTTTATCCCCTCCCCTTATGTATTCTGCCAAATCTAAGTCTTGAACAACTTCTATAATTGGATGAATTCCATCTGGGAATATAAATTTTCCTTTCTGAATATCGGTATAAGATATTTTGGAACGTGGTATTCGTTCATCCTTTTCAAATACTGGAAACCAAAATGGATAATTGAAGGCTTCGGGTGTAAAGATTTTTCTTGCTATTTTAGCAATCCATTTTAGGTAATCTATCAATTTCTCAAATTTTTCTTCAATCTTATCTTCTGGCATCATACGTGTATTATACAATGGAATAAACTATCTATTTTTCTTTCCCCATATTATAAACTAAAATCGCTTTTTTGTATCTAACCACGCCAAAGCTTCACATTTAGACAACCAGAAACCATTTAAAATCTCTATTACCTGATTATGCAATTCATATATAACTAGTTCATTCTTTTTGTATATATTAGCAATCCGAACATCCATTATAACACCAAATTTTTTAAATGCTTTTGCTTCTCCATAAACAGCAACATAAAGTAATGTCTTATGGTCCATTATATGTAATGCTTCTGGAATTGGATATGACCCTTCACCATAAACTATAACTTCTTCATCAGGTTTTGTCCTAAACACAAAAGTTGTCAAATGATTATATATATCATCTTTATAAATCCAAATATTAGTAATAGGATATACACCACTTGGAATGTCTAATTTGTTTTCAAAAAATTCTGTAGTGGTAATTTCTATTTTTCTTTTTGCACGTTGAACTGGTTTAAATTCTTTTGAATAACCATATACCTTATCTAATTTTTCAAGCATCCTACTTACATATAGCATTTTCCGAAGACCACCATTAACACGCACTACATTTTCTACAATTCTTTTTGCTTCTATTAAACTTTTCATTTCCATAACTAAAAATTATAAACTTGTAAAATCGCCAAACTTTATTAATTAGTTCTCAATAACCACCTACCTATAGTTCCATCAGGCCAAACAGTAATGAAAACTCTTCCTACATCATTTTCTCTTAAATGCAAGTCAAAATTGGCTCTAACTTTAAATATTTTCTCTTTGTCCCTCATATTGATTATAACAAGCTCGTAATAATCAAGTTTGTATATTCGGGGGTTTCGGTAATGTATTTTTATTTCTTTTACATACCAAACACCAGGCATTTTGTGAAGGTCGGAAAACTCTATAGTCTTTAATTTCTCGTTATCAACATAAAATTTATCGTATTTGTCGGCAACAGATTGCACCCAATTATACCAATCTTGCGAACTTTTTTGACTATTTAAAATCATCTCGGCTACAAAAGGTTCTTCTTTTGGTTTAACATTTTCGCCTACAAGATGCAAAAATAGAACCTCGGGTAGATAATATATATACCCATTCTCCTTACGAATTACCCAATATGAAGATGAATATTGGAAGTCCTTAAGCGAGAAATCGTGTATTATTATTTGTTTAAACTCATCATCAAAATCCAGCAAATTACGGAATATTATAGTATTATTCCAAACAATAGCAAATTCAGGGCTATAACTTAATGGCTTCAACCATTTTGCTTGAAGTAGGTGTCCCAAAAATTTTTCTGTTTGTTGATTGATTTCAAAAACAACTTCCGTATTTGAAGATAATGCAAAAAATAACTTCCTATCTATTTTTCCGCTCTTTTCTTCTTCAAATTGATACAAACGAATTATAGGATATACACCTTCAGGTATCTGCTTTATTTCATCAGGATTTTTAATATGTATTTGTTTAGGAAGAAATACAGGTTTGGGAATAATTTGTACCCATCCCCTTATCAAACTAACTTTACCATTTATATGAAGTGGATGATGATAACTAACAACTCTGTCTCCCGTTTCATCATTTGTAATGTAAGGCAACAAGTAAGCATTTTGAACATATTCATTCCACTTGCAATAAACAATTTCCAGATTTTTCTCTAATTGTTTATAAAACAGATTTTCAATTTGTTTAATCTCTTCAGTTTGTAGTTGTTTTTGCTCCTCTTGGATTTCTGCAATTTGCAAGATTTCCTCTTGTTTTGTTTCTTCAATATGTTCTGCTTTCCCTTCTATAACAGAACCAAAAACCTCACGCTTAATTTTTTCAGCCATCTTTTGGAAAATGGGCCAGATAGCCTTTAACACCATTTCAGGCATCCAAATGGAAATCTTTTCTGAAGTCCCACAGTATAAGTAAGTATATAACTCCCTGGGAAGTTCGGTTGTTATAAAATAATAATTGTCCTTATTAAGGAACACAAAATAAACTAACCCACTAACGGTATATGGCATATTTCCAACTCCAAACTTTTCACCGATAAACCACACATAAAATCGCTCGTTTCCCTTTCTATCTACTCCCTTTCTTGAAACAACATATGCCTTATGTTCATATCGGTACTTAGGCACTTTTTCATACCATTTATACACAACTAAATATACACCCCGAAGTTGGTGAGTGTTAGTTTTTCTGTAGAATGAATTTACGAGCCATTCATTTCCTTCTTTATCAGAAAGCCAATATTCTTCTTTCCACCTACGAACTTCACTGGGAACATTTTTTCTCACAATAAGTTTGGGATAATATCTTTTCACAAATTCGTTAAATTCCTTGTATTTAGGGTTTTCTTTTAGTAGTTTTCGCAAGGCGGATATAAGTTCTTGCTTATAATCTTCGGAATTCAGATATTCTTTAATTTTCTTAATTATCATTTCGTTATCTGTATATTCTGTTTCTATAGTTAGTGATTGTTTTTGTTCTTCCTCCTGTTTTGCTTCTTTTTTGCTTTCATCAAATTCCAAGTTTTCCTCTTTTATTTCTTCAATAGTTTCTTGTTCTACTTCTGAAATTTCTTCAGTTTCCCCTTCTTTTGTTTTTATAACTTCTTCAGTTTGTGCTTGTTCTTGTTCTTCTATCGTTTTTTGTTCCTCTTCCTGCTTCAATTCTTCAATCTCCGAGATTTTCTCCGCTTGTAATTGACTAATAATTTTTGCTATCTCTCTTTCTTCTTGTTTTTGCCTTTCTATCCTTTCAGCTTCCTCGCAAATCTCCCATAACTCTTTATCCATAAAATTTTCAAAATCCCAATCCATAGATAAGTATTATACATTTGAAAAATTTTAAATTGACATCAAAACCCACCAACCTATGGTTCCATCAGGCCAAACAGTAATAAATGTTGGCTCCCCAGAATTGGTAATTTGTAAAATTTTCCAATGAATTTTAACTCTAAATAATTCGCTTGGTTCTTTCATATTCACTATAACCATCGCATTATTTTTATTATCTCCACCTATTTTGCGCTCCCATTTTAAAACAAACCAAGCACCAGGCATTTTATGAAGGTCTGAAAATGTTATAGTTTTTATATTATCATAAATAGGAATATTTTTATATTTTGCAATAATGGGTTCTAACCATTCGGCGTATTCTTTATGTTTGCCAAATTGGATATTGGCAATGATTTCATCTACGAAAGGTTCCTGTTTTGGTTCAATTGTCTCGCCTATTAGACGGTAAAATAACACTTCAGGAAGGTAAAACATAGTATTATCATTATTAACACCTTCCCAATAAGAAGGTCTGTGATTAGGATTATTCCATAGTGGATTGATTTTCGCTACATTATATCTTTGTATAAATCCTTTCCATACAGCGATGAGGTCAAGTCCATACATCTCATCTGGCTTTGCAGAAACGTTCTTTTGAATTTTGTCAAACTCTTCGCTATAGTGCAATACAACTTCTTCCTCTGTAGATATAGCAAAAACAATTTGCCTTTTTGACAAGGGATAAGGATAATAACGAATTACAGGAAATACACCAAATGATATTACTTTTTGTATATCTTCAGGCTTGTAAATGTGTTTTTGGTTTGGAAGAAATATAGGCTTGGGGAAAATATGCACACGTCCTTTTGCCCAACTGTACTGAAATCCTCCCTTTTCATAAATATGTGGCACTAAATAGGCGTCTTGGGTGTATTTTGGCCACCAGCAAAGAGTGGTTATCACTCCACTTATTATGCTTTCTTTAAAATATTCTTTTATTGCTTCCCTTTTCCATTCTTCATATGTTATTATTCGTGGGTTTCGGTCAATTTTTATAGATACTTTGTCCTGTTTTAGTTTGATAAGTGCTTTATTTTCTTCTTTTTTCAATCTCCATATTTCCAATTTTGAATTCAACCACTTATTGTTTTCTGTCTGTAATTTTTCTGTTTCATATTCTATACTTCTATCTTTTTCTGCATTGTTGGATATTTCTAATAAAAATTCCGATAACTCTTCTGGAATGTATATCACCTTACCCAAATTTGAAGATATTTCAAGATATGGGTTATATCCTAAAAGGATACTAAAAATAACCATATATCCATTTGGCCAAGGGAATAGGAAGTTTATTCGCCAAAGACGAGTCTCAAAATCCAATAAGTCATCTACTACCCATAAACCATCTCCATAGTTAATCATTGTTGTGTTTATAGGCATATTATAAATTACTATTGAATTGTTAAGCACTATACTATTTTCAGGTTTAATTTTGTTATCAGGTGGTTCAATAAACATTTTTCCGTAATGATATTGTGTGATAGTATAAACTTTAGGTTGTAATTTATATTTGCCTGAAATAATATCTTCATAATTAACCCAAACGTAGTCTTTGGAAGATGGAAATGGATAATAGTCGGGGTTTTCATTTATATCCTTTGCAATTTCTTTTATGCTTTCAATATTTTCTTCTATTCTACTAATGGTATGATAAAGAATTGTTGTGGCTCTTAATGTTTCATAGGTCCATAGTTTAAGTGCTAATTCCTCTAATATCATTTCTGGTTTTTTATCTTTAGCCCAAAGAAGATTTTTAATAACTTCAAACACCAACTCATCCAAGAAATAATAAATGTGAATTGGATTGTATCCAAAAGGTATAAAGTTGTTTATATTAAGATGTACTCCGAGCGGTACATCAAACGTACTATTTGGCTTTAAAAATTTTATCTCCCATCTATTCTCCTTCACAACTAAAAACGGCAAAATATGTGGTGTTCTCAAAACAATATCCATTATATTTTTAATGGGCCAATTTTTAAGTTTTCTATCGGTGTAAAAATTTATTTTTTGTGAAGGGTCTGCAACTACTGTTAAATCCATATTCACTAATATATTACCTCTATCTTTCATATTTTTCAACAAACTTATCTTATGACGAGTTGAAATAATCGGATAAATACCGTCTGGCAATTTAACCCTCTCTTCAAGAACATAAACAAAAGGTACATTGTGTGTTTGCGCTCCCTCAAGATTTTTAAACACTACCTCCAAATCTGTTTCTTTTGACTGTTCTTTAACTCTTACGGACATTGGAGGTAAAAATAAATACATATAGTCCCTCGCCAAGAAACTTTCCTTTGCAAAAGCTCTGTTTATAATCTCTGCAACATCTTTAAAAAAATTCTCTAAAATCTCTAAAGTATTCATATTAAGTAAATATTATAAAGGGAAAACTTAAATCTCGTTAGAAAAATTTATTAAGTAGTTGATGTAGCTTGGATATGCTTTACTCTCAATTAGATTTTGAATTTCCGCTATATACTTTCTATAATCCATACTCTTTAATTCTTCACAATCCATCCACCAAATATCTTTCAAAATTAGACCTGTTGGATAAGTTAGCTCATATATCAGTAATTGTCCCAACACAACAGTATTGGCAACACCTACTTCTCTTATTTTTTTTACAACAATCTTTTTTGTTCCATTTTCAACCAGAAGAAACGTTAGAGTGCCCTTGTGTTCAGAAACGCCTTGTTCAATCATATACCTGAGGTCATCATAAACCAAAACTTCTTCAATGGGTGAATATATAAACTTAAAGCTTATAGGAGTGCCAAAAAAGTCATTTGCATAGCCCCAAATATTGGTGATTAGGTATAATCCATCTTGCATTTCAGAGAATGGTTTAGTTTCAAAGAGCATTGACGTAGTAATTTCGTATTTGTATGGTAGAGAAAGCCGAAAAGATGGCAATATACTATACTTTTTGGAAATTTCTTCAAGTACTAAATTCAAGTAATTAAACTTACATTCATACAATCCCATTATGTTTTCCATAGACAAGAATTATAAAGGCGAAATTTGAATATTTTAAAAAGATATTAAATCCCACCAGCCTATAGTTCCATCAGGCCAAACAGTGATGAATTTTAGCGTTCCACAAGAGGCAATTTCAAAGATTTGCCAGGGAACTCTAACCCTAAATGCTCTATCAGTTTCCCTCATATTTACTATAACAATCTCGTTGTTCTTATAATCACCATCTATTTTGCGTTCTACCTTTTGCACATACCAAGCACCAGGCATCTTGTGAAGGTCTAAAAATCCTACAATCTCAACATCATCACTAACAGGAATATTTTTATATTTCTCAACAATAGGGTCTAACCATTCGTGGTATTCTTTGTCTTTCTGAACTTGAATATTAGCAATAATTTCGCTTACAAAAGGTTCTTGTTGGAATTCAATTTTTTCGCCCATAAGTTTCCTAAATATTACTTCAGGAAGATAAAACATAGAAAGTCCATTATAAACACCTTCCCAATAAGTGGGTATATGTTTGGGGTTATCCCATTTTCTGTTATACTCCACTATATTACGCCTCTTCATAAATCCGTTCAATATAATAATAAGGTCAAGTCCATATATTTCAAGTGGTTTTGCAAAAACATACTCTTTTATCTCTCTGAATATACGGCTATCGTGAAATACAACTTCTGTATCTGGGGATATAGCAAAAACTAATTGCTCGTCTCCATAAGGATGAAAACGAATTGCTGGATATACACCCTCTGGTATGTTTTTTATATCCTCAGGCTTGCGAATGTGTATCTGATTTGGAAGAAAGGTAGGTTTGGGGAAAATATGAACGTGTCCTTTTGTCCAACCATAATAAAATCCTCCATCTACATTAATATATGGCAACAAATATGCATCTTGAGTGTATTTTGGCCACCAACAAAAAGTAGTTATTAGTCCCTTCGTTATGTTTTCCTTTAATTGTCTTCTTGCTTTTTCCTTTCTTATTTCTTCCTCTTGCGGTTTTTCTTCTTTAGTTTTTTCCTCATTCTTTTCTCTAACATTCAAAACTTCTTGCATAATTTTTTTGATATGCTTACGGACTACAGGCCAGATAGCATTAAAAACAACTGTGGGCATCCAATTGCAAGGTTTGTCTAAACCGCAAAATAGATAGAGATAAAACTTTCTATTGGGTAGTTTCGTTATAGCAAACAACCTTACGTCTTCCAATTTTATTACATAAGCCAATTCAAAAAGAACAGTTGGAACAATACTAATTTCTGTTATCTCAACCACGCTCAAGCCATCTCCCTCATCCTTTACATAATACGTTTTACCATCCTGTATATTTTTAGAGATTAAAAGATATATTCCTTCTGGTAAATCCTTTTCCCTCTTAAATGTTTCTGAAGGTTTGAAATACACTCTTGCTTTATTTTTAGCTTCGGCAAGATAACGATGCTTACCTTCAAGAATGAAATAATGATAATTTTTAGCCTCCTCATTAAACAATTTATATTCTTGGCTCTCCCTTTCCAACTTTTCCAAAGTGCTCATAATTTCATTTATATACTCCTCCGAGTTTAAACGTTTTTTAATTTCATCCAATTTATCATACGTTGTTGGTCCATAGTTTAATCCCTTTTTTAACTCACCAAGAGCCATTTGCACAGATTTTGCAAGTTGTATTTTTCTCAACAGTTTTTCATCTTCCATAATTTTAACAAAAAGTTCTTTAATAACTTTTAGAACCCCTAATGGCATCCAGTAGCAATTTTCACCACATCTGAAATAAATGGGAAACTCTCTATTATACAAAGTTTCCACTTCCCAATATTCCACATCGTTAGGATTAACAATTAGAAAAGCCAAATCAAATATTGTTGATGGGAATTTTTTATCAATTTCACCTAAATCTGTTATTACAGCCGAAACAAATTTAGTTTCTTCACTTATAGCAATCCAAGTTTCGTTTTGGTTTTTGTAGATAATGGGATATGCACCAACAGGAAGATTTTTTAACACTTCTTGCTTACCACGTAAAGTATATTTCACCTCAAGGTATTGCTTTACATTTTTTTCGTAATGCCCAGGAATATCGGATATAAGAATACGGCGATATGTTTTAGAATACAAACTATCCGTTTTTATCAAGGCATAAAACTTCAAAAGGTCGTAAAGATAAAGCCTGAAATCGGGAAACTTGACAATATCTATAGCAAGATTGCCAACAAAAAGTCTTCTCTCATTACTCATAGATAGCAAGAATTATAAGCCCGAAAGTTGCTAAATTAATCCAAATCCCACCATCCTATAGTTCCATCGGGCCAAACAGTGATAAATTTTAGGTCCCAATGAACAATTTTTCGGAGCTTTTGCCAAGGAATTATAACTCTAAATACTTTGTTGGGTTCTCTCATATTAGCTATAACCACAGCATTAGTTTCATACTTACCATCTATGTTGTATTCCCTTTTTATCACACACCAAACACCAGACATTTTGTGAAGGTCTAAAAATCCTACAACCTCTAAATCGTTGCTAACAGGAATATTTTTGTATTTCTCAAAAACAGTATTTAACCATTGGTAATATTTTCCTTTCTTAAATTGGATATTAGCAATAATTTCGCTTACAAAAGGTTCTTGTTGGAGTTCAATTTTTTCGCCCATTAGATGTCTAAATACCACTTCAGGAAGGTAAAATATAGAAACTCCAATATAAACACCTTTCCAATAAGTGGGTATATGTTTTTGTTTATCCCATTTTTTATTATAATTCATTATGTTATATCTTTTTATAAATCCGTTCTGTATGAAGATTAAATCAAGTCCATATATTTTAAGTGGTTCCGCATAAACATTCTCCTTAATCTCTTTAAATGTATGGCTATCGTGAAATACAACTTCTGTATCTGGAGATATAGCAAAAACTATTTGCATATCTCCATAAGGATGATAACGAATTACAGGATATACACCCTCTGGTATGTTTTTTATGTCTTCAGGTTTGCGAATATGTATCTGGTTTGGAAGAAAGGTAGGTTTGGGGAAAATATGAACGTGTCCGCTCGTCCAATTATATGAATATTGGTCAATTTGAATATATGGCAATAAATAAGTATTTGGAATGTATTTTGGCCACCAACAAAGGGTGGTTATTACTCCCTTCATTATACTTTCTTCTTCAGATTGGGTTAATTTTTGTGTTTGTGTCTGTATATTTTCATTCTGATTTGGGATTTCTTCTTTAATATCTATATTTAAAACCTCTCGCATAATTTTTCTGATATTTTTACGGACTACAGGCCAGATGGCATTGAAAACAACTGGAGGCATCCAATGGCACTGAATACCACAAAATAGATAGAGATAAAACTGTTTATTAGGTAATTTTGTTATAACGTAAAAAATGTCGTCTTTATACTTTACCAAATAAAACAATTCAAAAAGAACAGTTGGAATAGTCCATACACCTTTACTGTCCTCTATCTTAAAGATACTCCAACTATCTCCATTATCTTTTACAAAATACGTTCTATAACCATAACCACCTGTTGCTCGCAAATCCCTAAAAACAAGAAGATATATTCCATCTGGAAGTTTCTCTATCGCTTCGTCAATGTCTTTAAATGTTTCTTCGGATTTAAAATACACCCTTGTTTTCTTTCTAACTTCGGTAAGATAACCACGCTTATTTAAGAGAATGAAATAATGATAATTTTTAGCCTCCTCGTTAAACAATTTATACTCTGGGTTTTCCTTTGCTAACTTTTCTAAAGTGCTCATAATTTCGTTTATGTACTCCTCTGAATTTAAACGTTTTTCAATCTCATCAATTATTTCATATATTTCATCTCTTGTTGGTTTAGCCTTTACTTTTCGCAATAGTTTTTCATTATTCATAATATTTCCAAAAAGGTCTATAATAATTTGGAGAACTTGTGCTGGCATCCAACGACAATTTTCCTCACACCTTGCATAAATAGGAAAATCCCTGTTCTCGGGCTCCACTTCTAAATATTCCACATCATTAGGATGAACAATAAGGAAAGCCAAATTAAATATTGATGGAACTTTTGCATTAATCTTTTCATCTAAATTAGTTATTACAACTGCAAAGAACTTATTTCCTATATTTATAGCAATACGAGTTTCATTTTGATTTGTATAAATAATTGGATATGCACCAACGGGAAGATGTTTTAATATCTCTTGTTTGCCACGTAGAGTATATCTAACCTTAAGATAATGCTTAATATTTTTTAGGTATTGCCCAGGGACATCAGTTGCGAGAATATAGCGATGTACTGAAACGTATGGGCTTCTATTATCTATAAAAGTGTTGTATCTCAAAGCACGTATAAGAAAATCCTTAAATGCATCAGACTTTACAATCTCTATAGCAAGTTCGCTATCAAAAAATTTTATTTCTTCATTCATAGTTAAATATTATAATTTTGAACCCGAACCTAAATTAAAAAACCCCCAGAAGAAAACCTTTTCTTCTGGGGGGAAGGAGGGGAATATGGAGGGCTACTCAAGTTTTCAAATTTTCCCTTCAAATAAAAGTTTGACTGTATGGGGTGCGGTTTCCCGAAGGGAATTTATCAACTTTTCAAAATGTAGTTCATCTATAAAATCCCCAATGAAGTGAAATTGGAAGTTGAAAACATAATTTTCAACCAAGGAAAACATATCTCTGACTTGCAAGCTGTTGCCAAAATGCAAAATTCCACCTATAAAATACCAAGCCTTACCATATCTTTCAAGATATTTAGAAAGTTTGAAGTATAAATAGTCTTTTTTCAACAAATCAATAAAACTGTTGTTGAAGCTTGCCAAAATATTAACCCTTTCCTCCTCAAGGTCGGAAGTATGTTTATACGAGGCGATAACAAGAAAATCTTGTTTAAAACAATCCAATACGTTTGGGTTGAAGACAGGGAAATATTTGTCGTCTTCACTTTTTACAACATCATATGAAAGGCTTAGTAGTATTTTTCCATATCTCATTGAGGATGAGGCAATTATTTTTTGGTTTTGAGAACGCAAAATTTCCGAAAATGCAATGGCAAGATTGGAAATGGAATTAATCCAATTTTCAATACTACTTATATATTCCTTTTCGTTATTCATTTTTTCCTCCTTCTTTGTTTGCATCCCATATTCCGCAAACTCTGAAGTCCTCCCAACCCTCAAAACTAACCTCGTTTTGTAAATGCCAAGTTGGTTTCCATACAGCTATTGCCAAATCTCTCATCTTCGCAAAGGTTCTAAAACAGACGTAATGCATCACTTCTATTCCCCATTTCTGATTAAACAACCTTCTAATTTCTTCAGGTTTTCGGGGAACAGAACAATCACCAGGCGTGATGATATGCAAGCTGGGATACCAAATCCTGCTCTTTCCTTCTGAAAAATGCCATTGATAATAACCTTTCAAAAAACCTTCCTGTTTTAATGTCTCTATTACCTCATCAGTAAATTTAGCCATCTCATCTTTATTCTTCAATTTTTCCCTCCATTCCAATGGAAAACGGATGGTAATATGTGCCACAGAACCAAAAACACGCCAAAGAGAATAAATGTATCTTAAGACTTCCGCAAAAGGCATTTGATGTTTGAAATTACACATCATTTTCAAATTACCAAATTACAAAAATAGGTAAAACTATATCTGGCGGGATTTCGTCTAATTCCTGCAAATTGTTTGACCCCCAGAAAGCGTTTAAATTTCCCCAATCGTCCCAAATAGGAGGGAAAATTCCAAAGTAATTTGAATGCAATCCAACGGCTATAAACAACCATACGACAGAAGATTGACCACCGTAAGTGGAAATCAAAGATTTAATCTTTTCGCTATAGATTTCCAAAATCGCTATATTTTTTCTGATACCGTTAATATCTGTTTTATACCACAGGTATTTTACGGCTTCTATTTCTCTTCCTCCTCTCATCAAGACAAAATTATAAACCTGTTTGTTTTGTTTATGTTATATGCAAAACATCACGACAACAATTGCAAATATTAGATTTAGAACAATTAATACATACCACGCCCTTACAGACATCACAAACTTTACCACAATGCAAACATAGATATGAACCGCAACATTTACACTCTTTAGGGATACATACTGCACAAATTATCCCCATACAATCTACGCATTCTGTGATTTCTATATCCCCAGTTTCAGGGTTTGCAAAGGTGTCTTCAAGGCAACGACTACATATTCCTTGTTGGCAATTAACACAAATTTTGCAATAGCAATTCGGACAAATATATCCTCTACAGAATTTACATTGTTCGCATTGGGAGAAGCAATTTTTACAAATCGGTTTATAACATTCCTCACAATACCGAATAATATCAAGCACCTTATCGCA
>Ga0080007_1112003_pt1 | contig 16893 bp, 10 predicted proteins | sample OctOCTMetagenome_FD_69210 | JGI IMG/M metagenome (GOLD analysis project Ga0080007, IMG submission 69210) | Hot spring and microbial mat streamer communities from Octopus Spring Streamers, Yellowstone National Park, USA - OCT_B (SPADES... | ecosystem: Environmental > Aquatic > Thermal springs >...
GCTACAATTGGGGTAGGGATCTGGCAGCAGATGCAGGGCAAGGGGTTCTGGGAGTGCTTTGGCTCCGCCCTGATGGTTGGATTCGTGGTGGCTGGGTTGGTGATCAGTCTTTCGGTGGCTTTGAAGTGGGCGGTAGGGGCCTGGGGAACTCGGGTGGCGATGACCGCAAGGGCCGCGACGAGTGCAACAGGGATGGCCCTCCGTTCACCGGCTGGGGCGCGCACGATTCTGTGGCTGGAAGAGGAATTCACCAGGGTGGAACACATAATGGCCCCGAAGCACGCATGGGATCGGCTAATTAATCTAAGTGGTAACGCCCTTCAGGATTACCGCGCCATTCAACCTTTTCTTCAACAAGTCATTGAAAGGAGTTCTAAGCCGGAAGTCATAGGTATGACTAGGCAAGGCCAAAGAATACTCCAGTTCGTAAGAAAAATAAAAGGAGAAACAGTAGTAGTTCGAGTAATCGAGCTTAGCGAGAATTTGTATAAAATCTTTAATGCTTTTGTTAAGACCCTACCGTAGCGAGGAGTCACCATGTTGGAGCTCATTCTTGAATTGACCCATCACCTTCATCAAAAAGATTACCGCACCACCCTGAATTTGGCACTTCAATTATATAAAAAGACACCAAACAATCCTTATTTACTCCGATTAATTGCCACCATCTATGGAATATTGGCTCGGGAAGCTACAGGTGGAGAAGGCTGGTCTCTTGAGGAGGAAGCCATCAAGTGGGGAGAGCAAGCGGTGCGCGCCGCTCCCGAAATTGGATGGTTGTGGGCTGAGTTAGGATGGGATTATGAGTTACACTTGGAGCATGAGCGCGCTCACCGTGCCTTTCGGCGTGCTTTAGAACTTGATCCCTGTTGTGTGGATGCCCTTCGGGGATTAGCTTCCCTCTGGAGCTTACCTGAGAATGAGGGAGGAAAGTGGGTCAGCCGGGATGAGATGATTGGTTTTCTTAAACACATTGTTGAGCTGGAATATCGCAACCCAATACCGGCACTTCATTGGCTTGTAAATGAACTTCAACGTGCAGGTCAGCGTGAGCAAGCTAAATCTTACGCGCTACAAGCGCTACTCAGCTTTCCTCCCCCCGATCCAGAAATGTTGGAATTCTTTGTAAAAGTGTTGTCAGAGCGATGAATCGAACATATTAAATTCAATTAATGGATTGAAATATAAAATTTAAGGCGCAAGATCGTTTGTTTATAATATTTTGAGCTGTATGCGGAGGAAGTGTTTTAACAAGCGAATAGCCGGGCGATCGCTTTCGCGCCTGCTGAGCGGGTAGGTCCTTTCGGTTCAAGGATAGGGTCTTTCCCGAGGACTGCCTCTATATCGGCCAGCAGTGGGAGAGAGGGTTGGGCCTGTATGACTGGTAGTCGCTCCCTTGAGTAGTGCTCGGTGGTATCATCGGGGCCAGATTCCGACGTTTGTATACGCTATGTCTAAAGGTGCATGGAGGGAAATTCGCAATCAAGCAACCGCGGAATTCGGGGAAATTTTGGTTCCGACTCTCCCACTGCTGGCCGATATAGAGGCAGTCCTCGGGGAAGACCCTATCCTTGAACCGAAAGGACAGAGGCTTAATTTTGTCACTTTATACCACATAGTTCCGGAGATCCCATCGGATCTGTCATGATATTTTGTGGATTCTGGTGAGAGGCGAGGTCCTTCAGGATGGACGTCCGAGTTCGGAGATCATTGAGAATTACATTGATGTGCCTTTACATCCTTAGCTTGCAGGTGAGGAAGCGTGGCCACGCGGTGTGTTTCCGGTGATGGGAGTCCAGATCCGGTTAGGCACTGGCGCTCCGCCTCATTGGAGAACGCTGGGGGGATCCGATGAACGCCGAGGTCCGCCTGGGGATCGCGCGGCTGGCGCTGACCGCTCTGCCCATCTTTTGCCTGGGAGGGGAGCGGATGTCCACCCAGAGGCCGCCCATCCTTCCGGTTTCCCAGGAGGAGTTGCGGGGGTTGGGCTTTCCCTTCCCCCCGCGCGCCGTCTTCATCGACGGCTATGATCTGGTGCCTGCCCGCCGCACCGACATCCTGGCCTTTCGCTTCCTCCTGCCGGCGGAGGACTTCCCCGCCTTCCTCCGCTCCCTGGGCTTTCCCGAGTTCCGCATCGCCGACTTCGACGCCCCCTGCCAAAAGGGAGAGCCCATCTCCGAGATGTTCCAGTTCGAGAAGGAGCTTCGTCTCATCCCGGGCTGGCCCACGAGGGAGGAGGTCAGGGCCCAGCCGGAACGCTTCTTCAGCTGCATCGATCTACCTTCCGTTCCCACTCATCCCATCACCCTTTATGCCATTCTGGTGGATCGGCAGGATCCTCGGGTGTATCGGGTCTATGTGGTTTGGTGGAACCGGGTTCGCTGAGGCGGGAGGCCAGGGGGTGTGCTGCGGGGGTGGTCCCGCCAGCCGGAGGTGGAGAAGGGAGAAGCGCGGAACGGATATGCGCGCAGGGCGGGAGGAGGCGAACCCTGATGGAAGCGGACAGACGGCTCGGCGCCGGCCTCCGCTGACGCCAGGGATCCCCTTTCGGTCGGCCGCAGGCCTCCCCAGGGTCGCCTTCATTCGCCGGGCTCTGCGTTCGGCTCGGTGGCCCACCACAGGAGCTCAGCCCCGAGCAACAAAACGGCGAGCAGAGCGATCCACTCCAGCCGGAGAGCCCACTGGAAGTGTAACAGCGCCAGGGCTGCGATGCCGAGAGCGCCCCAACCGCTGCGCCGCCAGATTCGCTCCCTGCGCGGCGGTGCCCCCTCCTCCCCTCGCCGGTGAAGGAGCTCCATCGGAAACCAGAGCAGCCCCCAGGCCATCAGGCCGATCCCGAACCCCATCAGCAGGCGCGCGAGCGCCAGATCCGGATACAGGCGCCAGAGGGTGAACAGGATGATCAACCCTCCCGCACCGATCAGCCCGAGCGCGGTCCATGCGTGCGAACGCCACATCCTCGCCCTCCATCGGAGATCCGGGAGCCCTCCGGCCGAAGCCATCGGCTATCCGATCCCCGCGGGGATCGTCTCGTAGATGTGGGGCAACGGCGGGACTGGGGCCTCCCGGATGCGCACCGCCCGGGAGAGCCAGGCCTCCGCCTCCGCGAGCCGCTCCTCCGCGTTGGCGTGCACCGTGAACAGGGGCTCGCCCCGCCGCACCGGATCGCCCACCTTGCGATGGACCAGGATCCCCACCGCGGGATCGATGGGCTCCCCCTTCTTCGTCCGTCCGGCCCCCAGGGCCACGGCGGCCATGCCGACTTCGTAAGCCCGCATCTCGGCGATGTATCCATCGGCGGGCGCCGGGATCTCCCGGATCAGGCGGGCTCGGGGAAGGCGCTCCGGCTCCTCGATCTGCTCCACATCCCCGCCCTGGGCGGCCACCAGGGCGCGGAACTTCTCCCAGGCGGCCCCGGAGGACAGCGTCTCCTCCGCCAGCCGGCGGCCCTCCGCCACGCTCCCCGCCCGGCCGCCCAGATACAGCATGTAGGCGGCGATGGTCAGGCAATGCTCCCGGAAATCCTGCGGCCCATCGCTCCGCAGCGTGGCGATGGCCTCCTTCACCTCCAGGGCGTTGCCGACCGCCTCGCCCAGGGGCTGGTTCATATCCGAGATCACCGCCACCACCCGCCGGCCCAGCGCGGATCCGATGTCGACCATCCGCTGGGCCAGGGCCCGCGCGTCCTCCAGGGTCTTCATAAAGGCGCCGTTGCCGACCTTGACGTCCAGCACGATGGCGTCGGCCCCCGCGGCGATCTTCTTGCTCATGATCGAGGCGGCGATCAGCGGGATGCTGGGGACGGTCCCGGTGACGTCCCGCAGGGCGTAGAACTTCCCATCCGCGGGCGCCAGGTCCGCCGACTGGCCGCAGAGGACGGCGCCGACCCGCCGGAGCTGCTCCCGGAACTCCTCCACGGTGAGCTCCACCCGGAAGCCCCGGATGGACTCCAGCTTGTCGATGGTCCCGCCGGTGAAGGAGAGGCCCCGGCCGCTCATCTTGCCCACGGGCAGGCCGGCGGCGGCCACCAGAGGCACCACCACCAAGCTGACCTTGTCGCCCACCCCGCCCGTGGAGTGCTTGTCCACCACCACCGGGGCGACATCGTGGAGATCCAGCACCCGCCCGGAGTAGGCCATGGCCAGGGTGAGGTCGGCCGTCTCCCGGGGCGTCATCCCGCGGAAGTAAACGGCCATCAGGAAAGCGGCGGCCTGGTAATCCGGGATCTCCCCGCGCGTGAAGCCCTCGACGAAGAACCGGATCTCCTCCGGGCTCAGCTCATAGCCGTCGCGCTTTTTCTCAATGATCTCCACCGCGCGCATGGGGCCACCTCGCCGGATTGAGGATCGCGCGCCCCGGCGGCCCGGGCCGCGCGGAATGAGTTCCCTCCTCAATCATAACCGAGTGGCACGCGCTCTGTGGAGAACCAGGATATCCTTCACGCCGATTGAAATCGGCCTTCTCAGGCGCCTATGCGCCAGGCGTCGGCCTCCGCCGACACAAAGAGCGCTTTTCCGGTCGGCGCAGGCCGACCGTCGGCCGAAGGCCCGCCAAGGCCGAATTCATTCGACACCCAAGGCCTTCACGCCGATTGGAAATCGGCCTCCCCAGGCGCTGCGCGCCGGGCGTCGGCCTCCGCCGACGCAAGAGATGCACTTTCGGTCGGCGCAGGCCGACCGTCGGCCGAAGGCCCGCCAAGGCCGAATTCATTCGGCGCGCAGGCTGACCCTCAGCGGAAGGCCTCCCCAGGCCGAATTCATCCGGCGCATTTAGGAGGCCTCCCAACCAGGCTCCCCATGGCGCGGCCTTGTGATAGCATGGCAGAGCGATGCCTGGCCCGGAAAGGAGGAACGGCATGCGGGAGCGGCGGATCTACCTGCTGGATCCGCGCAGATACCGGCCGGAGGTCATCGCCGTGGCCTTCGCCAAGACCAGCCGCAGCCCCGAGCCCTTCGACGTCATCGCCGAGGGCTTGAGCGACGAGTCCGCGGCCCAGTTCCACGAGAAATGGGTGGTGGGCTACGGCCACGCCTCGGTGGCCGAGCACGCCGTCCTCCACATCGCCTTCGAGAACATCTCCCGCCTGGCCGCCGAGGCCATCGAAGGGGTGCGGCTGGCCTCCTTTACGGAGAAGTCCACCCGCTTCCAGATCCTCGACCGGGAGGCTTTCTACCTGCCGCCGGAGATCGCCGCTTCCCCCTTCCGGGAGGCTTACGCCGAGACGATGACGCGGCTGTTCGAGACCTACCACGCCGCCCTGGAGCCCGTCCGTCGGGTGATGGAGGGCTGGTTCCCCCGCCGCCCGGAGGAGAGCGAGGGGGCCTACCGCACCCGGCTGCGGATCCGGGCTATGGACGCCTGCCGCTACCTGCTGCCCACCGCCACCTTGACCAACGTGGGGATGACGGTGAACGCCCGCGCCCTGGAGCACGGCCTCCGTAAATGGCTCTCCCACCCCCTCGCGGAGGTCCGGGAGATCGCCGCAACGGTGAAGGCCGTGGCCCTCCGGGAGGTCCCCACCCTCCTCAAATACGCCGAGCCCAACGCCTACCTCCGGACCAGCGCGGAGCGCCTGCGGCAATGGGCCTGCGCCCTCCCCGAAGACCCCGAACCCCGGGATGGGGTCCGGCTGATCGCCTGGGACCCGGAGGCCGAGGTCCGCTTCATCGCCGCCTGCCTCTACCGGTTCCGGGCCCTCAGCTACGAAGGAGCCCTCCGGCAGGTCCGGGCGATGCGCCCGGAGGAGCGGCGGGAGGTTCTGGAGGCCGCCCTGAGCGGCCGCAGCCCCTTCGACCCGCCCGTCCGGGAGCTGGAGCACATCGTCTACACCTTCGATTGCCTGATGGACGAGGGCGCCTATTATGATCTCAAGCGGCACCGGATGATGACCCAGACGCCCCAGGCCCTGACCGCCGCCTATGGCTACGCGGTCCCCCGGGCGATCGAGGAAGCCGGCCTGGGGGCCGCGTATCGGACAGCGGTGGAGGCGGCCATCGCGCTGTGGGAGCGCATGCATCCGGTCATCGGGGAGGCGGCGGCCTACGCGCTGCCCAACGCCGTCTATCGGCGGGTGCTGATGACAATGAACATGCGGGAGGCCTATCACCTGTGCCGCTTGCGGGGCGGCCCCAACGGCCACTTCGCCTATCGCTACATCGCCATGCGGATCTACGAGGCCATCCGCGCCGTGCACCCAACCCTGGCGGCCTACATGGGCTGCGAGGCGTATCCTCCCTCGGAGGAGATCGCCGCCCGGTTCGGCGGGGTGGCCCATCCCGAGGCGACCCCGACGACCTGATATCTTCCGCTCAGGAGGCCATCGATGACGGAGCCACGACAGCAGGCCCTGGAATACGTCCGGCGGAACCGGGATCGGTTCCTGGAGGAGCTGAAGGACTTCCTCCGCATCCCCTCGGTGTCCACCGACCCGGCCCACCGCGCCGATGTCGAACGGGCCGCGGCCTGGGTCGCCGAGCGGCTGCGGGCCGCCGGCGCCCCGCATGTGGAGATCATGCCCACCGGCGGCCATCCCGTGGTCTATGGGGAGGCCCCGGCGGCGCGGGCCGATGCCCCCACGGTGCTGGTCTACGGCCACTACGACGTGCAGCCGCCGGACCCGCTGGAGGAATGGGAGAGCGGGCCCTTTGAGCCCACGGTGCGGGGGGAGAACCTCTACGCCCGCGGGGCTTCGGACATGAAGGGCCAGGTCATGGCCTCCATCGCCGCCTTCGAGGCCGTCGCCCGCAGCGGCCCCCTCCCCGTCCACGTGAAGTTCCTGATCGAAGGGGAGGAGGAGATCGGCTCCCCCAGCCTCCCCGCCTTCCTCGCCGCCCACACGGACCGGCTCCGGGCCACCATCTCCCTCAACCCGGACGCCGGGATGATCGCCCCGGACCTGCCGACCATCACCTACGGGCTGCGGGGCCTGGCCTACTTCGAGCTGCGGGTCTACGGGCCGGCCCACGACCTGCACTCCGGCCTCTACGGCGGCGTGGTCCACAACCCGGCCCAGGTCCTCTGCGAGCTGATCGCCGGCATGCACGACGCCGAGGGCCGGGTCGCCCTCCCCGGGTTCTACGACCGGGTCCGCCCCCTGAGCGAGGAGGAGCGGGCGGAGCTGGCCCGTCTCCCCATGGACGAAGCCTTTTATCTGCGCAACACCGGCGCGCCCGCCCTGTGGGGAGAGGCCGGCTACACGCCGGTGGAACGGGCCACCGCCCGGCCGACCCTCGAGGTCAACGGGCTGCTGGCCGGCTTCACCGGCCCCGGCGCCAAAACCGTGCTGCCCGCCTCCGCCATGGCCAAGATCTCCATGCGGCTGGTGCCGGACCAGGATCCCGATGAGGTCTATGAGCAGCTGCGGCGCTACCTGGAGGAGCGGGCGCCCCGGACCGTGCGGTGGGAGCTGATCCGGATGGCGGGGGTGCGGGCCTCCCTCACCGACCGCCGGCATCCCGCCGTGCAGGCCCTCTCCCGGGCCCTGGAGGCCGTCTGGGGGCGACGCCCCGCCTTCAAACGGGAGGGCGGCACCATCCCCATCGTCACCCAGCTCCGCGAGCTCCTAAAGGTGGAATCCGTGCTCACCGGCTTCGGCCTGCCCGACGACCGCTTCCACGCCCCCAACGAGAAGCTCCACCTGCCCACCTGGGCCCGCGGCATCGAAGCCCTGACCCTGTTCTTCTACAACTATGGGGGATAGCGTCCCTCGGCCTCTCGATCGGATCCCCCGGGGATCCCGCATCATGGTCCTGGTGAAAGGGCCGCCGGGATCGGGCAAATCCACGGTGGTCCCCTTCCTGCTGGCAGCGTGGGCCGACCAGCCGGCGATGGTGGCGGTCCCCACCCGGGCCGCCGCCATCTCCCTGGCGTGGTATGTGAACCACCGCACCCGCGATGGGGTCTACGAGCTGCCGCCGGACCTCCACCCGGATGTCTATGAGCTGGCGGGGGGGCCTCGGCGGATCCTGAGGGGCCGCGTGGGCTACGCCGTGCGGGGCAGCCATACCCTCCCCTACGGCATGCTCGACGTGCACGTGGCCTACGTCACCACCGGAATCCTCATCCAATACATCCTGAGCCAGGGCCTCTCGGAGATCTTCCCCATCGTGGATGAGGTCCACCTGCGCCAGATGGAGGGGGACCTGGCCTTCGCCCTCATCGTGAAGGAAGGCCGCCCCTTCGCGGTGATGTCGGCCACCATGGAGCGGGTGGAGGAGCGCCTCGCCCGCATCGCCCGGCGGTTCGGCTACGAGATCGTGGAGATCGAGCTCCCGGCCCCCCAGTATCCCATCCGCCTCATCGAGTGGCCGGTGCGCTTCTCCACCCGGGTCGATCAGCCCGCCCGGGTGGTCCTCCAGGCCCTCCGCCGCTACCGACAGCTCCGGTTCCAGGGGACCCAGGTGGAGGTCGGGGAGGATGAGATCCGCATCGCCCATCTGGGCGTTCCCCTCCACGCCCTGATCTTCATGCCGGGCGTGCGGGAGATCGAGGCCACCGTGGAGGCGCTGCGCGCCGGGTTCCGCAACGAGGTGATCCCTCTCTACGGGGCCATGGCCGTGAGCGAGCAGGAGGCCGTGGTGGAGAAGGCGGCCGACCGCAGCGCCACCCGCATCTTCGTCAGCACCGAGCTGGCCGGGGTGTCGCTGACGATGAACGCCGGCCTGGTGCTGGACCTGGGGCTGGTGCGCCGGAGCGAGGCGGACACCCGGGGGTTCGTCCGGCTGCCGGTGGTGCCCATCTCCCAGGCCGAGGCCGCCCAGCGGGCGGGCCGGGCGGGCCGGACCGCGCCGGGGATCTGCATCCGGTGCTTCCGGATGGCGGAGCTGCGGGAGGCCGCCCGGCCTCCGGAGACCCAGCGGACCTCTCCGGAGCGCATCGTGCTGGTGGGGGCGGCCCTGGGGCTGTCGGTGCGGGAGCTGCCGCTGCCGGACCCGCCCTCCCGGGAGGCGGTGGAGGAGGCCGTTCGGCTGTTGCGGCGGCTGGAGGCCCTGGACCCCCGGGGGCGGATCACGCCGCGGGGGTATCAGATCCTGGAGCTGGGCCTCCCCGCCCGCCTGGCCGTCCCGTTGCTCGTGGCCCGGGCCGCCGGCGAGGCGGAGGAGATCCTTGACGGCCTGATCGCCGCGGTCTCCCTGCTGGCGGTGGGGCGGCCGTGGCGGCTGCCGGGATACGGCCCGCCGCCGAACCGGCAGGGGGACCTCAACGCCGCCCTGGGCGCCCTGATCCGCTACATGCATCGCTACGCCCGGGACCCCTCGGCGGCGGCGGAGGAGGCCCGGGCCCAGGGGTTCGCCGACCGGGTGCTGGACGAGGCGGCCAACATCTATCTGCCGGACCTGCGATCCCGGCTGCGCCTGCTGTTCGCCGAGGAGGATGGGGGATGGGATCGCGCCATCCCGGAGCACATCGACGAGCGGCGGCTGGCCGGGTATCTGGCGGCGGGCTTCCCCGATATGGTGGGGCTGGTGGACTGGAAGCGGCGGACCCTGGAGACGCCGGATGTGATCTGCTGGATCGGACGGGATTCGGGGTTCTGGCGGGCCTATGAGGAGGAGCGGCCGCCCCTGGCCATCGCCTTATCCGGCACCTTCTCGGCGGAGGGGGCGCGCATCGCCACGGCGATGATCCCCGTGGACCCGGAGGATCTCATCCGGCTGGGGGTGGCGCGGGTGAAGGAGCGGCGGACGGTGCGGGCGCGCGGCCGGACGCGGGAGGAGGCGCTCCTGATCTGGCGGGGCGTGGAGCGGACCATGGCCGTGCGCCTGATCATGGAGGCGGATTGAGGCGCAGAGGCGGGATCGGCCTCATCGGCGGGTGTGTCCCGATTTTGTCAGGCCTGGCCGCCTTGTAGGACAACGGCTCGCAGTTGTCCTACAATTTTCTCCTTGCGCCGGAGGGGAGGCCCGGCTCGGCGGGAGCCGATGAGGAGCGGGGGGCGCGGCGCCGCGCCCCCCGCTCCTTTTTTCCCGGGGCGCGCGGGGATGAAGGCGGAGCCGGCATGCCCCTGAACCCGGGCCTCCGGAAGTCCCTCCGGCCCCGCCTCCGATCCCCCCTACCCGGTCGGCTTCGCCGCCCGCCCCTTCTCGCCGTCGCCATCCCCTGAAAACGAGTCTCATCCCTGCAAGTGGTTTTCCGAGTTCCTCCAGGTGGGGCAAAGACTTAACCCGTCGCAATCCCCTGAAAGCGGGTCTCGTCCTTGCAAGGCTCAACGCCCCCGTCAGCGTCGTCCTCCGCGTCGAGCGCGCGGAGTCGCAATCCCCTGAAAACGGGTCTCGTCCTTGCAAGGGTTCACGGACCAGTGGCGGGATTGGCGCGGTCCCGGCATCGTCGCAATCCCATGAAAACGGGTCTCGTCCTTGCAAGGTGGTCCACTCCAACGGGTTCCCGGAGTGGTTGATTGTCGTCGCAATCCCCTGAAAACGGGTCTCGTCCCTGCAAGGCTGGTGGAGGTCCTGCCGGCCCCGGGCGACCTGCCGAAAGCGTCGCAATCCCCTGAAAACAGGTCTCGTCCTTGCAAGTATGTCTCTGCTCCCTCCAAGGCCGAGGTCCAGAGGTTCCGTCGCAATCCCCTGAAAACGGGTCTCGTCCTTGCAAGTTCTTTCTTCGGCTTTGTTGCCGCCCCGGAGGGGGCAGAGTCGCAATCCCCTGAAAACGGGTCTCGTCCCTGCAAGCCCTGCTGGTCGTCGAATGCCCGGCGGGCCGGTGGGCCGAGGTCGCAATCCCCTGAAAACGGGTCTCGTCCCTGCAGGGGGGGCTATACGAGGTCCCCCAGGGATGGGGGCTATACGAGGGTCGCAATCCCCTGAAAACGGGTCTCGTCCCTGCAAGTTGAAGGAGTTGCTGGAGGAGGCGCTGCGCGATCTCCCCACGAGTCGCAATCCCATGAAAACGGGTCTCGTCCCTGCAAGATCCGCCCGTGCCGGTTTTCTGGGCTCGGACCGAACGGTTTGGTCGCAATCCCCTGAAAACGGGTCTCGTCCCTGCAAGGGTTTCCCTCCGGGAGTTGCCCGCACCGATCCTCATACTAGTTGCAATCCCCTGAAAACGGGTCTCGTCCCTGCAAGCTCCGGGAGCAGTGGAAGCGGATCGAGCGGCGGATTCGGAGTCGCAATCCCCTGAAAACGGGTCTCGTCCCTGCAAGCGTCTGACGGTCTCCGGCGTGGAGGCGCGGGCGGAAGGGCCGGAGTCGCAATCCCCTGAAAACGGGTCTCGTCCCTGCAAGCTGGAGCCTTTTCCAGCGGACCTTCCCGCCCGAGCTGCGCGCCCGTCGCAATCCCCTGAAAACGGGTCTCGTCCCTGCAAGCTGCCTCACCATGATGCCAAGGCCGACCTGGTCAAAATCGGGTCGCAATCCCCTGAAAACGGGTCTCGTCCCTGCAAGCCTGCCCTCCCCCGGCGGACCCAGCACAGGAGGACCAAGATGTCGCAATCCCCTGAAAACGGATCTCGTCCCTGCAAGGAGACCTACCAGGGAAGCGGTCGTCCAACCGGGTACATCTGTGTCGCAATCCCCTGAAAACGGGTCTCGTCCCTGCAAGCCAAGCGGTGGAGGTGCACTATGACCAAGACCAAGCGAAGCGCGTCGCAATCCCCTGAAAACGGGTCTCGTCCCTGCAAGAAGGCAGGGGGATCTCCATCTCCGAGGCGGCGGAACGTTAGTCGCAATCCCCTGAAAACGGGTCTCGTCCCTGCAAGCTCCAGAGGAGGTGAAAGATGAGTGTCTGCGTAAACAACGTCGCAATCCCCTGAAAACGGGTCTCGTCCCTGCAAGGGGACCACCGACCCCCGGATCCCCCTCTGGGGTCCGCTTCACCCGTCGCAATCCCCTGAAAACGGGTCTCGTCCCTGCAAGTGTTCTTCTCCCCTTCCCCGGAGGATCGGCCCCGCATCCAGGCGTCGCAATCCCCTGAAAACGGGTCTCGTCCCTGCAAGGGCGGCCGAGGGTTTTTCTTTTCTTCCCCCCTCTACCACCCCCTCACCCCTTCCTTTCCCCCCGCTTCCATCCGACTTCGGATCCTATGATAGCCTCCTCTTGCGGATCTGTCAAGCTTCTTTTCCTCGCGTTCGAACCGGCCGCGAATCCCCCCGGGTTTTCGCCCGGATCCGGGATTCGCGGAAAAGGCCCCCTCCATCGCCTCCCGGACCCCCCACATCTCGACACGCGCAACCCGATGAACGCCAGATCTGGCGGGCCCTTTCGGTTGGTTGGATCGAATTTCCGCGGATCCCCCCGGTTTTCGCCCCTCTCCGCCGATTCGCGGAACCATCAGAGCGTCCCCACCTCCGGCGACGCCGGTCACCCGGAGAAGGCGGGCCGGCTTTGGGCCAGGCGCTCCGCATACTGGCGCCGATAGTATTCCCGATACTCCCCCGATTTGATCTTCCGCCACCACCACTCGTTCTCCACATACCAGCGCACCGTCTTCTCCAGCGCCTCGTCCAGGGTGTGCCGGCTCCGCCACCCCAGCGCCACGATCTTCGAGACGTCCAGCGCATACCGCCGATCGTGCCCCGGCCGGTCCGGCACCAGGCGGATCAGCGAATACGGCTTCCCCAAAAGATCCAGGATCCGCTTCGCCACCTCGATGTTCGGCGTGGAGACCCCCGTCCCCAGGTTGTAGATCTCCCCCGGCTGCCCCTTCCGCAGCACCAGATCGATGCCCTCGCAGTGATCCAGCACGTATTGATAGTCCCGCATCTGCCGGCCGTCCCCGTAAAGGGGGATCGGCTCGTCGTCGATGGCGTTGGTGATGCACAGGGGGACGAACTTCTCCGGATACTGATAGGGGCCGATGTTGTTGGAGCCCCGGGTGATGGTCACCGGGACCCCGAAGCTGGTGAAATAGGCCAGGCAGAGGAGATCCGCCCCCGCCTTGCTGGCCGAGTAAGGGCTGCGCGGCATCAGGGGATCCCGCTCCGTGGAGGCGCCCTCCAGCACCTCGCCGTAGACCTCGTCGGTGGAGACCTGATGGTAGCGCAAGCCGAAGGCCCGCGCCGCCTCCAGCAGCACGTAGGTCCCGAAGACGTCCGTCTGCACGAAGCTCCCCGGCTCCATCAAGGAGCGATCCACGTGGGACTCGGCGGCGAAGTTGACGATGGCCTCGATGCGATGGGCGCGGATGGCCTCGTGGACCGCCCGGGCGTCGCAGATGTCCCCGCGGATGAAGGCGTAGCGCCCCCGGAATCTCTCCGCCACGTCCTTCAGGTTGTCCAGGTTCCCCGCGTAGGTCAGCTTGTCATACACCAGCACATACGCGTCCGGATACGTCTCCAGGGTCCAGCGCACAAAGTTGGACCCGATGAAGCCGGCGCCGCCGGTGACCATCAATCGCCGCACATCCGCCTCCTGTCCGCAAAGGATCCGCGCCGAAGGCGCGCCTCCGGCCTTCCGGATTATAGCCGGGCTCCCGGCTCCGGGGGAGAGCGGAGCCGTCCACGAAGGGGAATCCGAACATCCTCCCCGCCGGAGCGGCTTTCGCCGCGACCCCTTGTCTCATCGAAGACGGAGGCTCGGGGCGGAAGCCCCTGCGCCAGCCGACATTCATTGCGGCATCCATCCGGCGGGAGCGGCCTCCGGCGCGCCGTCCTCCCGGGGCCGGCGCCCGGCGTCCCCATCCCCTCGCCCAGACGGGATCGGCCGGACGCCCCGGGGCCGACGGTCCGCCCCCCGGCCGCCGGATCCGCAGTGGAAAACCCTGTGGATAACTCCGGCAAAACCGGGAACCCCCTGGGGAAAACCGGCTGCGATCGCCGGAGAGGTGACGCGCAGGCTGTGGAAAAGCCTGTGGGCAGCCGGGAAGTTAAACCGCTGGGGGAAGGATTGCCCGCCCTGGGGACCCCGCATAGAATCAGAAAGGCACTGCCCGGAGGAACGACGCGCTCCGTTTTCCGGGAACCATCCGAAACGTCCATCCGGAACATCCTCCACGGCCTTCGCGCCCGTGATGCGGATCCGGAAGGCTCCGGCGGCCTCCCCCGGCCGGTTCGTCCTCCGGAAGGGATGAGGAGGGAGAAGGGATGACCTGGATCGAGAACCCAAACGAGGTCTGGCAGACGGTCCTGGAGTCGCTGCAACAACAGATCCCTCGCCCCACCTTTGAGACCTGGGTGAAGGGCACGCAGGTGGTTTCGGTGCGGGGGGACACCTTCGTCATCGGGGCCCGCAGCGCCTACGCCCGGGACTGGCTGGCCTATCGGCTGCGGACGGTGATCGCGCGGGCGCTGGCCGAGGCCCTGGGGCGCCCGGTGGCGGTGGACTTCGTGGTTTACGAGAACGGCCGGATCCAGGGCCCCGCCTCCAACCCGGGCGAGGAGGACGCTTCCCTCGCCTCCCCGTGGGTCCAGCGTTTGAACCCCCGCTACACCTTCGAGACCTTCGTGGTGGGCCCGAGCAACCGCCTGGCCCACGCGGCGGCCCTGGCGGTGGCCGAGCGCCCGGCCCAGACCTACAACCCTCTCTTCATTTACGGCGGGGTGGGGCTGGGCAAGACCCACCTGCTGCACGCCATCGGCCACGTCTGCCTGCGCAAGGGGCTGCGGGTGCTCTACGTCTCCTCCGAGGAGTTCACCAACGACCTGATCAACGCCATCCGGGCCCAGACCACCGACCAGTTCCGGGACAAGTATCGCTCCATCGACGTGCTGCTGATCGACGACATCCAGTTCATCGCCGGCAAGGAGAGCACGCAGGAGGAGTTCTTCCACACCTTCAACACGCTCCACAGCAACGGCAAGCAGCTGGTGATCTCCAGCGACCGCCCGCCCCGGGCCCTGGTGACCCTGGAGGAGCGGCTCCGCTCGCGGTTCGAGTGGGGGCTGATCGCCGACATCCAGCCGCCGGACCTGGAGACCCGGATCGCCATCCTGCGGGCGAAGGCCGAGGGGCTGGCCGTTCCGGTGCCGGACGATGTGATGGAGTTCATCGCCCGGCAGATCCAGAGCAACATCCGGGAGCTGGAGGGGGCGCTGAACCGGGTGGTGGCTTACGCGCAGCTGATGGGCCTGCCCCTGACCATGGAGGCGGCCACCCGGGCCCTGGCGGATCTGCTGCCCCGGCGCCGTTCCCTCTCCATCGATCAGATCATCGAGGTCGTGGCGGATTTCTACGGGGTTCCGGCGGAGGCCCTGCGAGGGCCGCGGCGCAACAAGGAGCTGGTCTACCCCCGCCAGGTGGCGATGTATCTGGCCCGGGAGGAGACGGGGGCCTCCCTGCCGCAGATCGGCGAGGCCTTCGGAGGCCGCGATCACACCACGGTGCTCTACGGCATCGAGAAGGTGCAGAGCGAGCTGGAGCACAACGAGCGCCTGCGCCGGGAGATCATGGCCATCCGCGAGCGGCTCTACCGGGAGGAGAAGTAGCCTTCCCCCGGATCCTCGCGGGCGCCCCCAACCGGCCCCCCTCCCCGAGATCCGCGGGGCCGGCGCCGCCGTCCCCGGATCCTCTTGTCATCGAAGGCAGAGGTTCGGGGCGAAAGCCCCCCACAGAAGCCCATTTTTTGTAGGAGCGGCTTCAGCCGCGACCCCGGCGTCATCGACAACCAGAGGCTCAGGGTTGCCGGAGCAGCCTTCATCGTGACCCCTTGCCTCATCGAAGACGGGTGTTCGGAGCGAAGGCCCCCCACAGAAGCCCATTTTTTGGGTAGGAGCGGCCTCAGCCGCGACCCTTGCGCCATCGAGAACCAGGAGCTTTGGGCTGCCGGAGCAGCCTCCACCGTGACCCCTTGCCTCATCGAAAACGGATGCTCGGGGCAAAAGTCCCCCCCACAGAAGCCCATTTTCGGGTAGGAGCGGCTTCAGCCGCGACCCTTGCGCCATCGAGAACCAGAGGCTCAGGGCTGCCGGAGCAGCCTTCACCACGACCCTTCTCGCCATCGAAGGCGGAGGTTCGGGTCAAAGCGATCCAGGCCAAGGCTCTTCCCCTTCGACGACCGCAGATGGAATAGCGAGCCACTGCCCTGCTTGAATCCAAGGCGCAATGAGGATGGAGAAGCGGCCTCCGCATCCCTTTGATCATTCGGGGACGCGAGGCAACAAAAAAGGGGAGCCTGAGATGGCTCCTCCGATGTCGTTTTCCCTCAAGCGGTTGTAGATTCCTGCTGAGCGAGCGAAAGGGGCCGGGCGCAAGCGCCCGCCAGGCGAGATGCCGATCGGTTACAGGGATTGAAGCATTTGAAGAACTTGTCCCAGAAGCTCCGCTATCACTCGCATGGCTTCCAGGAATTCCTTGAGCTCAATGATCAGCCGGATCATCGCCCGGAGATAGCGGAGCGCTCGAGTCCGGAGCGCCTCACGGCCTGATCCCTTCAGGTCGAGGAGGCCTTGCGAAGATCGCAGCCGCTGGCTCCGGTTTCGCCGGGCTTCCCTCGCGCGCAAGAGGAGGGAAGCGAGGATCCGGATCTTCGGCCGCGGCGCTCCCTGCGCCTGCCGGAAGGATGGCTTCCGGCGGACGCGCCGGGCAAGGCGCGTCAGAAGGCCCTTCATTCGAGATCCTCCCTCCATCGAGGCGGTCACCGGCGGGTCCCCGATGCGCGGAGAAGACTCGCCGGAAACGGAAGCGCGATGGGAGCGAACCCGCGCTCCCCTCGGGCTTCCTCGTCGGCCCCCGGTCGGATGCCGGACGCCGCAAACGCATGCGCCGGAGCGGTTCCCCTCTCCGGCCGCGATGGAGGAAGAACGGAGGTTCGCATATCTGCCTCCTCGAATGAAGAATAAAGGGCTCTGAGCGCCGGGGCATGCGGATTCCTCTCCACCCCGGGCTCAAGGGTTCGCGGCGCCTTCCACCGGCTCGGATTCGGTTGTTCAGGCCCGATGCGGGCGTGCCGCCCGCAATGGTAGAATCTTTTATACCCTGCGGACGCTCAGGCATCCGGTCGCCTGGGATCCGGAGTGTGTCCC
>Ga0080007_1066911_pt1 | contig 16878 bp, 21 predicted proteins | sample OctOCTMetagenome_FD_69210 | JGI IMG/M metagenome (GOLD analysis project Ga0080007, IMG submission 69210) | Hot spring and microbial mat streamer communities from Octopus Spring Streamers, Yellowstone National Park, USA - OCT_B (SPADES... | ecosystem: Environmental > Aquatic > Thermal springs >...
GCACCGACCGCGGCGCGTCTTTTTTGTAGGTGGCCTCCTCGGGGAGCACGGCCCTCAGGCGACGGCCCTCAGGCGCTGCCCCACGCACCTTCTGTCTGCGGCGCGCTGGTTGGGATGTGGCTCGTACTCAATGTAGTTAGCTGTTCGTATGCTCCAGTCCCCGCCCTGCGTGAACGCCTCGAACAGCCTGTCTAGATGTTTCCCATCTATTGGCCTGAATACCGCCCTCCCCCCGACGGTAAACAGCGTGCCGAGGTAGGGATCGGGGTAGAGGGACGCGTGCTCGGCCGCCTCCGGCACGTCGTTTGAGAAGCATGCGAAGTGCTTGCAGCCGCCGGGGAGGACTACAGCCAGCAGGGAACCAGCGGCTCGCCGTATCTCTGCACGCCCGCCTCAACCAGCCTGGCCATGTAGACGCCTAGGTCGAAGGCGTAGAGCCTGGTGGAGATGGCTGAAAGAGCCGTGATGAGCCGAGGCGTGAGGACGGGAGGCGGCGGGTGCCGTAGTAGCAAAACTTTTGCAGTGGTCTGCATGAAGAAAACGGCAACTAAGTTAATATTGATTGAGAGACGAAGTCACAAAAAGAGGGGTGAGAGGTGGAGAAGCGCGGCTTTGTTTCTGTAGCTAAAGCCAAATTTTGTCGTCTTTTTTGTATGCTAAGCGTCTATATGCGTTTAAGTATATCACTAATACTGATCCGAGATAGGTGAACTCGGTAAGCCGTCTCCAGAATTCTGTGAAGAGCGCGAAGTATGGCTCGTATAATGTGTATGCGGCCAGCGAGGCAGAGAAGCCGGCGATGTACGCCAACGCGGCAACGCCTTCGGCGCGTTCGCTGCGTACAGACCCAGCTATGTGTGCAAACGCCGCAACGCACAGCTGAAGGGCTGGAATCAGAGGCCAAATCCAGAGGAACCGCAGAAGTTTTCCCATCAACTCCTTACGCACAGCTTCGTCGATGGGCTCCTCAATTTTTGCAACTGTGTCAGCAAGCTCGTGCGCAACATCCACCGCAACTACGGCCCCCAAGAACATTATAATCGGCGGCGCAACCGCTATAAGGACAACCTTGAGGAGGTCTAAAACGCCGCTGCGTTCAGCTTCCCGCCTCGCGAAGGCAGAATAGTCGTGAACTGCGCTTCGAACTGCAGAAAACGCCGGTTCTGCGGTGTCCGGGAGGTTTTGGTTCGTCATGTTGTCGGCGTATATGTGGGTTTAAATAGAGTTCGCTTCTTGACGTCTGCGGAAGCATCTGCGTTGTTGTAAGCCCATTCTGCACAGGCTGCACGGCTCAACGCCGGCCGTAAGACGTGTGGAAGTTTTTAAACATGTTGTTAAGTTGCGCATGCAGGGAACGTCTGACAGGGAAATGTCCACAGGGAAAAGTTCCCTGCTGGGTTTTCCCTGTGGCAGAATCCCTGCATGCGGGGAAGTCTCTGCATGTCTGTCTCTAAAGCGATGTAAGCACCTAGGTCAAAATACAGCTTAGAAGTGCGGCCGTCCTCGACGGCATACTGGACTGCGCAGAAGACTGGTTCTAGAGCGGTAGATGCGCTCGATATGGCTTTGCTCCAACGGAACGAGGGTGTTGCGGATGATGCTGTCAAGCCCGCCGCGGGGAGGGCATCTGCGGACGGGGGGTGCAGGAGAACAAGAGGGATTCCGCAGCAGAGGTTTTCCCCAGCATTTTTAAAAACCTCTGGCTGTGTTTCTCCATGGAACAGAACGAATGCCGAAATCTAATAGAGGCGGTGCGAAACGACGACATAATATGCGTAATGAGGTTGCTAAATGAGGGGGATCCAAACGTCAGAGACGAGAAAGGCAAGACGCCGCTGCACTACGCAATGTTGAGTGACCAGTTTACGGTAGGGATTTTATTAATGCACGGCGCCGACCCTGATGTTGCCGACGACAATGGGACGACTCCGCTGCACCTTGCATGTATGTTTGGACGTTATGATCTTGTGAAACTCCTCCTCGACCATGGTCGGAGGTTAAACGTAAATGTTCAGGACGAGTACGGAATAGCTCCGCTGCATGAGGCCGCCAAGAGGTGCAGCCCCGACGTTGTGCGGCTGCTTCTGATGCGTGGGGCAGACGCAAACATAAGAGACAACTCAGGCGATACGCCGCTTCACGACGCCTTACTCCTAAGGCCGTGTGTTGATGTCATCAAAATTCTGCTGGAAGCAGGAGCGGATCCCAATGCAAAAAACAGATACGGCACGACGCCGCTGCATAGGGCGGCTCTGCACGGCAACGCGGAGATCGTTAAGCTCCTACTCAAACGCGGCGCAGATCCAAACGCGCAAAACGACCGCGGCCGCACGCCGCTGCACAACGCAGTGATGCGGAAGAGGATTGAGGCGGTCAAGGTTCTGCTGCAGCACGGCGCCGACCCGACCATAAAAGACGCAGATGGAAAGACGCCGCTGGACTACGCCAAAGAAGCCGACGCCAAAATCGCCGAAATAGTAGCCAAAGCCGCGACGTACGGCGCATTGCTGAAGTACATGAAAACAGCAAAGCAGCAGCACGTCTAACCCCCGCTTTTTTCTGAGCTTCTATTTCTTCGCCAGCCAAGGCAGGAAGACGTCTAAAACAATGCGGCTCACTTTGCCACAAAACGAAAGTTTCTGCACCCGTCTCTGCGCACTCTCGGCAGAGAGCGCAGAGCGCCGGATGTCCAGGCGTTTTCGTCTGCGTTGAATGGCATCATAGGAAAAAATGGGATTACCGTTTGAAACGGAGCACTTCGTGGGGCTTCATGAAGAGTATATCAGTTGCGGAGGCCAGCTCCTCCGCCAGCTTGTCCTTGTCGAGCTCCGCAGCCTCCGTAAGCCCCCCATCTCCCCTGTATAGGTAATACAGCGTTGCGTCCAGCTTATCCCTCAGCAGAGAGACCAGGATCGGGCTGTGTGTTGTGATTACCGCATACCCCACCTCGCTGAACTTCGCTATGTACTTCACCAAGAGGTTGAAGAACTGGGGGTAGATCTGCCCCTCCGGCTCCTCCAGCAGTACGACCGCCCTCCCCTCTAGGCCGTGGAGCTTCGTGAAGGAGGTCGCCGAAGAGAGGCCCACAAGGTTGTACAAGATGCGAAGCACGGATTCGGAGGTGGCTGAGGGCTTCATGGCAATGTGGTTGTCAAACACCACGACCCTCCCATCATCTAGCAACTTGACCTCTACCCGGCTCAGCTCGGCCAACTCTGCGTTTACGTCTCTGAACACCTCCGAATGCCTCCTCGCCACAGCGCCGAAGTTTTTCCCATCCTCCCTCAACAGCCCCCGCGGAGCCTCAACTTCGCTGCCGTTAACCATGCTGTTTATGACGTCGTCTCTAAACCTGTCAAATCCGTAAAGCCTCGCTACAACACTCTCTCCGAGACCTTCAAGCAAATTCTTAATCCTATCAACATCAACCTTATATAGACTTCCGCTGTATGTGAACAGGTAGTGAGTGCGGTCGCTCTCCTTAATAGGCACGTCGACATCGTTGTACTCTAAATTTAACTCATTTAAGAGAAAGTACATTTTAAACTTTCGATAACAACCGTTGGTACCTACGCTGATTTCGACGGACTTTGTCAGATCGTGAAAAATATCGCTCACTCTGTCGGTTCTGACTAGCTTAGATAGCGGTTCTCCGTCGAGGTAGAACGCGTATCGGTCGAAGTAGGTTGCAAGCGCTATGGCCTCTAGCACGTTTGATTTGCCAGCGGCGGGCGACCCCAGCAAGACCGTGACCCTCCCCAGCTTCATTTGTACCTTTTCTATTGACTTATAATTTTTGATTTTCGTTTCCATGTGCTGTTCTACGTCTCCCGCTTAAAGGATTTGATGCCTGCAGATGCAGACCGCCGCGGGCTGATCTGCGGCGCATGCTAATTCGACGTCGTTGTTCCGGCTGCAGAGCATGTGGAAACTCCCGGTTGCATCCCCGCCGAATCCCCCAACAAGGGGGCGGCGCAGGGTCTTCAAAAAAGCGCCCGAGGAGAGCGGGGTGTTCTTCAGGCTTGTTGACGTTCGTTTGTTTGACGGCGTGTTGGCTTGTCCGCTTTCTGAGCTTGGGCGCTACAGCCCGTTGTTTAATTCGGCATCGGGAGCGTATGCAAATGGGAGGATCTATCTGAGGGATATCGACATGAGGACTTTCTTCCATGAGGCGTCGCACCACGTCGTCGCAGTGTGTGTGCCTCACCTCCACAGCGACGTCCACGGCAGTGCGGTTAATGAGGCGCTGACCGACATAGAGGCCGCTGTAGCTGTAGAGCTCAGCGACGTGCCGAGGGGCGCCGGCTGGTCGTTAATTGAGGCGGCGGAGCAGGGGCCGTGCCGCGAAGTGGTGCATCATGCGTATCTTGGCTTTCGTTTATCAGAAAGATGCATATTGTCTCAAATAAGGTGCCGCCCAGAACTTGTGCTCGGGCTGTTTTCTGAACCGACCTTCTTTAGGTCTCCGCCGCATGACGCGCCCAGCCGTATAAGGATGCTCTTGCCGCAGCGCTGGCCAGGTACTTCTGAAGGACGTACACGTTGTGGGCCATCCTCACGTCGTTCCTCCTCCTGCCCGAGGGGTCAGCCACGTACTCCTTATGAGAGGTGCAGGCGGGGCAGCCGCAGTCGTAGCTGGCGAGCTCTCTGGCGCCTACCAGCTTCAGCCTGCCGTTGGCGATGACGTATGCCTTCCCCTCCACGGCGCGGCGCCGCGGCGTCAGAGAATCCGCGCTGTATATCTTCTGCAGAAGGTCGACGTCTCTTATCTTGTCTGGAGAAGACCAGCCCAACATGTGTATCCGAACCTTTGCGGAGTGCTTCGCAACGTACTTTTCCACTGCATACACTGCGTATCTTATGAGGGCGACGTCCTCCTGCGAGAGGGAGCGGCCTCCTGTGCCTATGGCGGCTGTGAAGCTGTCCTGGAGCTCGGCCATGATGCGCACGGCCTCCTCAGCGCTGTGTTCTACGTCTCCGCGGCTGAGGCCCTGCACGACCGGCACCAGGCCCCGGAAGCCGGCTCTTTTCGCCTCCTCAGCCATCTCCCTCAGCCGCCTCGCCCCCACCTCGACCGCCAGGCGCGAGAGCTCTTCGGCGGTTTTGGCCCGCTTCACTTCGGGGTCGCCGCATTTTTTCTGGAGGCATAGCCGGACTGGCACGTCGTATGCGATGCCGTAGTCGACGTCCAGGGTCTTGTAGACGCGGACGATGTTCTTAGGCGTCTTGGCCAAGCGGAACACTTCGGCGAAGCTCTGCGACATTATGCCGTGGTCCATCATTATCACGCCGCCGTCAAGCCGCGCGCCGTAGCGGCGCTGCAGGTGCTGCCTGAGGGTGAGCCGCGCAGAAAATGCGCTTCCCAGCTCCTTCTCCGGCCTCAGCATGAAGCCTTGCGCCGACTGGAGGAGGGCGTTCAGCCAGCCGTACCTGTGGCCGTAGACGAAGTCCTTAACCTCTACGACGGGGTATATGTAAACCATGAAAAACTGAATCCCCCAAAATAAAAAGAAAACGAAGTCTGAAAGCCAACGACAAGGAGGAAAAAGAGGATTATTGAGGAAAATAGCTCAGCTCCGGTATTGGGTGGATCCCCTCTGCCGCTATGCAACGCCGCTTAAGCAAAACATATTTGAAGACTGCCTTTGCGGTGTTGTAGGCGTAGCCATGCGCTATGGAGTTCAGCTTGATGGCCTTCTTTATGACCTCTTCGTTTAATACAAAGTCGCTGCACACCGCATAGGGGCCGTGTTGTATGCAGTGCCACCCCTCAACGTGTCTGCCCGTCTTTATTATGCCGACGTTTCTTCCACAGATTCTTGAAGGTGGCCCGTCGAACACACATATATCGTACATGCGGGAGTAGTGGCGGATCAGCTCCTCCTCATAGGGCCTGGTGTCTGGATCGCTCACCGCAATAACTAACCTGTCTATAAGGCCGTTGTCAGCCACGGCGACTATTGCAGCTACGCCGACTTGCTCAACGGAGCGGCTGAGGTAGCTGTAGCACTTCGCAATCCTCACGCCGGCATCGATGGCGATCATGCCTCCAGCGGCGGTCATGTAACGACGCGGATGGGTACAGTCCTCTGGCCGTCCATGTAAACGAATTGGCCTTTGCTCAACTGGGGCAACAGCCGCGCAACTTCCCACGGCATTTGCGGCGAAAGCTCTGCAATCTTTTTCGCATATGCCGGATTCGGCATTTTCCCAGCAATGAGCCTAGTGTTCTGAATGAGCTCGTCAGGTGTTTGCGATACGATGATAACCATTATTTTAAATTTTCTGGACTGCGAAAGAAACAGCGCTAAATTTCTTTTGGCAACTTCATCTTGCAGAAATCGCGGTGCCTCCTCTATCACAACTACAGTGGGTTCTCGAAGCTCCATTGACTTTCTGAACACGTAACTCGCATTTGCAAGCATTACATCGCTTATGTTAAATATTGACTTAAAGTCGAGCATTCTTAAGGCAACAATGCGCGGCAGCTCGTAAGTCAGCATTACTTCAGCGTGTTCTAAAGACTGTAGGAGGTACATCATCGCTGCCGCCACTCTCTCTTCGTCTTTCCGAACTACTTCTTTCAATGCGTTGAATACAACATTTCCAACTTCTTCTTTTAACACTTTTACAAACTCCACCATAATGTTGTCGCCTCCAGTAAGCGTTTGTGTATCTGTCCTTAACACGTCTAACATCAGCATTGCATCTGCGCAACGCTGCAACGCAGAGGTGAGGTTGTCTATGTTTATCTTCTGAGTAAGCTTGCAGAACGTCCTTTTGAAGTAGCTAAGATAGCGCATCATCCTAATGGCCTGCCCCACCCGTGCAAGGCCTGTGAGGACTAGCAACTCGCTGTCAGTAAGATCGCAGAGCGGCAACACAGCTGGAGTACATACGCCTCCGATTTGCTGAACTGTTGAGCAATATTCGTCGTGCATGTCAAAAACTACAACGCGCATTCCTTGTCTGACTGATTGCTGGATCAGCATTTTTGCTAAAGTTGTCTTTCCGCTACCAGTTGCGCCAACTACCCACAAATGCGGCATGTCGCTGTACTCAAGCAGATTGATAGCCCCTTCGGGCGAGTAGATGCCCGGCGAGTCTGCAGGCCACTGGTGCAGCCTCACGGTTTCGCCGGGCCGAGGAGCAGAAGAAGAAACCACGAGGGCGCGCGTCACAGACACCACGTCTGGCGCCTCTGCGAGCTCTCTTGCGATCTTTAGGACTTCGATGTACCTTTGGTCTAATTCTCTTTTTCTGCCTGTAGTCAAGAGTTTTGAACCGCCTTCACTTTCTAACAATGTCCCCGGCTCAAAGTCTCCGAGAATGTACGCAACCCTGTTCGTCACCTTTATTATTATGTTTTCCATAGTCCTTCCGACACATGTGTCAACGTTGAATCAACAACTCCCGGCTGTAGGACACTAAGAAGCGTTGTCCCATTTACAAAGTTTAGGGTGTCTTTGTGAAAGAAAACTTGTCCTAGGAGAGGCATCGAATATTGATGTTTGAACGTCCTAAGTGCCGCTACGTTATTGCAACAGAGAGCAAAATGGGGCAACACTGCATCGGCGCGTTTAATTGGAGGAAAATGATGAGAGATCTGTATTACCTATGTAGAGGCATGTAGATGTATCTGCAGCAAATCCATTTTTATTCTACCGCGTAATGTTCTGCGGTTCGGTTGCCGCATCTCTTCTTCTGCCGGCTTCTCTGTCTGGCCCTGAGCAAGTTAGTGATAAAAAAGCGGTTTTGTTAAGGCTAAAACGTTGCTACGAGAAGGCGACGCACCAATCAGAGCCGCAGACCCAACGGCGCACTTGTCGGCGGCCCAGCGCGCGCATCAGATGGTAAAGAGCGTTGGACATGTGGCGCGCAGCCGGCCCGCGGACGGCCAAAAGAATTCTCCCGTTATCGTAAATAGATACAGTCGACCTTCGAGTTCTGGCGTTGTGCTTTTTAATCAGCACTATTAGTTTCCTGATCATTTTCTCATCCATGATGAATAATGGGTCTGTTCTTGAATTGAACCAACCTGCGCGTTAGACGCAACTCCACAGCTGAAGTCTTCACAAGAGAGACAGGGGGTCGTTCATTTTTCCCCCGGTGCCGGCTGTATAGATATGATGACGCAGTACATCCAGTACACACCAGTGGGCGAATACCTGCGTCTGGTGATCCTGCAGAGGCTGGCCGGGGGGCCGGCCCCCATAGAGGAGGTGGACGAGTTGGCGAAGAGGGCTGTGGAGAAATTAGGCATAAGGTACAACTGGAGGGTGTGGCCTAAGCTCCTCGACGGCGAGGTGGAGATAAGAGACGGCACGGCGGTGATTACGCCGCGCGGCAGGTGGATGCTGGAGCAGACCTTTGACGAAGTCGCCAAGTACGTCGAGAAGTGGCTTGGCGTCTCTCCATAATTCCCTCTTTTTTCTTCCGCGGGCCGTGGGAATTTTGACTCTGCGTGCTGCTCTTAGGCGCAGGAAGCGCCGCCTATGCCTGCGTTCGACGCCGACCCGACTGTTGAGGACATCGGCGGCGCCCTGCCTGCACAAGCCGTCTGTTCATATGCCGTCTAGGCTAAAGAGTAAACTAAAAAGATGGGTTTACTGCCGTCCGGAATAGCTCCTTCGCTTAGTGCCGCGTATGAAGACGTTGACGTATTTGTCGTTAATGCGTATATCTGCTTCTTTAAGTATTCCATTCTTCGTGATGACGTGGCCAGCCAGGTTATCTGCACCTCCAGACACCTCAACTGGCTTCCACGTAACCGCCGCGTAATATGAGTCGCCTTTTTTGGATTTTTTAATCGGCAGAACAACCACATCGCCGTCTCTGTGCACAGCTACTGCTCCATCGGCCCATTTTGGCATCTTCTCTAGAACCTCCTTGATGGCGTCACCAGATTCATGCTCCTTGCCGCCTTCTCCGTCTTCCTCGCCTACATCTGCCTTTTGCCGTAAAGCCTCTATGTTGGGCTCGCCGTTGTATTTTGCAACTACATAGCCGTTGCCTGCATCGAAAACTACGTAGTTGCCTTCAAGCTTCTTCTCATACACATCTTCGTCAACAACCACGAACATCGGATCTTTAATCAGCGCCAATCTCAACTTCTGAACCTCCACAAAGTCGAACAGCGGAAAGACCCTTCCCCTTACCTCTTCGACGTCGGTGAGCTTAATGTTGAGAAGCCTCTCGATTTTTTCTATATCCATGCAATCATCTGGATGCTCATTTTTAAAGTTGTTGCCTGTCCAGTTGCAGAAAAAAGAATCCGCTCTGCATGTAAAAAGATGCATCTTAATGTGGTACATCTGCGGCACAACAACTATAACTGTATACCGGACTGCAACTTAGACGAGTAGGAAAAAAAGAAATGAATTTTACATGGACAAACTGACGGGAGAGGTGGTCAAGCCGCCGGAATGGGATAGTCCCACCCCTCGATTAGCGGCCTGATCACCTCTCCCGTCAGTTTGTCCACCAACATTCCTTTACTCCAAACCATCCTTATTTCCGGCCGCTCCGGACAGAAGTCCGGAGGCGGTTTCCGGGTTTTCTTCTTTTAGTGTCTTCTTCATGTCCATGTTTTTCTGTTTCTGCAAGATGATTTGCGGCGCCGTGTTTGGACGGCCGGCTTGGCGGTTCTACGTTCTCTAGGGAGGTCAGAAGTGGCATGAAGTACCTAATAAGACTACTGTATAAAAAATGCTGGGACGACATAGAGGTTCGGAGCTATATTCGCCGTTATCTTTTAGATGACTTGGACGCTTCAGAAGCTGAAAAACTGCTTAAAATTTTTGATATTCTCGATGAACTTGCTGCAAAATGTCTTGGCGAAGTTGATGATCTTCCGCCTCCTCCATAATCCTTTTTTCTCCCTGCAGGAAAGAGCTTGCAGGGATTTTCCTGCAGGGAAATTTTCCCTGTTGGGGCTTCCCTGTTGAGTTTTCCCTGTCGGCTACGCGTTGCTCAGCGTTGCGATGGGCTGCAGCCGGAGGTAGCGCTCTATGTTTTGCGGCAGCAGAGGGTAGACGTAGGCTATTGCGGCGGTGGCGACCACTGTGAACTGCCCCTTCTCGAAGACTTTTTTCGGCACGGCGTCTGGGTCTAAAGACCATATTCCGAGCTTGTAGCCGATGCGTCTGGCGTCTTTAGAGCGGTCGTAGCCGAGCCTGAAGAGCGCTCTGACCTTCTCCGGGTCGGAGAGGAGGTCTAGGGCGCCCTTTGCGGCAGTCTGCTCGTAGCCGAGCATCTTTATCATGGTCTTCGCGCAGTCTATCACGTCGCAGAGGGGGATCCACCTGTCCTCCTCCTCGACATCGACTTGAGCCCTGACCACAGCGGCGGCGTACTGCGGGCGGCGGAGGGGGTCAGCTAGGGCGAAGAGGGGCAGGAGGTCGCAGCGGCGGTCTTCGCAGAGTATGTAGAGGCGGTGTGCCGGCGCCGACAGGGGGGCAGAGGCGCTGTACGAGGGGGCCAGCTTGACCCAGTATCGCTTCCAGCCCAAGGTCAGCTCAAACCAGGGGGGCTGGGGAGCGCGGCCGCCAGCCCACCCGAGGAGGATTTCGGTGACCCCAACCTCCCCTTCGATGCATTGGCCTCCTATATCTGCCAGGCGGGCTGGGGGGAGGTCTACCACCGGAGAAAGGCGCAGGATCTTCCAGCCGGTCTTCCGGCTGGGGTCTACCTGGTTGACGACGTAGACGGCCCACCCACTGGGGCTTATGACGTGGGTCATGAAGAAAGTTGCGTACAGATTTAAAAAGAACCAAAAGACGCCGTCAGCACCTGCTGAGCCGCGCCCTAGCCGCGGTGCGTCGGCATCCCAGCTACCGTCAAGGCCAGCCCCGCCGCCGGCGCCGCGAATACAGCACCGGCCAACACCAGCGCAAAGGCTCCGACTCCCAGGGCTAAGGAGCTGGTGCGGGCGCCTACAGCCGGCTGAACTTGCTGTTCTAAATCTGTTTCGACGTGAGGCGGTGGGCCGCGGCGAGGGCGGCGGCGTACGTCGTCTTTTCGCCCTCCGTCTCGTAGACCACGTAGCTGCCGCACTTGATCTTGATGCTGCGCAGGTGCGAAACGACGAGCACTCTGTAGCGCATGCCGCCAATTGGCCTTGCGTAGACTTCTCCGTTTGCCTCTATGCGCCCGGGGCACTCCACCTCGGCCTCGGCCACATATACGACGTGCCTCTCTGCCTTCTCCAGCAGGCGCCTGTACTCCCGGTAGAGCATCGCAGCGCCGATGTGGGCACAGAACCCGCCGCGCCTCCGCACAGCTGTCTGGCAGGTGCACCGCCACCGCCTTCCTCCCTCAAGCCAGACGTAGTAGACGGGGTAGCGGTCGCCAAGCTTCGGCTTCCCCTCTACGGCGTAGTGGTTGGGGCCCAGCTCCCGCACGCCGTCCAGCCTCTGCACAACGCGGCGCATCCAGCGGTGCTCAAACCGCGGAAGCCTCTCCCTAAGCCTCTCCAAGGCGCGCAGAAGTATGGGGTGCACGATTTCCACGTCAAAACGCTTCATCGGCCTTTTGTGTTTTTGCGGCCTTTCGGGTTCAAAGAAGTTTTAAAGGCCGCGAATCGTTCATGTACATGGAAGACTTCATGGAATGCTGGGAGGACGTAGACAGGTATGTTCTTGCCGCAGTAAGGCTGGGAGCCAAGAGAGGTTGGTTCTGCTGCCGCGCCAGGCTGCACGCGGCGCTGTTTATACTGTCGCGGGAGTTTAAAGAGCTGGCGCACCTCCGCAGTCCCTTCGGCATTGAAAACATCGACGTAGACGTCTCAATATGGAAGCTTGTGGAGTATTGCCTCCTTGAGGAGAGGTTAAAGATGCCCAACATAATCGACGGCGTAGCGCTTCCCGGCTACGGCATCTACATGTACCGCCTCACGGGGGCAGGCCGGGCTCTGGCCGACAAAGCGATCGAGAAGATGAGCTCCGGAGTCAGGAGGAGGATGAAGGAGCTTCTGAAGAGAGACGTGTGGTCTCTAATAGGCTACGCATACGTCAAGTACCCAGAGGAGGCAAAGCCCATAATGCCGGCATAGCCGTGTTCTTCGCCGAGTAGACTGCGCCGCGTTTGCTCCCAAGCCGCAGAAGGCTCTGTTGTGGTAATTCAACACGCGATTTAACGTTCAATGCCTCATGGATACAAAAACGATTAAAACCGCCGCATCTGTATTTGAACTGCCGCAGAAGCTGGGCATCCTTCAGTATGTGGAGTATGTACCAGAGAGGCAGTGCACGACTAAAGGCTGCTTCTACATGGGCATACTGGCAACTGAGGGCTGCCGCAGAGGATTGTGTATTAAATACCGTGTGCGTGTTCACTCAAAAGATAGGAGGAAATGGGAGGCGAAGGAGCGGCGGGAAAAGGGAAGTGAAGAGATCGGCGGCTGCCTGAGGCAATCAGTTGCAGATGCATTGTGGGAACTAGCTGGGATGTATGAAGTGGAAGTTTGGTATGAGTACAAAACGCGTTGCTCGACATGTCCGGGCATGTGGACAATGGCAGACTGCGGCATAGCTTTAAACGGGATAAGGTTGCACCCGCCGTATTGCCACACTGTAAGCGAATGCATTGAACAAATATTGAAAGATTATAGACGTGCAGTTGAAGTGCTTAAAGAGCCTCCCATGAAGGCTCAAGACTATGATGCAACAAAATTTTTGAAAGAACGCCTGGAGTTGCAAGTATTCGGCGTGGATTGGGTGAAGACGTGGCTACCTTATGCAAAGGAGAGGATGATGCAGATTGCCAAAATTTTACAAAACGAGAAGGTAAAGGCATAGAAAAATTGGAATTAGGGAAAATCTGCACCTTATCGAGATATACACTGCATCTGATGAGGTGTGTATAGCTGTAAGCGCCGAAGTGTACTGTCTTTCAGATCAAGAACTTCTCAGCGGCAGAAGCAGAGCGAGAAAAATGTCTCTGGATTACATTGGATTGACAAAGCCGAAAGGGTTAATGGCGTTTGTTAAGACTAAGGGGTTTGTCCGCGCTGTTTAGGCAGAGCTTTTCTAATGAGTGTCTCTCTTTTTCCAGCCTTTCCGCCATCATGTAGATGAAGTAGAGTGGAGGGGTTGCTCCGTATTCTGGGCCTGGGATGCCGTATGCCTCGGCGGTTTCCTGAGCCTCCCGCAGCATCTCCTCTACAGCCTTTTTGATGCGGCCGGCGGCCCCCGCGGCGGGGTCGAGGTAGGCGGCTGCCAGATCTCTGAAGAGGCGGCTCCAGCTGCCCGCCTCCTCCTCGCCCCTTATGATTTCCGCCGCCGTCTTGAGCTGGGCCCTGAAGACCTCGGGGCGGCTGCAGTCCGCCGCTTTGACTGCCCGCACCGCAGTCGACAAAACGCGTACTGCATGGACGTCGTCGCTGTTTGCAAATTCGTCTTCGGCGTGCGGCTCCGTAAGGATTTTAGCGACAGCTTCAGCCAAGCCGACGTCGCCTCGGTGGAACAAGGCGTAGAACGCCGCGAAGACGTAGTGGTAGTAGGGGGCGCGGCGCGGAACTACGGACAGGTCGCCGCGGCAGAGGAGCCTCTGCATCTCCCCGAAGTGCCTGCCCTCCGGCGGCGCGCCGCAGACGCCGTCGCCCATATCTGCAAGAGCTTCTACGAAGCGGTCGCGCATGGCCCACCCAGTGCGGGCCTCTCCGGTTGGCCTATCCATGCACAAGCCGTCCCGCAGAGTTATAAATTTTTTAAGCGGAGCGCAGGCTGTAGGCGTGGCTCTGGGGGCTGGATCTCTGCCGGAGTGGTTCGGGATCTGCCTCAGAAGCGACTGCTCAGCCGTGAAGATGCTGAGGCCGAGGGCGCTGAAGTACTTCTTGAAGAGGGGCGGCGCCTCCGCCGCCCCTTCGGCGGTGGTGGCTGCGGCGGACTGGGCAATCAGAAGGATTGGATACGTTTCGGCAGAGGATGTGCGCGGCGCAGTGGTGAAGGAGTACGCCGAAGTCCTCCGCCTAGACATCGCCCTGAGTGAGGATCTGATCAGCATGTTCGGCGGACAGCCCGGCTGGACGCTTGAAGAGCTCGTCTACAGATCTGACGACCCCGTGGTGGGCGCCCTCCATATAGCCATGATGGCGCTCTTTATGGAGTACGCAGACGGCGGCTTCCACAGGCTCGGAGCCCTCGACTTCGCGGCTTATGCGGTGCTTGAGCTTCTCCGGAGGGGCTTGGCAGCCAGGGGCCGGGCGTCAGAGCTCTTGAAATGGATAGCAGATCAGGCGCTGTCTGCAACCTAGCCGCCGCCAGCGCAGAAGGCCCAGCTGGCCGAGAACAGCCCGCACGGGGCCGCGTGCGAGCTGGAGGCTCAGCGCAGGTATCCCTCTTCTTCTTTTTCTGCGTTGCGGATGACCGCGCCTATGGATGGAGCGGGGCGCCAGGCAATTACGCCGCTGTCTCTGACGTACACCGCGGGGGGCCTGAGCGGAACCTCCATCCTCGCCAAGCCGTCCGGGCCGCGGGCTTCTAGGACGGTCTTAGACATCAGCTCTCTTATCCTGCGCGCCACCACTGCGGCTGCGCCGTAGCGCCTCGCCAGCACCTCCTCGGCGGCGGCCAGCGCCAGCAAGTCCACCGCGGGCACGCGGATCCAGACCTCCGCCAGCGGGCGCTTCGGCATCGCGGCGAAGTGGCCATCTACCGGGCGGGCCCACAGGACGTCCTCCGGCTTCGGCTGCTGCTGGGCCGTCAGAGACGTCAGCCTCCGCTCCAGCTCGGCCTTCTCCTTCTCAAGCCTCTTCACGGCCTCCGCGCACTCCGCGCGGGCGCGGCTCCTCTCGTCTATGTACGTCGAGACCATGGCCTGCATTTTCTCGGCCTGCGCGTGGAGCGCTTCGGCCTCTGCGGCGAGCCTCTCCACCGCGGCGGACAGGAGCTGCGCCTTGGCCCTCCACTTCGCGGCTTCGCGTCTGTGCTTCAGGACTAGGAGGAAAAGAGGAAGGAAGAGGAGAAGGGAAAAAAGGCACATTTCAGCAGTAGCGGGTTCTTCTGAGGTAGCTGTAGAGGACGTCCTGCGCCACCGTCATGTGCTCTGAGGAGCCGGCACGGCGCCCGTCTGCGAGGAGCCTCACCCACTCTCTTGAATACGCCGCTAGGATTCTTGCGTGCTCCGCCACGGCCTTTTCGTCGACCTCTTCATGGCTGCATTTGTACTTCTCTGCATAACGCAGGACCAGCAGCTTTACGTTGTCTAGAGAGATCCAGTTGCTCCGGTTTCCGTTAATAAGGCCCAGCGTTACGCGCCTCGCGGCTTCGGCCACCACGCACTCCGGGATGATTGCCTCGTTGCCCGCCTCTTCGAGAAGCCTCTTCACTGCCTCTTCGGGGAGCCGCTTCTTGAGCATCTCTTCGAGAATCTCCTTTAGGCGTTTGGAGTTCTTTCCCATATTCACGATGACGTGGAACCATAAGCATGGATGGGACGGCCTTTTGTCCTGGGCGGCCTCTATCAGTATCTGCCTTATGCGGCTGGGGGTGAGCGCGTCAAGCGGTATGTGGACGGCTACCATGAGGCAGCCTTGGCGGCGGTTTCGCAGTCTAGACCCGCTCTTCGGCTGGCGTCTAATATGAACTGCATGGCATCTAGAGTGCAGTGCTCGTTGTTGAAAAAGTACTGAAGCATCGCCGACATCAGCGTGTTTAGGTCTTTGGACTTAGACAGCATCTTCAGCAGAACCTCCCTGTGCTTGGCGGGCCACCTCGCCAGCGCCTCATCCACAGGAGAAGCCGGCGCAACGCCGCCGGATTTGGCGACTTCCAGGATCACCTTCCTCATGTCGCTGTTTTGAAGCGCCCTGCGCAGGTCTTCGTTTTCTAGGACGAACCTAACGGCTGAAGCCGCAGAGGCGTCTTCGACCACGGGAGCCAGCCACCCAAACCCCTGCTCTTTAAGCAGGTTCTTGAGGTCGGGAGGCGGGGAGGGGGGCTGGTGCTCCGCCGGGACGACTTTGCCCGACTTGTCGTACTGATCCATCTCGTACAACAGCTTTAGAAACTCCCTGGTGGATGCCGAAATCCGCTCAGCCGGCGCCGGGGGAGCAGCAGGCGTTTGAGGCAGCGCGTAGTCCGCCTCTTCCTCCTTCTTCACCTCTTTTTTCGGCTCAGCGGCTTCGCATGCAGAAGACGGAAGGACTTGCCGCTCGCAGAGCGACTGCTCGTCAGCCAGCCGGAGCAGAGCCTCTTTCGGCGGCTTCGGCATCCGGAAGAGGTCTGCGATGTACTTCGCCAGCTCGGCGCACACGGCGCCGTCAGGGCAGTCCACCATGTGCACGTCGTAGAGGCCGTCGGCAATGTAGTAGTTGGCGTCGGGGATGCAGACAACGCCTCCGTGTCCGCGGAACGCGAAGACCACGTATGGATACCTCCCAGTCGCCTTGGATATAGACCGTATGCGTTCTGCATCCGAAATGCGTCTTTGTTCCGGCGGAGGCCCGCACAGGCGCATCACAGCTGGTCGGTTCATGAACCTGGACTCTACGTTTGCGATGCCTGCCGCCTTTAAGAGCTTGTTTGCCTCGTCGAGCAGCACCTCAATGGGGATTTCTTTTAGTTCTGTTTGGGACATGGTTCAATGAACCTAGAGATTTATAAATTTTGCAAACCAAGAAGCTTCAGTACAGGCCTTCGTCGGTTATTCTGTACTCAATCCTCACGTCTGGCGCCATGCCGGGGACGTCCAGAGGCCACATGTAGCCCTCCGGCTTCGTCTTGTTGGGCCTCACCATTACAAAGCGCGCATTCACGGCGTGCGCAAGCACGTTGCCGCCTGCCGGCCTTTTGACGCCTATGGCAAACGCCTCGGGCACGTCCATGACCTGGTTCGTCAAGATAGACGTCAGGCCGAAGGTGCGGGCGTGTCTCCTCA
>Ga0080007_1075543_pt1 | contig 16823 bp, 20 predicted proteins | sample OctOCTMetagenome_FD_69210 | JGI IMG/M metagenome (GOLD analysis project Ga0080007, IMG submission 69210) | Hot spring and microbial mat streamer communities from Octopus Spring Streamers, Yellowstone National Park, USA - OCT_B (SPADES... | ecosystem: Environmental > Aquatic > Thermal springs >...
GGGGGTTTTACCCGGCTGGCTGCGGAGTGATGTTCTCCACGGCGTATCTTCTGGCGCCGTCTTCTATCAGCTGGATGACGTGCTTAAGATACATGTTGCCTGCAACCATATTTCGGGAAACCAGCATAAACGGCTCGATCTTCCTTAGGAACTCGCCTGGGTCTATTCTTATTTCGCCGAACTCATACTTAAGCACACCGAGGTCGGCAAGCTTCTCCAAGTCCTTCTCCATCTCCCGCGCCGTGGAGTATATCGCCACGCGCCTCTTCTCCCACAGCTCGTCGAATACCAGCTGCTCCAGTTGGCTGAACTTTACAGGCGGCACGTTGCACCGGCGGAGATCCTCACCGCCGCATGCGGCCTCAACTACTGCGCGCAGGATGTGCACCAGTTCTATCATAGTATCAACTAAGCTTACATTTAAAAGTTATAGGGAGGTGCTCTGCAAGAGCTTTTTGGGGGCACGTCGCACACAGCGGTTTTCTTTCTATGCTACGCGTTTTCGGCCGTCTTCTTCTCCGACACATAAATGCCGAGAGGTGGGGTGGATGTAGCTGGCTCCGCAGCGGAGGCTGGACGGAGAGAGGCAGCTGGCCGGATGCGCATCTGAAAAAAAGACTTGGCTGGCTTGACCGCTTCTCGTTGCTGTGGCCAGAGCCGCGGCCGGGAGGGCCGGAGTAAAAAGAGTGCCGCCCGGAGGCGTAAAAAGCTGAACCGGAACGCTTACAGGGATTCCCCCACAGGGATAATTATCCCTGTCAGGTTATCCCTGTAGGCGGCACTGCGCCGCGGCGTAGAAACGCCTAGATGCGGGCTTAGCACCTGCGTGCAACGTCTATCAATGCCAGCGCCGCGGAGTGCCTACGGCTTTTCGCTAACACGTCTAGTTTGTTGTTTTTTGTGCACGGGTCGGCGTAGCCCCTCAGCAGAAGCTTAATCATTTTGTTGCCGCCACCGGCGGCCAGGTGGAGTGGAGACGCACCTTCAGCGTCTCCGGCGTTTACGTCGGCACCGGTGATGACGACAGCTTGACGTGCCCAACGCCAAAAACACTTTGCTGCAAGGCCTCTTCAAGCGCTTCGAGCCTGAATCCCGGCGTTTTAGGCGTCTGTGCCGTTCATCTTTAAAAATTTTGACATCTGACGTTGTGTTGGACGGGGTGGACGGGGAAAGTAGCTACTTTTTGCTCGGGACGGACGGTTGGCAGTTCAGCCGCTACGACAGCAAGCAGAAGGCCAGCGGAAGACGGAGATGTCAACCTCGTAGCGGGGACGGACTACGGAAAGAAGGCAGGTAGAGCAGTTGGCACGTCGGGTTTTTTTGGCTTTCCCGACACCGCAGTATCTGAGTAACGACCGACGCATAACCTGCCAGACGGGTCGTGTGGCATGGAACATTGCAGAAAGGCTGATCAAATCCACGCAGACGTCTGAACTAAATCATCAAATAGTAGAAGGTGCCGGAGTTCCATGGTGTTGAAATCGCATCCGATTTGTGATAAATACTTCAGTGATTACTTCCGTATAGCGTATTTGTCGCCAGAAGACCCGCAGGATGTTAGAGATGAATACTACAGAAGGGCACGCATTGCGCACAACGAACTCGTAAAACTTTGTACAGGATATTATGAGAAATTTGACAGCGATGCTGAGTTAATATGTAAGAGTCTGGACATTTACAGACTTCATGAAGCTTGTGTGGACTATTTTTCTTTAAAGTAATCTCTTTTTTCTTCTTCTTTTGCTATAGTTTCTTTACCTGTCGCCTCTTTCTGCCTGTCCTTTTTGGGAGTGCGGAGCCGCATCCTGTAGTTAGTCGAGCTCTGTGGAACTGAGGTCGAAAAAGTGTAAAGAGATGTACATACTGTAGTGAAGAATTAGAGATGCGCTGTTTAAGGAGCTAGGATGTGTCGCCGGACAGACAGAGCTCGCATTGTGCAGACAAAATCGTTGGTAGGAGTGTCTGCAGCTGCCGGCAGATGTTGCTGGTGGGGAAATGTGCATCATTAAAGCTGTCTTCGTTCTGCCGTACTCTCTAAGAAGTCTGCCATGTACACAATTGTGGTGATTTTGGAGTTCCCGCCGGGGAAGAGTCTAGTTTTTTTCTACATCGCAACGGCATCTGGATCCCGCTTCGAGTAGCGCCAGCGCCGCGGAGCACCTCTTCTGTTTGACGGCGACGTCCAGCGGGGTCTCTCCTTTGCTGTTTTTTGTACATGGGTCGACGCCGTGCCTCAGCAGAAGCTTGACTGTCTTGTCGTCGTAGCCGGCGGCGGCCAGGTGGAGCGGCGTGTTGCCCTCCGCGTCTCGGGCGTTTACGTCGGCGCCGCGTTCTATCAGCGCCTTCGCCGCATTGGCGTGTCCCGCCTCTGCGGCGTGGTGGAGGGGGGTCTTCCCCTTTTCATCTCCGGCGTTGGGGTCGGCGCCTGCGTCCAGCAGCAGCTTGGCGACCTCGGCGCGGCCGTGTATAGAGGCGAGGTGGAGGGGCGTCCTGCCTCTGTAGTCTCTGGCGCTGACGTCGGCGCCTGACTTAACCAGCATTTCGGCGGCGTCTGCCTTGCCGCTTACTGCGGCGCTGTGGAGCGGCGTCTCGCCGTCGCTGTTCTTTGCGTTGACGTCCGCTCCGCGCTCTACCAGCATCTTGACGCATTCGGCGCAGTCGCCTGCGGCGTAGTGGAGCGGCGTGCTGCCGCGTCTGTTCCGGATGTTGACGTCGGCGCCCCTCTCGACGAGGAGCCTGGCGACTTCGTGCTTGTCTTTGAGATATGCCCAATGCAGCGGCGCTAGGCCGAGCGCGTCGAGCCTGTTTGGGTCTGCCCCGCTGTTGAGCAACAGCTCAGCCATCTGCCTGTGGCCGCGGCGTACCGCTATGTGCAGCGGCGTGTTGCCCTGTCTGTCGCATGCGTCGACATCTGCGCCGTGTTTGATGAGCAGCTCGGCTGCGTCCAAGCGCTCTTCATACACGGCGTAATGCAGCGGCGTTACGAGATCCTCATTAGCGAGGTTGGGATCTGCGCCGCCCTCCAGCAGCCGTTTAACACATTCAACATCCCCGACGTAGATCGCAAAAAACACATCGCCGCAGCGCTTCTTAGAAGCGCTGAACGCTTCGCGCAACTTCTTCCACATGCCTTTAGCTGGATTTAGAGTTTGGACTTCAGCAGTCATGCCGCCTAAAGGTGGTAAACTTTTAAGCATAGACGCCGTTCATGTTTAAAAAGCTCTGACTCATCTCTTTCATGGAAACACAAATAGATGAGAAAATCGGAGAAAAGCCGCGCGAAGGTATTGGCTTAGACAACTCGTTCGACTTGGGGATGCTCAACGTACTGCTTAACTGTATGTGTCAAGGCAGTTACGCAAACAGGCCATGACGGTCGGCACAAGCGCTTGCAGGTACATAAGGCAGTGGATCAGAGTCCTCAGGCGTCAGTTGACCGTTGCAATAACAGTTGACGAATTTCTCAAATTGTTGAATAGGTACCTGAGAGACTTTGGCTACGGAAAGCTGGAAACGGTGACAGAGGACGAGCTGAAGGAGTGCCTGCGGCATATCAGCACGATTGAAATAGCCATAAAAGACGGAGAGGAAGTGGTGTGGCTGTGGGGCGGCCAGCTGCGGCACAGGCTGTTCAACAGGATTATTGACATTGCAATCCAAGAAGGGGAAGTAGGCGTGTGTTGGTGACAGACGCTGAGGCTTAACTACATTGATGACGAGATAAGATAGCGCAATACCGCAACATAAACGTCTCCAGTTCGGTAATGAGGGGAGAACCTGTTCTGCCGCGTCTTGGAGCGTTGCGCGGCTGAGCTTTGGAAGCCGCGCCAAAAAAGGCCGCTGGCCCCGAATGAAGTTGCGGCAAGTTGCCGTGGTGTATAAAAAGTTTAATTAATTCCTTCTTTTTTCGTTAGAAGGCTGTGTAGGCTTAGTTGCATCTGCGTGTAGCGTCTATCAGCGCTAGTATGGAGCCGCCTGACGCACTCAACAACTCCAATGTAAATTGCGGAGGATCGCCGCAGTGCCTCCTCGAAGAGCCCAGCGCCCCGCGCAGCTTCTTCCACACGCTCTTGCTGGCCGAGTTTAGAGTTTGGGCTTCGCTATCCATGCAGTCTGAGAGCGGCGGAAATTTAAACACGCCACTCCACAGGGCTAACAGGGATAATCATCCCTGTTAGGTAGTCCCTGCAGGCGCCAAGTGAGGAGCTTTGTAAGAGGCGGCTCTATGCGGCTGGCCGGAATCCGACGTGGCTTAGACGCGCCCTGGAGCGGCGGCGCTGTATATGCGCCGCAGATTTTTCGGTGGAAATTTTTAAACTTGGAACTTCCCCTTCTCATGATCCGTGAAGGTTCCACCGGCGAGGCGACCGGGGTAGCCGGCGGGGGGCCCGGCCGCCGCCAAATGCCTCCCCGGCTCATAGATAAGAGAGTTAGAGGGCATCTGCGCGGGGGCTTCAGGAACAGGCGCAAATACGCGGCATTTGGGGCGGCTGTCGGCGCAGACGGCGGCACAGAGATAGTCGGCGCGCCGTCCGACTGCATGTGCCGCGGACGAGGGCTGTGACGGACGTCTGCAGATACGTAAGGCGATGGATCAACAGCTTGAGGAGAGACATGTGCATCGCCATATCGGTGGACGAGCTGCTTGAGCTGATGAACGGCTACCTTGAGGCGGTGGGCTACGGCAACTTGGAGAAGGTGACTGAGGCCGACTTGAAGGGGTGCCTGAAGCGCAGCAAGACGGTTGAGATAGTCGTTAAAGACGGCGACGAGGTGCTGTGGCTGTGGGGCGGCAGGAGCCGGCGCGAGCTGTTCGACAGAATCATAAAAATGACTGTTAAAAACGGAGAGGTGTCTGTCGCATGACCGACGTCGTGCCGAAGTTTCGACGATAAGACGGCCTAGGGCCGGGGCCGGCGGATAAGGCGGCGGCGAACGTCAGACTGAAGGGCTTTAAAGAGGCGCGGCTGAGCATCGAAAAGGTTAAGAAGATCCCTCTGCGCAGAAGATGTGCGGCGGTATTCACGCTGGAAAGGCTGTAGAAACAGTCGGCATCGCCATATAGCTGTTTGCACAAACTCCGCTCTTTTTAAGGAGAATCTTTAAATGTGTTCCTCATTCTTTTACCTATGGAGCAAACGTTCCGAGAAACCATTACAAATGATAAAATTAAACATGTTTTGGAAGCGTTTAAGAGTGCGGCTGAATGCGTACCGCACGGATGCGAACCCGACGAGGCGCATATCGTTGTCAGCCGCCGTTATGTTGCGTTTGTCATCGACGGCGGCGAAGCGAAGCTGAACCGTGACGGCAAACAGCTTTTCGTAGAAGTTCGTGCAGACGGCTGCCGGGTTGTTACAGACATCTGGGATATGTTTGTGCTTAGAGAAGGCAAACAAGTCGCCTACAGCCCGAGGCTTGTAGTGGGCGGCAAAACGTATACCGTCGATGAGTTTGTTGACTATGTGCACAAGGGATTTAGAACCTTGCTACGTGCCGCAAGCTGGGTCTAGCCCCCCTTTTTCCTCCCGCCAGCGCGTTCTTTATAAATCTCTAACTTTCTGCGGGGTATGGAGTGCTGTACAGACGCGGAACGTGGAGGCCGCACGCACGTCGGGGAGGGGGTTGCGCAGAACCGTGACACGGACAGCGTCGCATTCAAAGCGCTTATCGCGGCTATGGAGGGCTCCGCGAAGAAAAGTCTGAGGTACTCCAGGGCTGTGGGCTTCCTGTCCGCGCTGGAGGTCGCGTCGCTCCTGTCGGTGGCCGCGTCCCTAGCCGTCTATGTCTTTACCGCCTACTGGCAGTTCGCCGCCGCAGGCGCGGCGTTCGCGGCCGCAGCGGCCGCATCGAACTGGCTGCAAATCCGCCTCTACGGCATGGCGCTCAGGGAGCTCGACAGGCTGGAGCTGCTCGCGGCGGTGGCGGCTCTGGCGACCGGACGCGCAGATCTGGCTCTAGCAGTGCTGAAGGAGAGGGCGGAAGAGCTGAAGAAGCGGCGCAGAGGCGGCGCCTCCTAATGAACCCTCCTTTTTCTATCTCAAAAGATTATTAAGCTTCTGAAACCTCCTCTGACATGGGCTGGACTCAGGACAGACGCAGTACCGTGAGCGACTTCGTCGCCGTATTCGACGAGTTCGACGCCTGGGAGTTCTTACAGATTTGTGCATATCGCACTGACAAACAATATTGTAAGGAGGTGGCCAAGCTGGTGCTGGAGATGCTGGCAGAGCGGCGGCTCAGCTACGGCGAAAAGGTGCGGCTCCACGTAGCTGTGCCTGAGTACAAGAGAATCGCCGTTGCCGTCTATGGAGAGCACCGCTCCGTCGCGGTGTTCCTTCACGTCGCGGTTCAGGCGGCGCATGACGTCCCCGAGGGCGCCCTGCGGCCGCGCGGCGTCCACATGCTTACGCTGTTCTACGAGAGGCGCGGCGGCTTCAGGCTAAAAACAGCTGATTGGAATACGCCGGAGACCCGGGCCATGAAGGATCTCCACCCGTCGGCCTTCTTCTCAGACGGCTCCGCCTGAGCCGCACGGCCTCCACAGCTTCCCGACCGCTGGGACGGAGGGCTGGCTTAAATACGCACATGTTTCCAGGGCCGTGGCAGAGGTGACGGGGGATAGGCTTTTCCTTATGTCTGCACTCATGCTCTTTTCGCCCGTCGCCTGCGCCGTCATGCTGAGGTACACTAAGAACCTAGCCGACGCGGCTTTTACATACTTCTCCACAGCGGCAATCACAGTGGCCTTCCTCGGCTTCGCGCTGAAGAGCGGCGAACCGCCGTATGTTGCTCTGGGCGCCGCCGCGCTTGCAGCCCTGCCTGCCTACTGCGTCGCAGGATCTGCATTAAGAGGAGAAAGATGATGAGGCCGCCTCACCTTCCGACCAACTTACGCCTCTTTTTCCCTGTGCATGCCTTCACAGGGATAAACCCACAGGGATGTCCTCACAGGGATAATTATCCCTGTAGGGAAATCCCTGTGGGCGGGCCGTCTTGGCATCCCGGGGGACATTAGGCTGTCAGAAGAGCTGTTTTCGGGAACCAGATTCGTTTGATGCCGCCGACGCATGGAGGGGGCGGGGAAAAGGGGGACGGCTGCCGCTCCAAGCACTCGACTTGAATGCCCTTACCGCAGGCCGTACCACAGCCGCTTCTCCGGAAGGCGTTCCGGTTCTTTGTCTTCCGACGCCATGGCCGTATGGGCTTTGCCCCCGGGGGCGTCGGCTGTCCGAGCAGGCGGAAAGGGCGAAGGAGCCGCCGCGAATTCGGAGCTGGCGACGTCTCCCCTGTCCAAACATCTTTTTAAACTTCAGTAATGCAGTAGTTATGTCCGGGCGGAACCCCCAAACCCCAAACATCCTCCTGCGGATGGATCGGGATGGGTGTATAAGAATTGCGACCGGTGCCCGCTGGCTGAGCCTGGACGACGGCTTGGATCCCGCCGCCGTCAGGGCTGTTCTGGACGAGTGCTACCGGATGCTGAGGGCCGAAGCGGAGGGGGCATGAAGGCTGAGTTGCTTTCCGCGGTGGTTGGGGACAACTGCGCAGAGGTTGTGGAGCACGGAAGCGGCGGGAGCCGCGGCGTATTCCTCAGCGGCGATCGGCTGGCAGTGTGGGTAGAGAGGGACAGCAGGCGGAAGATCCTCCTAGACGCCATCTTGGATAAGCGCCGCGCTGAGCTGATACGTGATGCGCTTGGACGCCTCAACAACAATGCGCCGCGGTTCGGCCAGCTCTTTGACGTCCTCACAAACGCCGTGCGCCTGCATAGACGGGCGCGTTCACTTCTGCGACGAGAGCTTCGTTGTCCTGGGCCATGAATAGAGAGGCAGAAGTCGTAATCAAGTTCAGTGAGTACGACCAGAGGACTGTGGCGTTTATCTACTGGCTGAGGTGTTTAATGGAGAAGGAGTATAAGGCAGCTGTATCGGATTTTGGCCCTTACCGATACGTGCTGTCTGCCGCCGAAGACATGTTTAAAGTGTTTGTGGATCTGCACCGCAAGCTGGAGGTGATGAGGCAGAGGCTTGGGGTTCAAGTGGCGGCGGCGGTGTGCAGCGGGGATGAGTGCATAGACATGAGCGAGATGAGCTGGCCCAGGATCATTCTGAGCGGCGACAAGCTGGAAAGGCTGTCAAAGGCTGTCCACACGGTTAGGGGCTTAGCAACGGGTGAAGAGCTGGACGGCATCAGCGTCGAGGATCGCGGCGGCTTCATCAGGCTGTCGGTTAAATGCTGCAGCATCGATCTGCAGGTAGATGAAGCCGTTTCAGTAGCTGGGTGGCTGCTGGCGAGGCTGCACTCCTTTACTTGGTCTGAGGTGTTTCTCAGCATGCTTGACAAAATAATGACGGCGTTTAACCCAGCCGACGTTGCGTACCTGCCTGACATGGATCTGCGCCGCGTGGATGAAGACGTCTACGTGCTGTCCATGATGTGGTGCGGCGAAGTGCAGCTGACGACTGATGGAATTCTGCGGCTCATATACAGAATAATGGATGCGGCTGTGTCGAGGCTGAAAGCTTGGAATGAAATAGAGGCAGAGGCCGAAGCTGAGAGGACGTGAACGCCGCGCATTAAGGGGCCGCTTCGGCATGTTCTTCTGCTGGAGGGCCGAGGGCGTGCACGCTGATCCGCATCTCTAGGGTTGGGGCCGGCGGGAGGCCCCTGGCGCACGAGGCCGTCCTCAGGGTGAGCAGCATCCCGGGCTTAGGCCGCTGCCCGGCGTCAACGTGGTGGCGGGGGTCACGGGAAGCGGCAAGACCCTCCTGGCGGAGGCCCTGCGGCCCGGCGTTGTGTACACGCTGTACCGCCTGCTGCGCGAGCGGCGGTTCTACAAAGCGCTGCTGGGCGCCATAAGGGCCTACGGCATCAGGTGGGATTCGAGGTCTGCCTGAGCGACGCGGAGATCCCGGGGCTGAGGCGCGAGGTGTGCATCAAGACAGAAATCCGCAGAGGCGAGGACAGCAGGACAGCCGCTCCGGAAGACGCAGTTCGCGGCGGCGAGCTCTGCTGCACATAGTTTCGATACCCGACGGAGCCAAGCGGCACACTGCAAAGCCCGCCCAGGGATCTTGGCATTGGGATCTAGAGACGAGCTGTGGGAGCCGTGCCTCGCATCGATCGCGCTGATGCCGCCCGTGAATGCGGGGGACATCTGCTTCCCGTGCACCCGCTGGGGGTGCTGGAGCACTGCACGCTTAAACTCGGGAGGGCTGGCGACGAGTCGTGCCTCTGCGCGGCGGCGTTTCGGTGGTTCCCATGCTGTACATCGACGACGCTTTTGAGGGGCTCGACGCGGCGAAGATCCGGAGCCTCCTCTCGCGGGACTGCCGTCTATATACGCCGCGGCGCACAGGCTGGAGGCGGGGGCATATTCAGCCCGCAGCCTGGCGATGACCTACGGCACCAAGGCGTCTGAACTCGTCCAACAGCCTCCCGACTTCCGCCCTAGTAGATGCGGCGCTGGTACACAAGGACGTGTTCAACGACGTCTGCAGCAAACTGCTGGGAGAAGAGCCGTAGGGGGCGCCTTCTGCGGGCCGCCCCGCGTCTGCCGGAAGCGGGGATTTTCTGTTATGTTTATAATGGGCCGGGTTTTGTGGATGAGTGGAGGCGGCGGCGCGGCTTCCCGGCGTTTATTGGATGGATGCAGATGCCAACTTCAAAATCGATGGAGCCTTGAAGGCGCATTGTCCACGGCGGCGCGGCCGGCGGATCTGCGGCGGCTGACGTCGTGCTGTCCCCCATCTGGCTGTTAAGCGGGAGGTTTATGTGGATGAGCTTAAGAAGCTCATCTACGGCGGGGAGGTCAAGGAGGAGCTGTCGGCGTTGCTGAGGAGCTACGGAATTCCCGAGGAGTACGCCGGAGAGGTGGGACGCAGGTTGCGGGAGCTCGTCAGAGGGGAGCTCGGGAGGAGGGGCCTGCCGGAGGAGGAGTGGCTCGCAGACGCCCTCTTCAGGATCCTAATCAGCATGGCCCGCGCCATGCTCGTCTGAAGACGCGCAGAAGCCGGCTCCCTCCTGGCCGAAAGACTCCCCTACAGGGATTTCTTTACAGGGATAACCTAACAGGGATAATTATCCCTGTAAGGCAATCCCTGTGAACAAATCCCTGTAGGGCTTTTCCGCCGCATCTGGCTGCCGTCGGGCGCCTCCCGGAGTCTTCCGAAGCGGCACGGCTGACCTTAGTTCATAAAGCCGACAGTAAAGGCAATTGATACGCGACATAATCTCTAAGGTGTCTCTGGACTACTTGATAGAGAACCGCGACCAGATAGCGAAGCAGATCGAGCAGCAGTATAGGGAGGCCGTAGAGAGCGACCCGGCGCTGGCAGGCCTCGTCGAGGTATTGGACGTCAACGTCCTGAACTTCATCCTCCCCGCCCAAGTAACAGACGCCATAAACCGGAAGGTGGCCGCTCAGCAAGACGCCATAAGGGCCCAATTTGAGCGGCAGAGGGTGGAGGAGCTCGCCAGGGCCAACTACACCAGGACTGTCCTCGCCGCCATGGCCGAGGCCAACGCTACCGTAACCCGCGCCAAGGCCCAAGCCGCCCAGATAGCGCTTATCGCCGACGCCACGCGGACGGCGATAGGGATGCTCATCAAAGCCGCCGGCGCCAACGCCACGGAGGCCGCCAGACTCGCCGAGCTCTACATCTACCTAAGCGGCCTCAGGGAGGTGGCCCAGACGGGAAACGTCCAAATAGTCGCCATCTCAGGAGGCGCGGGCCAAGCGATCCCCGTCGTACCCATTACCCGGTAAAACCTCTATTTTCAGCACCTCTCCTCTACCAGCTTTTCGATCTCCTCCTCAGCCTCCGCATCCAGCCCCCTTCTGCTTATCTCTCTCCCGAGCTCTGCGAGGCGCCTGTGGGCTGGGCAGTGGGGGCTGTGCTTCGGTATTCGGAAGTAGGAGAGGAACCCCGGCTCCACGTGGCCGACCCAAGGCGAAATCTCTCTAATCACGGCGTTGATCTGGGGGGCGAGGAGGAAGGCTAGGAGGTAGTAGGCCTCTTCGAGAGATTCCGCTGCGGCGTAGTGGGCGGTGTGCGCCGGCACGGCGCCTGCCGCCTCCACCGCCGGGATGAACCTGTCCGCCACGTCCCTCCACGCCACCTTGAACCTGGCGACGGCCCTGGGCCCCATCCTCTCTATGTGCCACCACTCCCTTTTGCCGTATTTGGCGGAGGCCTTCAGAGTCCTCTGAACCCCCTCTCTGCCTAGGTAGCTCCTCCACAGCTGCGTCTTCTGCAGCTCCTCCCACGCGAGGGGGGTGCCGTCCCTCCTGTACGGCGCCAGGAAGCGGCGGTAGCCGGCTATGCGGCCCACCTCTACGTCTCTGCCGTGGAAGCCCCTGAACACGTAGTCCTCCTCCACCGCGAAGGGTTCGAGGCCGGCCTCCCTCCCCCACCTGGTCTCGACCAGCACGTATCTGCGGTTGCGCGGGGCGCCTGGGGGCGGCTCCGCCGGCTGGGGTTCGCCCTCCACCAGCCATACGCCCCTCGCGGTGCCGAAGCCGGCCCCGGCGCGGCCCCTGTAGGCCGAGGCGCCCAGGAGGTCTCTGGCCGCCTCGTATGCCTCCTTCGTGAGCCAGTACGTGCGGCCTCCCAAGCTGACCGCCGCCAGGTCTGCACGCCTGATTTTTGCGCACGCCGCCGCCTGCTCCAAGTCGGCGGGTCTGCAGCCGCTGAGCTCGAAGTAGGCGAACGTCATTTCCGCAAGAAGACGATTCCGGGCTGGCCCTCCGCGTCGTCGAAGGGCTTCACGCCCGTCAAGTCCCAGACCTCTGCGAGGTGGTGCCGGGCTAGGAGCTCCCTCCACCTGGCCCCGTGGACGCCTCTGAATATGGTGGCGGGCACCATGAGGGCCACGACGCCGCCGCTCTCGGCTAGGCGGGTTAGGGCGGCGGCAAACAGGGGGACAGACAGATCCATCTTGCCGGCCGCCGGGCCCGGCGGGAGGACGCCCAGCCTCCGCGCCGAGTCTTTTGCCGCCTCGCGGCGGTCGGCGGGGAGCGCAGAGACGTTGATCCACGGCAGGTTGCCCGCCACGAGGTCGAACCGCCGCGGCGGGCGCTCAAGGCGGAGGAGGTCTAGGTTTAAGATGGGCGGGTCGGGCCTCCGGGGGAGGCGGGCGCCGCCGAGAAGCCTGTACAGCTGCAGCAGGTAGTTGGCCTTCGCCGCCGCCGCCGCGACCGGGTTCACTTCGATGCCGGCTACGCTGGCCAGAACCTCCTCTGCCAGCTCCGCTGGGGACATGCGCCCCTTCTCTTGGCGCCATCTGATCAGCGCATCTATGTACCGCACCCCGAAGGCGAAGCTACCGCAGGTGGGGTCTACGAAGCTGGGGACGGCCCCACGGCTTCTGTAGTGCTCGTCTATCAGCTCCACGACTTCTCTGTCCGCTTCCGCGTCGGAGTGCGGGAGGGCTCTGTCGGGCAGCCTCCCCCGCACCAGGAGGTGGAGGGCGCGCCAGAGAATCAGCCTGATTATCCAGTCGGGCGTGTAGAACTCGCCGAATTTTTTGCGCACTTCTTTCTGAACGATCTGCCTGTAGGCCTGCCCCAGCAGGTCGGCCCCGGGCGCCGCCGCCCAGTCGTAGCCGGCGAGCCTCTCCCCCAGCTCCCTGAGGAAGGCGCTGGGGTAGCATAGCATCCCCGCACCTGCGCCGTGCGCATACAGCTCCGCGGGCACCGCGGCGGCTCCGCGCCCGGCAACAGCCTCTGCGAGGGCGGCGCTGAGGGCCTCCGCAAAGGCTACATACGCCGAAAGCTCCGCGCTCAGCGCGCCGCATGCCGCAAGCTCCTTTCCGTACTTTTCGGCGAGCTGGCGCACGTCGGAGGCGATTGAGCTGGCCGCCGGCGGCCTGGCGCCTCCCTCCGGCAGATCCAGCACGTCCCTCAGCCCGCGGGCGGCGCCGGGGAGCTCCTCCGGGCCGCACTCCCGCGCGGGCCAGCCGCCGCGGCACCTGTGTGCTTCGAAGCTCCCCCGGCAGGAGTTCTTTTGGACGTCTTTCTGTGCTGAGGCACCCTGCACCGCCGCGCCTAAGCGCTCAGGTGTGGTGGTTCCAAGGCTTTTTGGATCCACGGGTCGTTGAACATGCATAAATTTAAACGTGTCAGCATGCCAATCACGCCGAAGCTCTCCTCCTCAAGGCATTGAAGCAACGCTTCCCCATCCCTCCCGCAGGGAGGCGTAGCCAGCACGACGGCTGCCTGGCGCTACGCCGCTCGGCGCGGTTGGCCGCGCGTTAAGTATTCTGCTGATCAACAAAACATCTGTTGCCTGCACCTCTCATGGAGTATCCCTATATTGAAATTAGGGGCGGGAAAATACGGGACTGCGTAAACATCGTGTTCCGCGGTCTCTCTGCTGAAGAGGTCGAGGGCCTGCTGAGGAGGCTCGGCTGGGTCGACGTGCTGGCGGGGCACGACGCCGCTCTTTTGGGGCGGCCTCCGGTTATACAGCTCCAGTACCCGGTCGTCTTGGAGTTTTTGCGCTACCACATACGCCTGTTTCAGCTGGAAAGCGAAATAGTCGGCAACGTCCACTACAATGGCGTTGCTCTGCAACTGCAACAGTTGGATTTACACAAGTCGGATCACGAGAGGGGCGCGGAGTTTCTACGGAGGCAGTTGGAGGGCTTGGGCCTCTGCTGCAGGGTGGAGAGAGGCGGAAGGTGCAGCGTCTTAGTGGTGGAGAGATGTTTAAATACTGATGTGTAGATGTTTGCATGACTGTGGCAGTGAAGACAAAAGACGGCAACCCCATAGAAACAGAGTACAGCAAGCCCATCACCGTTATCAAGTACATCCACGATGTAGTGGTCGTCGCTACGCCGTTTGGCGCGTTTGTGCTCACGCCGCTGTCAGTCGCATATATCGACGGAGAGCAGTGCGCAGTTGCGGAGATGCAGAAGGGCGAAAAGTTGCAGTTTAAGCCTCGCGATGCAGAAAAGCTCAAAGATATCATACGCTCCTACATGCCGGACTCCCTGCCGCCCCAATTGACGCAACGCGGAAACAAGATATACCTTGGAGACGTCGAAGTAGGCACGGTGTACGTGCTCCATTAAGCCCATCTTTTTTCTGCTTCTAGAAACTGTAAAAACTGGGATGCAGAAGCTCATGGGCGGGAAGCGCCCCTGCGGCGGCGATTTCTGCATGCGGTAAAGCCGATTCATTATGAATCACATCCTCTTAGACGCGCCCCCGTCCAGCCCGAGGGGCAGGGCTGGCCCAGCCGCCTCTCATCATGATGCGCAGATGAGGAGGGGGCCGGATGCCCCAACCGGCCGGTGCTAAAGGGGGCATATTGGAAGCACTGCAACGTTTTTTTCGATGACGGTTTTTGGAGGCAAACTTCTCAATGCCTAATTTGGTAATACGCAGATCTGCTTCTTTTGCTCCTCCTGCTTGCGTTCCTCCTGCATGATGCGCTCCCTTTCCTGCAGGCCTATGGCTGTCACGAAGGCGATGTAGGTGCTCGCAGTGACCGCCATTAGTCCCAATGTGAAAAGCTCCAGCGATGTCAGCCAGGCTCAGCACAGCATCAATGCCAATATGGCCGTGCCGACCTCCAAGATCAGGTTGTCATTCATGGTGTCATGTCTTCTACGGACTTAAAAACAGCTGTCTGACGCTCCGGAGGCGTCGAAAAAAAGGTTGGGCTTAGGCGGCTGTTGCGGGCTCCTTCCAACGTCTGCCTGGTGCCGTCTCGCCGCCTGCGAGGCTGAGCGGCTCCGCGGGGGTTTTTGACCGCATTTTTCAGCCTAAGTTTTTGCGCCGCCTTAGGCTTTACGTGTCCGTTTATTCTTATAAGCGAAATAGAGGGTGTACGAGACGACGTTCTGGCAACCGCCAGTGAAGAGGAATGCAAAGATGCCGTGGCCGAAAAGGCGGTTGCCTCAGCAGAACTAATAGACGGGCTCCTGGAGTTCCGTTGCGGTTCCCAGTGCAGGGATTGATGCCCCATTTTTTCTACAGGGAAAACCCAACAGGGCCACGTTCAGAGTTCCCTGTGGAGGGCTCCCTGTGGCACAGATTTACAGGCGCCGGCTACGCTGAGCGCCTTTTATGCACGCCTATGCGGAGTTAAGAGCATTCGGAAGGGGTCTGTCTTGGGGGCTTTTCAGCGGCTTCAGCTTCGGCGGCCTTCGGGAAGAAAAGCTCTTGCGCAACAGCTCGGCCAGCTTCTCAGGCGCCGCGGGGGGCAGTCGATGTAGCAGTCCCAATCTGCGTCGAAGAGCAGAGTGCCTACTGCGGTGCACTCGCCGACCGTACTCATGCAACGTCCAAGCCGTTATGCTGGTGGGTATTGAATAGCGCCTAATTGGCCGCGGGTAGATATGCGGCTCTACGTAGGTAGAGCTCCTGTAGAGGGTGTTAAGAGCGCGTCTGGCCTGGCAGGCTTGTGCGGCGCACATGGGTAGGTGGGCCGGCGCGCCTCTGCGAACTCTGTGCACATGGAGCCGGAGAGCTTCTGGAGGGCTTGCCTGAGGACGACGTCGGGCACGTAGACGCGGCAGGTGCTCCACGTCTCAACGTCGTACAGCATGTAGTACATTCACGTAGACCAGCTGCACGTCCTCCACCTCAGCGGCGGCGGTTCTGACCGCCGGCAGCGGCGCCTTCAGCTTCACCTCAACGGCCGCAGAGGCCCTGCGCAGAGGACTGCGCCGCGGGGCAGTCTGGAGGCAGCGGATGCGCTGTCCAAGAACGCAGTCCTCCCGCAGACCCTCCACACCATTACGAACTTATCCGGCCCGTAGACGTAGATCACATCTGTACATACGCCGTAGCTTAAAAACTGATCAGTGCCTTATAGGCATGAGAAGCTGCATCTTCATCGTCCAACCTCCTCTAGCCGCCTCCCGACGGCATCTGCAAGCTGACAGAGCGCTTAAGCCGCCTGCCAATAGACGCATAGAGCCTGTCCCGATGGGCAGCCATCTTCTATGGGATCTGCGCCAAGGACAGAGTCGAGTGTACAGTCAGCCGAAGCGCGCGGGAAGCTGCAGTGCCGGTGTTGCCAGGGCGGAGAACTCGCCGGAGAGCCCTTGCAAAAGAGGAAAAAAAGAAATTATTTCAACCGCCGCAGCCTCCACTGCGCCAACAGCCACATTTCTGAAAGCTTCAGCCAGAGGCGCAGCAGAGGGCACAGGCGGTTGCATCTATAGTACTTGACACTCGGCGGATTTTTAGTTATATTGACCACCACGTAGTACGTCTCTTCCATGACGGAGTTTTTTGCATCACTATTTAACGATTTACCTGGATATGTTGTCCGCACCTGTTTGCTCCGTCTAGAGCCGAAGAGGACTCGAAGATGCAAAACCGCCGCTTGTGGATCTTTCTGGAAGGTTTTTAAATCCGTGCCGTTCGGCTGACATGACCGGGTTGAATAAAAACACATCCCAAAACAAATCCCTCCCCCCGCTGGAGGGGGTGAAGGAGGAGTTTTTGAAGGCGGTGGAGGCCTGGGAGAGCGAGGAGCTGCGCATCCCGAAGGGGTATGTGGCGTACTTCTGCCCCGTATGTACGAGGGTTGAGGAGGTTTCGGAGAGGAGGCGCGGCGTCCCGACGTGCCCTGTGCACCAGGTCGTCATGTCTAGGCTCAGCGAGGCTGACTGGAGGAGGAGGAGGAAGGAGCTGGCCGGCCTGCTGAGGAGGAGGCTGGACGGCGTGCTGGAGCTCTTCTGGAGGGCGGCTGAGGCGTATGCGGCCGTCCCCGAGGTGAGGTGGCGTCTGGAGGACGGCGGGGAGCTCGTGGTGAAGCCGGACATAGACCCCGGGGAGTTCCGCTACAACCCGGCGC
>Ga0080007_1063789_pt1 | contig 16667 bp, 16 predicted proteins | sample OctOCTMetagenome_FD_69210 | JGI IMG/M metagenome (GOLD analysis project Ga0080007, IMG submission 69210) | Hot spring and microbial mat streamer communities from Octopus Spring Streamers, Yellowstone National Park, USA - OCT_B (SPADES... | ecosystem: Environmental > Aquatic > Thermal springs >...
CTATCCCTAGTATACAGATTCTCCGCTATCTCTCTCCTCCTCTCGGAATAAGCTATAACGATCCTGCCAATATTAGTTTCAACCCTATAGATCTCATGTAGCCTCTTATCTATAAACACGGCTAGTGTAACATTATTCTCATTTATATCCACCGCAACAGCATTATCCGGGTTATAAGATACCTCTAACTCCTTCGTTAAGGTTAGATATACAAGGATCTTTCCACTAGATAGTTTTAATTCCAACTCGCTTGATGGCTTCCAATTGTTATAGAGATATCTATGTAGATGCTTATTATTTCTACAGCCTATCCTTATCCACCTCCTATGTGTTCTAACCTCTATATATCCCTCTCTCAATTTCCAATCCTGCGAATCAGAGTAGATCAGTGTTACGCTCCTTATCTCAGGCTTATCTTTTTCTGTCTCTCCTTTCCTCTTCTTCTTTTTGAATGACCTAGCCCTTCTAATGGCATCTCTATAGCACCCCTTAATAATCCTTGTGGGGAGCTATGGATATTCCTCTCTAAACCTGTTATAGAAGATCCTGTGTAAAGTTGATTGAGAAGCTTTATACTCTAGAGCGTAGCAGAGCATCTCACCAAGCATCTCCCTATATGCTTCCTCAATCTCTCTAAGGGCCTCTCTACCAATACTGTTAGTCCAGCCTTCTAGGATTATTGTTCTTTTAAGGGTCTTTAAGAGCTTCTCCAACACTAACCAAGCAATTAGAAGTAGCTGAAAGTATTTAAATTTATCGCTAAACCGGCAACAGCCTTCCTAGCAGCGGCATATTCACCGCCAGGTCTGACAGCCCACACAGCCTCAGTTCTAGATCTCATCGAACTACCGCTAACCCTAGAGATTACATGATCCATTGCCTTCCAGGGTTTATAAGCATATTTAGAGGATACTTCCTAATCTATAGAGTAATTAGAAGCGATTAAGAATATTCGGATATGCCATTAAATCGGAAACAGCCTGATTCTGAGACCCCTCATCCTGGTGCTCTCATGCACCTCGCTATATAGCTCTACACATATGCTTGGTCTAGAACACTCTATAGATCCGAGGGCTCTGAGGAGACTTCCGGGCTGTGGGAGAACCCCTCTTTCGAGGGGCTCTGAAAAAGCTATTCTAATCATCTCGCTAGAGCCTCCCCATACTAGTGAGGATGATGTGAGTAGAGAGGTTCCCCCCCATCTATCCCTAATCCTCTTATTGAGATCCGATAGGAGATCCACCAGCTCCTGTGGTATGTTGAAGAGGATTTCAAATGATAATCTGAAAACCCCTTGGCCCTCTTGATCCCTGATATGCATTTCTAGAACACCTTGTAGCCCTTTTCAACGAGCTTCTTAACCATCGCAGACCCTATATCCCTGGTGGGAACCTCGATCAGGAGATCTACAACCGCCCTTCCAGGAGGTATCTCCCTACCCCCTCTTCTATGTGTAATCTCCACAATGTTTCCCCTATACTCGTAGATCACCTCAAGCACCCTTTTAAGCTCCCCCGGTGCGTCGATAAGCTCTATAGATAGCTCAACCATCCTCCCCTCAGCTGTCAGGCCTCTGACAATGATCCTATATAGATCTGTTAGATCCACGTTCCCACCGCTTATAACAATAACACACCTCTTACCCCTTATATCAACCTTACCCTCTAAAAGGGCTGCGAGCCCAATAGCCCCAGCGCCTTCGGCAATAACCTTGTTCCTCTGCATAAGGAGATAAACAGCCCTGGCTATCGAGTCCTCCGACACCGTTACGATTTCATCAACGTATCTCCTCACAAGATCGAAGGTTATATCCCCAGGTCTCTTAGCTAGGAGGCCATCGGCTAGGGAGGGCCTAACCTCCACATCAGCTATCCTGCCGGCTCTGAGGGATTCAAAGAATTTTGGGGCCGCCTCGGGCTCAACACCTATCACCCTTACCCTTCTCCCAGCCTCCTTAAGCACGGAGGCTATCCCCGAGATAAGCCCTCCACCCCCTACTGGGACTAGGATTAAATCGAATTCACCTAGCTGTTCCATAAGCTCGAGAGATATTGTTCCCTGTCCAGCTATTATATCTAGATCGTTGAATGCATGGACAAGGGGGACCCCTCTCTCCTCAGAATATGTCAGAGCCTCTCGATATGCCTCGTCGAAGAGCCTGCCTCTGAGAACCACCTTAGCCCCATAGCTCTTCGTAGCCTCTATCTTGGCTATAGAGGCTGTCTCAGGCATATAGATCGTTGCCTCAACACCATAGATCGAGGCTGCATAGGCAACACCCTGGGCATGGTTTCCTGAGGATGCAGCGACAACCTCTCTAACACCCTGAGAGACGAGCTCCCCTATCTTGTAGAGTGCTCCCCTAGCCTTGAAGGATCCTGATTTCTGGAGGTTCTCATATTTCAAATAGACCTCGCCACCAAACATCTTGGAGAATGTGGTGCTCTTATCGACAGGTGTTCTATGTATATAGCTGCTGATCATCTTAATAGCCTCTAGAGACTTCTGATATATCGATCCACTTCCCACAATAGCCACCAACTGATATCTATTAGCCATGCTTATTTTTAACAATATGTCGGAGATCGACTCTAGGCATAGATATTACGCAGCGATGCCATTGTATATCGCGGTAGATATGGAGGATAGACCCCTGCTGATCCTTGGAAGCGATCTACCGATATCTACCCTGGTTAGAGAGCTATGCCTAGTTGGCATCGGCAAGATCCTGGTTGTGGATGCCCATATAGAGCCTGGCGGGTATCTAGGCACACAACATAGCGTGGGTTTTAGATATGAGAAGCTACCCCTTCTAATCCCTGAGAGCTCCTCGAAGATTTTCGAGAAACACGGCTTTGAGATGGCGTGTAGAGATATAAGGGTTTGGATTGCTAAGCATGGCGATCACATTCCCAAGGCTATGTGCTGGAAAAAATCAGATCTAAAGCCCTGGTGGTATCCCGAGCTGGGTGAGAGACTCTGCTACCCCAGAAGGGGATGGGGATCTGCAATAAGATCCATGGTTTCCGGTAAATGCTCCGAATACACATTCTATCTCCCCAGAAAGGTGGATATAGCTAGGAGGATAGCTGTCCTTAGAAATGGCAGGGTTATAAGATATAGGCTCTTGGTATCATCGCTCCCACTACCGATCCTCCTGGAGTCTCTATATAGCGAGGAGAAGGGGAAGGAGATCCGGGGTTTGATGCAGAGCCTAGACTGGGTTGACATGCTCAACATATCCCTGGGGGTGAGGGGGAAACCGCCTGAATACGAGATCGTTCTACACGGCACCAGAGCCTCTAGAACCCATACATTCTATATATGGTCAAACATAGATCCAACATCATCTCCGCCGGAGCACTATCTAGTGGAGATGCTCATGAGCTATTGCAGAGAACACCCACCCCCCACAGATCAAGTTTCAAGGGGGTTTGCCGAAGCTAGGTGGGCGAAGCTTGTGAGCTCTAGGGAGTCAGTAGTGTCTGAGAGGGTATATACAATACCATATATACAGCCAATCACAGCAGATAGAGATCTTCTGAAGAACATACATGACTACCTGAGATCCTCGGGGATATTCCTAGCAGGAATTGGAGGTTTATGGGAGAACCAATCCCCAGAGAAGCAGCTTAAACAAGGCCTTGCAATATCTAGGGAGATCCTCTCACTCATCTGACCTCCTCCCCGCCCTGAAGGGCGAGGCTTTCGGTTGTCAGAGAGATCTCCTTAACTATCTCTCCCTTCACGCTAATAGGGCTGAGAGGATCCTGAGGCTTCAGAGGATTTATAATCATGGTTGGGTATTCTAGGTTGAGGTGCTAGGATGTCTTTGAAAGGCTATGGGGATCTGGTTTCCCGCGTTGATAGCTATAGAGAGTTTGTTGTGAAGTTTCTAGAGGAGATCGTGGCTGTACCAACTGTTTCGCCTTGGGGAGATAATTATGGGGATTTCGCTAGGGTTGCTAAGGAGTTGCTGGAGAGTGTTGGGGTTTCGGTTGAGATCCACAGGGTTCCACAGGATTATGTAGATCCTAGGGTTCCTCCTGAGGGGAGGGGCAAGGCTAGGTATATAGTGTTTGCCAGGGTAGGCTCTAGAGATAATGTTGTTATCCACTTCAACGGCCACTACGATGTGGTTCCAGGGGGGCCTGGCTGGATGGTTACCGAGCCCTTCAAACCGAGGATTGTGGATAACAGGCTCTTCGGCAGAGGTTCAACTGATATGAAGGGAGGCATAGCAGCGATAGCAGGGGCCCTAGCCTCTCTATCTAGCTACGCCGATCGCCTGGGAATCGGTGTTGAAGCTGCCTTCGTCCCTGACGAGGAGATCGGTGGGGGCACGGGTACTGGATATTTAGTTGAGAATAGCCTTGTAAGAGGTAGATATGTGGTTATTGCTGAGCCAAGCAGCCTCTCGCAGATCTATATAGGGCATAAGGGGGCTGTATGGGGTGAGGTGGTTGTGAAGGGAAAGACGGGCCATGGATCTACGCCATGGCTGGGTGTAAATGCCTTTGAAAAGGCAGTAGCAATAGCTAAGGAGATGTTCGAGAAGCTCGTACCATCTATAGAGGCTAAGAGGAGTAGATACACATATGATCTTGAGGAGGGCAATAGAGGCACAATAATGATCGGGGGGTATCTAAGGGGTGGTGAGAAGATAAACCAGATACCCGGGGAGGTTGTCTTCAGCTTCGATAGAAGGCTCACTGTAGAGGAGAGGGTTGAAGAAGCATGGAAAGAGATCAAGGAGTTCGTTGAGAACACAGCTAAAAGGGTTGGAGCTGATGTTGAGGTGAGGCCGGTTCACTCGATGGAGCCTGTGATAGTCGATCCAGAGGCAAGGATCTTCAAAGCAATAGAGGAGGCTTCAAAGATAGTGATAGGCTCGATGCCGAGGAAGATAGTATGTATAGGAGGGCTTGACATGAGATACTACGTTGCAAAGGGCATCGAAACAGCAACATATGGCCCAGGAGTACTGGGGATGGCCCATGCACCGAATGAATATGTGGAGATAGACGATGTGATTAGAGCTGCAAAGATCTACACCATTCTCCCCACAATACTCCACGGCAAAACGTAGATCCACGGCTATTTCTTATCAAGTCTCAAAACAGTTTCTAGGAGAACCCTGAGGCCGTTGATCATATCCTCATCTCTCGTATATTCATCCCTACTATGGCTTTTGCCTCCAACAGACGGTACAAAGATCATGCCTGTCTTAGAGATCCTAGCCATATGCTGGGCATCGTGCCCAGCCCAGCTCCACATCTTCTTATAGCGAAGCCCTAGGCTTTTACATACCTCTTCTACAACAGAGATCACATCCCCATCAAACCTCACACCCCTCAGCATGAAGGCTTCTCTTAACTCGAATTCAACGCCCTCTTCATCAGATATCGCATCCCCCTGCCTCCTCACAAATCTCTCGAAGTCTTCTAAATATCTACCCTCGGGGCTCCTAGCTTCTAGGCTAAATCTAATCTCGCCCGGGATCACATTGTGTATCCCAGGATATACGTCTACCCTTCCTATAGTAGCCCTCACAAGCTTTCTCCTCAAAGCATATTCCCTAACCCTTTGGGCGAGCTTTGAAAACGCTATCAACGGGTCCCTCCTAGCCTCCATAGGGGTTGTACCTGCATGGTTGCTCTCTCCTCTAAACATGCACTCCCAATTTCTGATCGATACTATCCCCAGTGGAATCCCTATCTGGTACCCCTCGGAATCTAGTTCGGGGCCTTGTTCTATGTGAAGCTCTAAATAGTATTTAGGGGGTCTATTCACAAGGTTATTCCTTCTATCCCCTTTAAACCCAGATCTCTCCAAGGCCTCTCCAAAGCTAATCCCATCCCGATCTCTTCTGGAATATATATAGCTAGCGTCATAGACACCTGTGGATAGGCCTGAACCCATGAGGGATGGGGTCCATCTAGAGCCTTCCTCATTGGTAAAATCTATAAGCATGATTCTGTGCCTCATCTTGAGGCGGGAGAGACTTAATATCCTTAGAACCTCTAGCCCGGCTATAACCCCCAAAGCCCCATCATATCTTCCACCCCCTGGTACAGAGTCTAGGTGTGAGCCTATTGCAATAGCCTTCTCCCCCTCCCCTGTCTCAGCTATTATGTTCCCTGCCTCGTCATATGATATTGATGCTCCTATGGATCTAAGGATCTCTATTAAGAGCCTTCTAGCACTTAGATCGCTCTCGCTAAGGGAGAGCCTATACATACCCCTCTCACCATCCCATCCTATTTCGGAGAACCTTCTGAATGTTTCGAGGAACCTCTGCGGATCTAGGAGATCTGGGTGCAAGGGATCACCAACCCATCATCTCTGAGGAGAAATATATTTCTTGGCCTAAGCCCTATATCTAGAACTAAATATTGGAAATTTCTATAGCTTTTATGGATAGTTAGCCCTTATAAGGGGGCTGCCATTAGATATGCGTCTTCTCCATCTAGGTAATAGCCCTTTAAAATCCTAACTACCTTGAAGCCGAGGGATCTATATAGGTTTATTGCAGGCTCATTGCTAACCCTAACCTCTAGCACAACCTCTTGAGCATTGTAGAGATTCTTCATCCTAGACATACCCTCGATCATCAGAGCCCTCCCAATGCCTCTCCTTCTATAGCCCTCGAGAACAGCTATGCTGACAACATGACCCCTCCTCACGAAATCCCCTTTGAAGAAGCCCTCATCCTCCTCAATCCTGTTCATCATATATCCAACAACCTCGCCGCCAACCTCAGCCACGAGGAAGATCCTGCCCCATTCAATGAGATGCTGCTCCCAAAAATACCTTGGATAATGCTCTGGAAGACTCCTAAGGTTGATCTCAATCACCCTATCAAGATCACTCATCACAGCCTCCCTAATCCTATATCCAGGACTCGAAACATTTTGGGAAAACATTAAACCCCCCAAGCAAATGGATACACAGAAAATAAAAAATAGGGATAGAGGGTTATATCAGCATACCCCATAGATCCTTAGGAGAGATATGAAATCTAATCATGGAAGCATAACCTCTATAAGCTCGATATATAGATATATTTATTGGGCGGGGGTGCCCGAGCCAGGTCAAAGGGGTCGGGCTCAGGACCCGATGGCGTAGGCCTGCGTGGGTTCAAATCCCACCCCCCGCACCTCAGCACCCCTGAGCTATCTATGCATTTGGTTTTTGGAGCTCGGGATGATAGGTCCTTGGGAGAGCTCTGATCCTCTCACCTATCCGCTTGTCCCTCGATAGTCATTGATTGTCGCTGGCATTCATTTGTTTTGGATTGCTGTGCTTCCTGATCCACAGGGTTTTTAGCCCTGTGGATATCGAGGGGCTTCCACCCCCCACAGGGATCTTGGGATCTCTATGGGCTCACCTGTGGCTTTTAAGCCCAACAGAAAGGGGCTCCCATCTAGGGTTGAAACACCGAAGCCCTTCTGGGCATAGCCCTCATAGAGTCATTGGTTTCAAGAGCATTGATCATCATAGCATCTCGAGAGCATCAAGTAGGCGAGTAACACAAGTAATTATAAAATTGAAAAAGTCGTTTCGAAGCTGTTTTGAGTTTCATATTGATCTATAAGCTTCTATGTCAAGTTTCTTGAGTGGGCTATAGAAGCTTAATGCTCTGTGCGTGGTGAGGCTTGCTGAAGACTCTTGAGCTTGTGAGGGCATATAGCCTATTAGGAATAGGAGGGCCTCGGAGCTTATAACATGGTATATTAAGACTCTCCAGAGGGCTATTGATCTGATCTGGGATAATATTGAGTGGAGATATCGATTCCCAATGCTTGTTAGAGGGGGTGGAAGGCTAACCAACACTTATGAAGATAGACTATTGATCAAAAACCACTAGGATAATTCCGAGGCCAGGAGAATACCTCTATGTATCGTGGAGATCAACGTGGTTTGAGAAAAGGGTCGGGGATGGGGTGTTGGTGAGGTTATAATCAGGGATAGCAGGGTAACGATACCGTTTAAAAGCTCTAAGGAGATCGAGGTTAAGAGAGTTACCGGATGGGATAGCAATGAGCTATCATTGAATGGCTACTAGCCATAGATAGGCTTTATAAATCTGATCTCGGGCCTCTTCAGAGCATGAAGATCGTGTATGAAGGGAAGAAGGCTATAGCACAGAGAAAGAATAAAAGGGATCTCTATAAGAAGTACGTGACTAGGGAGAGGAATGGGGAGAGGGATTTCGTTAATAAGCTGGTAGCAGGTTTGAGTAGACTATTCCCAAACACTATTCATGTTTTCGAGGATCTTGATAAGGAGGATCTCGTGTTTAGAAAAGGGTTGAGAAAGTTAGGAGGAAGAGGAACGCTAGAACATCATGGAGAGTCATACATAGAAGAGTGTCAGAGGTGGCATTAACCGTTTATGTGGATCCGAGGAATATATCTAGGGAGTGTCCCAGGTGCGGGTTTGTTGTGGAGACCTGAGAAGAGCAGGTCTTTGAATGCCTAGATACAATCTAAAAATAGAGGTAGACAGAAGATAGCATCGATAAACACTAGATGAGGAACCGGTTAACCCACAATGAAAAGGGCTGGGATTCCCAACCCTTTTAAAGCGGGGAGGAGGTCGAGCATATATTCACAAGCTTAGCCCTTTCAAATGGTGATTAGACCTCTTTAAAAAGGCTTTGAGCTAATCGGATCTCTATTTCTTCTCAAAGCCCTCTGTAGATAGTGCTATCCTGCGATATACTTTATAGCTGGGGGCCACGCTCTTTGGATGGTTAGCCCTCACTGAATCTAGTCTTGACATAGCAGTGTTCCTCGGCGAGATCTTTAGTGTGGAGGGCTCTCTATATGCCTTCTCAGCTATTCTATTCAGAGCCTCTGCATATGAATCTATAACCTCTCTAGGCTCTGTCTCTGTGAACTCTATCATGAGGGCCTCGCTAACTATTAATGGGAAGTAGATTGTTGGAGCGTGGAGCCCCTCATCTAAAAGGGCCTTTGCTATATCTTCCGCCGTCACCCCCGTCTCCCTAGCTATTTTCGAGGCGCTCACAACGATCTCATGCTTTCTAGGCTTCTCAGGGTTATATGGGATTTCATAGTATGGTTTCTCCATGAGCTTCTTCACGAAATAGTTTGTGTTGATTACGGAAACCTCTGAGACCTCTCTAAGGCCTTGGGGGCCTAGCAAGGAGATATATATAAATGTCCTTATAACAGGCACTATATTCCCATAGAAGGCCCTCACCATCCCTATACACCTCTTACACTCATAGTCCCAGAAATATCTATCGCCCTGTCTAGCTATGAGGGGCCTTGGGAGATAATCCACAAGCTCCCCCCTGGCACATACAACCCCTCCCCCGGGACCTCCACTCCCATGGGGTGTTGCGAATGTCTTGTGGAGGTTTAGATGTACAATATCGAAGCCCATGTCCCCTGGTCTCACAATCCCTAGGATGCCGTTTAGATTCGCTCCATCGTAGTATAGAAGCCCTCCGGAGCTGTGAACGAGATCCGATATCTCGAGGATCCTGCTCTCAAAGATCCCAAGGGTGTTTGGGTTTGTAAGCATGATCCCAGCAGTTCTAGGGGTTAACGCCGCCTTAAGAGCCTCTATAGATACCTCGCCATCCTGTCCCGTGGGGATTCTAACAACCTTAAAGCCCGCCATTGCAGCGCTAGCAGAGTTAGATCCATGGGCTGAGTCTGGTATCAACATCTCATCCCTATCCTCCCCTCTGTCTAGGTGGTACTTCCTAATCATTATAGCCCCTGCAAGCTCGCCGGCAGACCCCGCTGGGGGTTGGAATGAGCATCTATCCATACCCGTTATCTCTGAGAGCCACCTCTCAGTAATATATATTATCTCTAGAAGCCCTTGAACTGTTTCTTCGTCCTGTAGCGGGTGTAGATCGGTTACCCTAGGATCTAGGGCTATGAGATCCATTATCTTTGGGTTATACTTCATAGTGCACGATCCAAGGGGGATAGGGCCCACATCAACGCCATAGGACATCTGGGAGAGTCTTGTGTAGTGCCTCACAACCTCTATCTCGGAGAGGGATGGTATTGAGGGGGGCTTCACCCTAGCTATGGTGCTCGGGATCTTAACCTCTATATCTGAGAACTGATCCTCATATGGTATCGAAGGCCCTTGAGCCGTGTACCTCTCCATCTCAAGGATAAGCTTCTCATCCCATCTAGCCTGCCTCCACACCTCAAGCCACCTCAGCTAGAGCCTGGACAAGTCTATCTATATCCTCCCTACCATGGATCTCTGAGAAACAGTAGAGGGCGCAATCCTCAAACCCTTTTAAAAGCCCTCTCAACCATAGCCCGCCATGGATACCTCTCTCGAGGAGTCTTCTATGGATCTCCCCATAGATCTTCCCATGGAACCTCAGGGGGATCTCTCTGTAGAATAGCCTGCTCCTCAAAGCTATCGAAACCCTCCCAGAGAGTCTCCTCCTGATGCTCTCAGCAGCGTATAGAGTCCTCCTGAGAATCGATTCCCCCAGCCTTCTAAGACCGTTGCCCCCGAGATAGGCTATGTAGATCGCGGCCATTATAGCCATGAGGGAGGAGTTAGTAGTTATATTACTTGTAGCCCTCTCCCTCCTTATATGCTGCTCCCTAGTCTGGAGGATCAGCATATACCCCCTCCTACCATCTGCATCCACAGTAGCCCCTACAAGCCTTCCAGGTAGCTGTTTCAAGAGCTCCTGATCCATCTTAATCCCCAGGATCCCCAAGCCTGGCCCGCCATAGTTAAGCCCGAGGCCCAGGCTCTGGCCATCACCCACAACTATGTCGGCCCCATATTCTCCAGGGGGTTTGAGGATCCCCAGGCTCGTTGGCTCTGAATATACTATGAATAGAGCCCCCTTTTTCTTTGTTATCTCCCCAACAGCCTCTGGATCCTCTATTATGTTTCCCAAAAAACCGGGGTTCTCAAGATAGATTGCTGCTGTATCGCCATCTATCTTCCCATATATATCTCCGAGATCCGGGTTTCCCTTCTCATCAACCCTATACTCCTCCAGAGCGCCTTTAACAGGTGATAGCCATGTGTTTGCAACAGATCTGTAGAAAGGGTTCATGGTAGCTGGAACAAGGATCTTGTTCCTCTTAGTAGCCCTCATAGCGAGTCTAAAGGCCTCTGCAACAGCTGTAGATCCATCGTACATGGAGGCGTTAACAACATCAACGCCATATAGCTCTGCCATTATACTCTGATACTCGAATATAGCCTGGAGCACTCCTTGGTTGATCTCAGGCTGGTATGGTGTGTAGGAGGTATAGATCTCACCTCTGAGGGCTAGAAACCTAACCATAGATGGCACGTAGCCAGCACAGATCCCACCACCTATAAATAGTGGGGGGTCTCTGAAGACCTTATTCCTAGATAAAATCCTATCGACGATCCTATAGACTTCATACTCAGAAAGCGGTCTTCCAAAGCCAACTTTAAGGGGCTCTCTAAGCCTTATACTCTCCGGGATATCCCCGAAGAGATCCTCGACACCCTTGCCGATGAACCTCAGCATCTCCCTCTTGACAACAGGATCTGAATTCGGTATCCAGCTATGATACATTTGGCTTCCACATAACATAATCACAGCAAAAGCTAATAAAAAGCCTATGACATGAGATCTTCAACCCATAGATCACACTTATGAATAAAAGCCCACCCTTTTAAGGTGGGGATAACTATAAGCCTATAAGCCCTCATAAATAGGTCTAGGATTCTCTCTAGAGGTGAGAGAATGTCAGACCAACAAACCAACTATTTAGGCTCTCTAGCTTTGTCTCAGACCTCATATCCTTAGATCTAATATCTATAGGATCTATATTTTTTATAGATAGCTTTTAGAAAAATACCTAGGATCTTTCTAGGTCTTTCACAACCGAGATCCTCGCCCTTTACGACTAAGAGGGGTCAGTTATGATCACATATAGCCTCCATATATTTTAATAGATCACCTATATCCTGATCTGAGATCTCCCCACCGATTCTTGATCTGAAAACATAGATCGAGCCCGGCATAGCTCCATAGGCCTCGTAGACCCCGTTAGCCAGTTTAATTGGTGAGAAATAGGTGAATATGCAGAGTAGAATGGGGTTGAGGAGAAATGATAGAGGGAGAACCCTACCCTTAACCAAGTATATAGTAGAACTATTGTTTGCAGATGTATACACAATTTCTCCGGATATAATAACCCGTCTATCCCGAGCATATACATGTCTTCTTCCAGAATATGATGTCCTGGGGCATCCATGTAGTTTATAGTATAGATATCCCGAAAGTACCATTACGAGGTGGAGAAGAAAGGGGATCAATATGATCGCAAGCCAAGCGCTCAAGTAGATGGAAAACACCGCAAGGATTAGCGATGCAGGAACGGTTAGCGAGAGCACCCTCGCCGAGCTCCACATGCCCACTAATTAGTTTCGGAGAGCCTATATATCTTTTGCGGGTTCCAATCCATATATAATCAAAGAACGCCCCCAAAGTATGGATAGTGATCCTTAGGTTAGCCGGCTTTAATAGACCGAGACCTAAAGCTGCAGTACGAAGCGTGTAACAGTAATATAGACACCGCCGATCTCCTACCGCTGAAGAAGAGTAGTATCTCTAGCTTCAGACAATCCTTATAGATCCTAGCCCACCATTTAATTTAATATCTGTATCAACAACGCCCTTGAGGCTCTACTGCGCCATGAGATCCTTATCAATATCCACCCTACCCCAACCCGCTTGTCCCCCGATGGTTATCGATTATCGCTGATATTCTTTTGTTGGGTGTTGCTTTGCCTCTTGATCCACAGGTTTTGATCCTGTGGCATCGGGGACTTCCACCTCTTCCACAGAGACCTGGGGATCTCTATGGGTTCATGGGCGCCTGTTGAGCCCAGCGGAATGGTGCTCCCATCTATCCTAGATCCCGAGGCTCTAGATGGGGGCTATGTCCTAATAAAGCCTCGGTCTCGGGAGCTCTGAGTATCATCGCATCCCGGGGGCTCTGCACACCTAGGTCTAGCAGAGATATCACCTCATAATCAAAACAATTATGAACTGGATGCTTAAGCCTAAACCCAGGCAACAAACTAATATAAAAGCATCCCCACTATCATATAGAATACAGCCCCACCTTATCTAATCTATACATAACTCCAACACTACTCGGGATCCTAGCCTCTAGATCTAGGATCCCGCCTGAGAGTTCAATGTTTACCTTCGACTTTCCTTCGAATACCGTGTAGCCTAAATCCATATATTTTTCCGCCAGCAACATCTATAGATATGTCGTAGAGTCTAGACCATAGATCTTGATGTTTACCAACCCGCCCGAGAAGGATCCTTTGAGCCTTTTGACACCGCGCTGAAGCTCTATAGAGATTTGGACTCCACTCGAGTCCAAGAAGATCTCGTTCAACCCCTGACTATCAGTTGTAATTTAGCATATCTTGTCTTGTTCTGCATATACATTATGGTCTGAGATCGGGATCAAAGATGCTGGTATGGCGTTCATTATGATGGAAAACCTGAAAGTATTCTTGAAACCAACATATACGATACTCATACTGGATAATATTTAAATTTAAGAGGTTAAAAATACTCGGTTACAACTGAAAGCCTCGCCCTTTAGGGCGGGGAGGAGGTCAGTCTCACGACTAAGCCGTACAGCTATCGGGTTGTTTGATAGAAGTCCTATATAGGTAGATTCATGGTTGCGAGAGCTGTTTCTACAGCTATTGCTATTAGAAAGCCCAGGAATATTGAGAACCAGAATCTTACTGGATCTCCCTTCAACTGTCCCATAGCTGAGAGGTTCATGTTAAACACAGAATATATTATTGAGGCCGCTGCCGAGGTCATAGCAACATCTATTATAAGCTCGTTCGGGGGTGCCGAGGATAGTATTAGAGCACCTACAGCTGTTGGGCCACCTGCTATGAGGCCTAGGATAAGGAGCTTTGTAACAAGTCCTCTAGATGTTATAGCTATTGCCTGCTCCCCATCTGGAAGTGTTCTCGCTAGTTTCACCGCTAGCAGGGGTGATGAGATTGCGAAGCCTTCTGTCACATTGTGTATCGCGAACCCTATGGAAAGCAATATCGCTAGTCCGAGATCTGCTATGGATAGTGCCGAGCCTATTCCCAGCCCTTCGCCTAGGTTGTGTATCCCAAGCCCTATTGAGAGTAGGAGGCTCAGAGTCCACGGATCCATTCTAATGCCGAGCCTAGCCCACTCCCTCGCCGCTGCACTCCTCGTCTTAAGCCTCCTCTCGATATATGCTAGGATCAGGAGGGTCGCTATTAACGCTACGCTAGTTGTTACAGCATATATTGTGTATAGTCCAACCACCTGCCCTCCATAGCCATCTCCTCGGGCTTCTCAACGAGCTCAACGGATATCTCTGCGAAGAGATAGCCCAGGAGACCCCCTGCCATCGCGTTTAGCATCCCCAGTCTCTCCCTGCTTATATTTCTGATAGCGAGGATTGCGAAGCCAAGATATACTGTTAGCCCTGCGTAGAGGCCCATCGCGACTCCTAGGAGATTCAAATATCCTCCCAACAACTATGGCTTTTAAGGGCTAATATTTACAAATCCGAGGATCAGTAACCATCGACTAATAGATCCCAGCTATTTCCTGCCCTTAAGGATTTCCTCTATAGACATTGTATATCTCCTGCCATCCCTACCCTGTAGAACCACTTGATCGCCTGAGATGCCTTCGACTATGTAGGGGTTTCCCTCCACCTTTATATATATACCCTCCCTCAGATCCGCTATTCTGAGGCTTATAACCAGCTTAGACTTCTTACCGCCCTTAATCCCGCTTCTTCTCTCGCCCTCCTCAGATGTCTTGATAACCCCTCCCAACTCCTTCCTAATGATATTTGCTATTGACTGTGCAGCCTGTCTAGATGCGAGCTTAAGGTCTATGCCCTCTCTAGACGGTTTATACTCAACCACCATAGATCTAATGGTCTCTGGCATGCTAGCAATTATATTCTCAACCCTCCTCCTAAGATCTTCCCCCATCGATGGGTACCCCCTGATCTGGAGGATAGCCTGGTAACCCCCTCCTCTCGCCATATGGCATACAGGACATAGCCTCCTCACCCTGGAGAGCCTAAGCCTTCTAGACAGACTATATATCCTACCCCCAATAGATACCCTCAGTCTCACCTCCATAGCCTCACCATATTCTGTGCCATATACCCTGAGATCCTCTACCTCAACCGATTCAAAACCCTCTGGCATGGATATGCTCTCCTCAACAACATATGCTAGCAAAATCCTCTCCTCACCCCCGAGATCCATCGGATCTATCCATCTATCACCAAGCCTATAGCTACCGCATGATGGGCATTGAAACAGCTCAATAGATCTAGGAACTAGATTCCCCCCATAGACCTCAAGATAGCATTCAACACATAGATGCCTGACTATAGGTATGGCAGATTCCTCCCTCCCACATCGAGAGCAGAACCTCATCCACAGAGCTCCAAATGTATACAGAATATGAGAGAATATATCTTTCCAAAACATAGATAACATGGATGATTAGAGAACCCGGACCTGAAGAGTGATGAGGTCCCGCATATATGACTAAAGCTAGAGCCGTTAAGATTTTATCATCTGAAGCCCGCCCCTTTCAGAGTGGGAGGGCTGTTTCGTAGTAGATGGCTAGGGGTTAGATTTATAAGTTTTGATTTTGTTTATTATTGTTAATGTTGGTTATTTCAGAGTTTTCAAAGAGGTTGCTAAAGTCTAATGCCCCTAAGACTAGGGAGGAGAGAATCATGCTAGTAAGGGGCTGTATCCTTTTTCATGGTAGTGGGAATGCTTCTATATTCTTTCATTATTAATTATTGGTTGGAGTGGAGGTTTAGGGACAAAGAGAGTCTAGAGATGATGGCTAGGGGAAAGAGAAAGAGGGATAAGAGGTGGATGTGGATTGCCAAGCCAGGAGATAAGATAGTTGTTAGCAGAACCGCTGTTATGCCCTCAAAGAAGCTATCTAGAAGGGATTTCAAGGTGTTAGAAGAGATCCTCAACATATATAGCAGGATGCTTGAAAATGTGCTTCCCCACGCATCTAGGAATATTCTCGAGAGCTACTATAGGCTTAAGAGTGAGAGGTATCGAGTGCTAAGGAATATCTATCCAGATATCCCATCCCACTACATACATGGCCTATGCCAAGATGCTGTTGAAAGGATATCCTCTCTTAGGAGGAACAGGGCTAGACAATACTCTAGAGAGATCTTCGATGAGCTTGTTAAGCATCTAGGTCTGGGGAAAAAGGATCTTAGGGGTAGGAGGCTCGTGAGATATCTCTGGAGGAGATCTTGGGAGATCGCTCGGGATCAAGTTGATCTAGAGATGATGGAAGGAATACTAATGCCTAGGATCAATAGTGTTAGCCTATGGCTAGTTGATGACCACGTGTGGAAACCAATAGATGCTACCAAGATCAATATAAATGGTGTTGAGAATATTCTCTTCACAAGCGTTGCTATTAACACCCATAGGGGTTGGGTGTATCTCGATCTAGAGCCTTCTAAGGAGTTCTACAAGCTATTGGCTAGAGGCTTTAAGCCTACATCCCACGCTAAGATCAAGCTTGATAGGAAGAATAGGAGAGTAGCTTTCCACCTATCCCT
>Ga0080007_1065428_pt1 | contig 16542 bp, 16 predicted proteins | sample OctOCTMetagenome_FD_69210 | JGI IMG/M metagenome (GOLD analysis project Ga0080007, IMG submission 69210) | Hot spring and microbial mat streamer communities from Octopus Spring Streamers, Yellowstone National Park, USA - OCT_B (SPADES... | ecosystem: Environmental > Aquatic > Thermal springs >...
AAATGATTGCAGACCCTTCTGCTCGCTTTTTTGATAGCCTACCTTTTTTGAGCCTCCCGAACAAATTCAAAATGTCATCTTTATCGTCATCGTTATCATTCCCGATAACATTTATAAATTTGGGAGACCTTGCTGTAATAATGCGCCCAGTGATAATGCGAGCTGTAATAGCTCTGCCTGTAATTATCCCACCAGAGATCATTTCACCTTGAAATGCCCGGGCTGTGATTATGTCAGAGGCAACAGATAAGCTCCCAAAAGTTTTAGTTGCAGCATCATCAGGATTTGTGAATGTTGTCTGTATAGTTGGTTCTGGTTTTTCTGATTTTTTCTTACATCCTGATAACCCGAAAAATACCGTAATGCTTACTAATAGAAGGAAAAGCCCTTTAACCTCTTTTCTTCTTATTATTTTTTTTCACCCCCCATTTTATTTCTTAAAATTTAGCTAGAATTATAATCTTTTCAGAAAATTTTTGTTGAAAATTGAGTAGTTTTTAAGTCATCATCGGGTAGTGGGAAGAATTGAAATACTAAATTTTTAACAACTGACTTATAATATCTGTGCTTTCAGTGATAATCTGAAAGGATCGGAAATAAGATTTACTTTTACAGAAGATAGAACATCTATATCTTTTTCTGATTCTCCTCTCACAAATGACAAAATTTCATCAACCCATAATGTATATCTTTTTATTTTACCTTTGTCTTCTCTTTCTACAACGATAGCATCTTGCGGTTTGCCTGAAAGATTTTTCAGTATATATATGCATAACATAAATTTATATCTCATATCTTCTGCTGTTTCGGCTTTGCTTATATTAAACTCTAAACTCTCTTTTATTTTATCTAATTGCTCTTTTGATAACATTTTTTCTCCTTTGAGAAATCTTCCAATTTGGATTATGTTAATAAAGTCCCAGCCTCGCCTCAGAGGTGAAGTACCCCATGCATAAAGGGGGTATCCTATGGTTTCTGCTCCTGCTGGTTCTACTTGTGTTATCAGTGTTCTTGCCCTTTTTATATTTTTCCAAAGTACAAAAGGACGAGGTAGATAGGAAATTTCATCATGTGAAGCAGTGGAATTTATCTCCGGTGCAATTTTTTTTGCAGATTCATCAATTTTTGATTTTCTATAAAATATCGGTATATTATTTTCTTTGCAGAAAAAAGCTATTGCATATGAACATAGCATCATGAATTCAGATAAAGCTATTCTTAAATCTGTCACTTTCCATCTTTTTGTTATGAATTTTTTACCATCAAGTAGAATAACAAAATCTTCTGATATAAGGTCTAATCCTCCCATTTTTTTTGTTCTTATATCATATATTTTGAGTCCAAGTCTTTTTATCGGTTCCAGTTCTTCATCAGACGCTGAAAATTCATAATTTTTGATTATATTCACTTCTGACCTCATAACTTCAACTGATTTTATTTCTATTTTTTCTTCTGTAATCTTGAAATTTATTTTGAAGGTTATTGCCGGTTTTGGCTGATTTGCATCAAGTGAAAGTTCCCTTATTACATCTTGCGGCAACATATCTATCTTACCCTCCGGAAAATATACTGTCTTTCCTCTTTTTATTACTGCGTCTATTATATCGTCCGAATCTAAAAGTGTGACATCTGCTATGTGAATGAAAATCTCTGCATTTTCTCCCTCTATTTTTGGATAAGATACTGCGTCATCTCTTATTTCCGTCCCTTCTATATCCAAAGAATACGATTGAACATGTATCTTTTCTCTCCTCCCTTCTTTTATTTCTTTTTCAAATACAGGATATACCGAAATTTCCTCTCTCTTTTCTTTTTCTTTTTGTTGATGATTTATTTTGAATCTTTCAGCAAAGAAGTTATAAAATGGATCTAATATACCAAAAAAGCAAAGCAGTTTAAAAATATCTTCATCTTTTATTGGGAAAAATTCCTTGGGCAAAACTTCTATAATCTTTTTTATTTCATCTTTTCTCTCATTTACAAAATCATCTCTCAATTTCCGAAGAAAATCGTGAACTAATTCTGGAACTTGCTCAGGAAATCTTGGGTAATTTTCAGAGAAATATTCTACTAAACCTTTATTTTTCACAAAAGATATCTCATCAGATTTCAAATTTTCCTCAAACCATTCTTTTATTTTTTCTAACCTTTTCTTATTTTCCTCAATCGTTTCTCTTTCTTTCTTTATTTTTTCAACCTCTTCTTCGTGTCTTATTTCCCACTTTTCTCCTTTCTTCTTAAAATATATGTTCTCTTCTGAGTGAAGTTTAAGTAAGATTGCACATATTGTATCAGTGGAAATTTTCTGAAAAATCAGATTTGATATCTCCTCCGGAGATAATTCCCTCACATCTGGACACGAAATTGAGATTTCCCATACGGTTTCTAAATCAACTTCTTTTTCCAATTCTCTTATCTTTTTGAAACTTTCTTGTGGGATATCAGATTTTATATTGAACTCATATGCTATCTGATTTTTATTTATGAATTTTTCTTGATTTTCCTCTGTAATTATGAGCGGTCTTCCGTAGTTTTCGTTTAATTTGAAACCCAATTTAAGTTTTCCTTTATCAAAAAAAAGAATGAGATTTCTTTCACCCGACATTTTTATCTTATCTTGTTGTTTTATCTTATCTTGTGCTATTACACGGTGACAATAAAAACAAATTTATTCTTTTGTGAGAAGATTTTGTAGATTTCAGTAAATAAAAATTCAATTTTGAGGAAAAAAATTTGAAAACACCTTAAATTCATCTACTGGTATGCTTCATCTCACATGGATAGATTGGATTATTATACTGCTTTACTTTGTTTTTATTTTAGGTATAGGTTTTTATCTGAGGAGATGGTCAGAGGGTAATGAGGAGTTTTTTCTTGCAGGAAGAAGTAATTCAGCGTGGGTTTCTGCGCTGGCTTTTTTGTCTGCAAATCTTGGCTCTCTTGAAATACTTGGGTGGACTGGGGCTTCCGTAAAATACGGAATACTTACAGCTCACTTTTACTGGATTGGTGCAGTTCCAGCTATGCTATTTTTGGGAGTTTTTATGATGAAGTTTTATTACAAAAAAAATATTTATTCTGTCCCAGGATATGTGGGAGCAAGGTTTGATGAGAAAACAAGATTTGTAAGTGCTTTTTCATTTGCTGTGATGACTTTGCTTATGTCTGGTGTGAATATATATCTTATGGCTCTTATTTTCAAGATAATTTTGGGATGGAACTGGCATGTGAGCATATGGGCTTCTGCTTTAACTGTTGCAATTTATGTAGCTCTTGGCGGACTTATGTCTGCAATTTTCACTGAGGTTGTTCAATTTTTTTTAGTCTGGTTTGGACTCGTTCTTGTTGGAATTCTGGGACTTATAAAAATAGGAGGTTTTGGTTTTCTTTCAGAGCTTCCTCAGAACCTGACCTCCCTTTGGAAAATAACTTCTGATCCATCTCAGAATGCTATGGGAATTACATTTTGGGGTATTATATTGGGACTTGGATGGGTTCTTTCTTTTGGATATTGGACCACTGATTTTCTTGTGGTTCAAAGAGCTTTTGCGTCTCGGGACCTTGAATCTGCTCGCTTAGCTCCTATTATTGCATCTTTTTTTAAAATGGCTCTACCTTTTGTTGTAACTTTTGGAGGACTTATTGCTTTAAAACTCATTCAAATTGGAGAAATTCAACTCCTTCAAGATGAAACCGGAAAGGTTTTATACGATTCTGCTTTACCCGCTCTTATATCAAAGTATTATGAGCCCGGACTTTTTGGACTTGGTATTACAGCTTTACTTGCAGGATTTATGGCCGGACAAGCTGGGAACATAACCGCTTTTAACACTGTTTTTACACAAGATATATATAAACCTATATTCAGACCACAAGCTAGTGAGAGAGAACTTGTATTAGTTGGCAGATTATCAACCATTATAGGAATATTTATATCTGTTGCAGCTGCATATTGGGCTATGAAATTCCCTACAATAATGGATTACATTCAAGCAATATTTTCCTGGGTTAATGCTCCTTTGTTTGCTACGATTTTGTTGGGTATGTTTTCAAAAAGAATTACTCCTTCTGGTGCATTTTGGGGACTTATTGCAGGTATGCTATTTTCTTTCATAACTTTCACAGGTGTGAGATGGGGGATTATTCCAGCAAAATTTATTGCTTTATATGATAATCCATCTGAGATGAGTTTGAACCTCTGGCGTGCTTGGTGGAGCTGGCTCATTACCTTTGTTATAACAATTTTGGTTTCGTTTTTCACAAAACCAAAACCAGAAAATGAATTGATTGGACTTGTAAGAGGAGTGGAGTCTGAAAATGATGACGAACTTCAGAGATCTTATAAAAGACCTTTTTTTAAAAAAGCTGAATTCTGGGCAATTGTATCGCTTGCCGTTCTTATTGCTCTGAACATAATATTTTTCTGAATTATAGTTTAGAGATTTATTTTTTGAGTTTTTTTGATTAGAGTATTATGAATTAAAAAATATTAATATTTATACAAATATTATACAAAAAAATTAACAAAATGTGTAAGTCCTATGAAAATGTTAGATGAAAGTGTATTAAAGGAATTGATAAAAACTTTTGAGAATGAATTTCCTGAAGCAAAGTTAATAAGACCGAGATTGGTGAGCTTACAGGAAGTTACTTATATCAATGATGAAGAGATTGATAAAGCTGACGAACTGGAAGAAGATGAAAAATTAGTTTTAGAAGATATAACCAAAGAAACGAAGGAAATAGAACCAAATAATACTTTCATGCCAATTGTTGCTGTTGACACTTCTTCAGTGAAGCTGGGTGAAACTAACAAAGGAATTTTAGCAGCAATAAGAGTTGGAATTTTCATTCAGAATGAAAGAGAAACCTCAGGCTATATATACGGTCCTTATGTAGTTCACATTACAGATGAAAATAAACAATCCATTTATGATTATCTTAGAGAAAATTTGCTGGGAATAAAAAAGGGTGAAGCACCTAAAACTCTCACAAAAATGATAGATAGAATAAGAAATTTGATAGAAAGAATTTCTCAAACCGTAGCTTGCTCTATGATAAAAAATGGTTTAGTTTTATGGGACGGTTCATTAACTGGAGGAACAATTGATACTCCTAAAGAAGTGATAGAAAATGCGATAAGGATTGCTAATTTAATGGGAAATAGCATAATTGCAATTTCAAAGAAATCTTGGTTGAGACTAATGACTGGAGAGCAATTGATAGGACTTCTTGACAATATTCCAAAGGCTTGTTTCATTGATGTTCATGACAAATTACATGCTGATAAAAGTAGATTTCTTGGTAGAGTTTATGTTGCAAAATTCACCCCAGATGGATTCTCTTTTAGAGTAGATGTGGCAGCTTCATCAGGATATACAAATGAAGATGTCCTCTCCTTGTTAGCTGGGAACTCAGCATTTTATAACGGATATCCAGAAACATTAAGACAAGCACATATTCACTGTTATTTTACTCCAAGCGAAGTTTTAGCTTTACAAAATTATGCCATAAATAAATATAATTTAGAAATAGTTAGAACGTTTGATATAAGGAGGCATCTATTTACAACATTTGGGAGAGAGGTAATTTAATGCAAGTATATCAAAAAATCGGTGATGAAGTAATTTTGCTTTACAATCCTTCTAAAGAGGAGGTAATAGTTGGAGAAAATTTGTTAATTGCTGACAATTCAAGAAAGAAAGGGATTTTAGTTCAAGTTTTTGAGCAAAATTTAGTTGAATTACCAGGAATTCTTGAAGAGCTTATAAGAAAAGAAAGTTTAGCCGAAATGAAAGTTCAAGAACATGTACCAGAAGGTTATCAAAAGTTTACAGTTGATTTAAAGAACATGAAGTTTGCTAGAGCAAGGGTTAGAAAAGAGGTTGATTTGGAAAAAGGAGAAATTTTAGACTGGAGTGGGTGGGTTCCTGATAGAAGCAGCGAAGTTAAACCTATAAAGGACGAATGGATTTTAGGCAAACTCAAAATTGGAAAAAAAGATTTTTACAAAAACCCGATTTACTTAGGCAAAACAAACTATAATGGAAATGATTTTTATATAAGTGCTTATGATCTGCAAGGAATAACAATAGTTGTTGGAAAGAAAGGAACGGGAAAATCGCATTTGACAAAAGCAATGCTTTTGGGGTTAGTTGATTTAGGGGCAATTGGAATTGTTTTTGATATAAATGATGAATATTCACCAATGATAAAAACAATAGACGGAAAAGAAAGTCCTTACAGCAGAAAACTAATTACTTTAGATCCTGGAAAAAATCTGAAATTTACTTTGGATTATGTTGGTAGAGATGTCTTTATTGATGTTGTGACAGCGGCCTTGGAATTGTCAGAGGCTAGTACTATTGAGCTGATGAACATTTGGGATAGGCTGGTTCAAGGAAATAGTTTGAACTTTCAAAATTTATTTACCGCAGCCAAAAGAGTTGAAAGTTCTAGCGTTAGATCAGCTTTGATTAGAAGATTAAATAGGATAGAAGAGTCTAAATTATTTGTTGATGATCCAGAGCAAGCAATTACTTTAGAAAAAGAAATTGGAAAAATTACAGAAGGAGGAGCTTTGATAATAAACTTGAAAGCAAAAAACATATTCACAATCTATCTAGTGGTGCAAACCATATTGAGCAAAATAGAAAGATTATTGGAAGAAGGAATATTACGGCCAATATTCTTCTTTGCAGAAGAAGCGCATACATATTTCCCTAGAACAAATTGGGTAGATGTTGTTACTAGAATGCGCCATTTAGGAGCTTATCAAATTTACATCACAAATACACCCACAGAATTAGATGATATTGTAATAAGACAAGCTGACAATTTGTTCGCTTTTCAGCTTTCAGAACCAAAAGATATAACTCACATAGCACCTGCAGCAAAGTTAGAAGTAGAAACTATAGAAAAAGTTGTAAAATCATTACCACCTAAGAGATGTCTAGTTATAGGAAGAGTAACTGAAGATTATCCATTTATTATTGATGTTAGAAGCTTGGAAGTTCAAGCAGCAGGAGAAACTAAGAGATTTTTCCATGAAAGATGAACCTGTCAGATCGGATGTTATCAATCAGATTGAGTATTATGTAAATTGGGCTTCACAAAATTCAGGGAAGCATTTACAGGATGCGTATAGTTGGAATATCCAACCAGTTATAGTTGTTCCGCTTCTTATCCAGAGGAACAGAAAAGACATCTTTGATGAGTTTAGAAGATATAACCAGAAAAAAATTCACTGCCAATACTTTATTTTGAATTCAAAGTTGATTGTGAAGCAAAAAACATAATTTTTGATCAGATAGATTATTGATATTTACTGATAGAGACAGAAAGCGATAATCTTATTCATTTTTACAATCTCTCTCATTTTTCTCTAAATTTGGAAGATGGATTGAATGAAGTTCAAAAGTTCTTCTGGTGTAAATGGTCTTTTTATAACTTTTATTTTTATTTTTTTCAACCCAAAAATTTTGGCTTTACTTCTTAAATCTTCAACTTTTTTTCCTGCATTTTCCCAAAACGGAAGAATAAATAAAATCCTCTGCGATGAAGAAAGAACTAGTCTCAGGTCATTTTGATTACTTATACATTTTATATCAACAACAAGTATATCTGGTATAAATTTTAAACCCAAAATATCATTGGGGTTATTATATACTGCAACTTCATGACCTTTTTCCTGAAAATATCCTCTTATTATCCTTGCTTCCTCTATTCTTTCTAACAAAAATGCTATCTTCACTCTGAATTACAATTTTATTTTTTGATGAATTATAATTTTTATATTTTTTAATGAAAAATGAGGGAGAGAGCTGATGTACTTCTTGTGAAGAAGGGATTGGTAGATTCAAGAGAGAAGGCTCAGAGTCTTATAATTTCGGGGAAAGTTAAAATAGGAGGGAAAACTGTTCTAAAACCATCGGAAAAATTTGATGATTCGGCAGAAATTGAAATTTCTGAAAACATAAATTATGTTTCTCGTGGATACCTCAAAATAAAATTTGCGTTTGATAGATTGAAAATTTCGGTCAAAGATAAAGTCTGCGCTGATATAGGTTGCTCAACAGGAGGATTTACACAGTTCCTACTTGAAAGTGGAGCTAAAAAAGTTTTTGCAGTAGATATTGGAGTCGGAGTTTTGCATCCAAAACTTAGAAACGATCCCAGAGTAGTTCTCTACGAAGGAAAAGATGCAAAGGAAATAACCGAGGATTTTTTCCCAGAAAAGATAGATTTTGCTACTTGTGATGTTTCTTTCACATCTTCTATTCCAGTGATAAGAGCTTTGAAATTTGTTCCGGAAATTTTAGTTTTATGTAAGCCTAACTTTGAGGTTCCAAGGAAGTACCTGAAAGGAGGAGTTCTTAAAGATGAAAATCTAATTTACCTTGCTGTGAAGAAGGTCATAATGCAGGTTTCGGATATATTTCATATTAGGGGAATTTGTCCATCTTTCCCGCCGGGTTCTTCGGGAAATTTTGAAATATTCTTACTTTTTTCTCATTTTAAGACTGACCAGGAAAATAATAATATAGATGAGTTGATAAAAAGAGCGATAGAGGAGCTGAAAGCTACTGTTGGCTGATTGCTTTCATTCTTATTTCTTCTAATTTTTCGGGTATTTTTTCTAATTCTTCAAATAGAGATTTTATAACATTATCATAAGTTGTTTCAAATGGATATTCTTTGCAGAATATATTTTCTCTATCTTCTTTGCACAATTGAGGGAGAAGATTGCTTTTTAAAACATAAAGGCACTGACCTATTCTGAAAAGCATATCTTTATATTCTTCAAGATTATAAACTTTCTCCTTTTTCTGCTCTAAAATTATGAATGCTTTTTCACATTCCCCTTTTTTCAAAAGAAATTCGGCGTATTTTATAAAGAGCTCTGGAATTTTCTCTCCAAATTTTTGGACAAAGCTTTCTTTATCTTTTTCTTCTTCAAATTGTTGGAGTATTTTATTTTTTTCTTCTTCGGCTTCAAGAAGTCCATATCTTTCAAATTCTGCTTGGACTTTTGAATAATCCATAAGATATGGAGGTGGGAGAAATTCCTTGAATGAAAAGAATAATGTAGCTGCATATACTATATTTCCAAAGCTTACAAGGTTTTCTAAAAAACTCCCCATATTGCTTTGGACCTCTTCTCTTATACCAGGAGGTATTTTCATTACTCTGAAAACCGTTAGTATTGAAAAAATAAATTCAATATCTGATCTTATCTCTTTATCATCTTTTAATCCTCTTACATTTTTCATTCTTTCATTTAATATTTTCAGATATTCTGCAAGAGCAATTTGACTTTCTGGCAGCTGCATCTTCGTTATGATGAACTTCAAGTTTTCCTTTGGATAAAATATTGGATCATCCCTTGGTATTCTTTTTTTCCCTAAGGAACCATAAGCATCCTTTAAATCCTCTCTGTTCTGAACTGCTATAAGCCTCGCTTTTATTTCCCATTTTGTTGCCGGAAAATTCTCTATAGCTGAATACAAGTATTTTATGGCTAAATTTTTATTCCCTTCCTTATAAAGACTTTCAAATAATCCCAATTTGGCTTCACCTTCGAAATCTCGGAATCTGCTATTTTCCATCATAAAAAAATACTTTTTTGAAAGATGGGTTTTACCAAGTTTAAGAAGAGCTCTTGCATACCTTGGTAAAGCTACTGGATCGTTTTTCAAAAACTTTTCCGATACATGTGTCAAATACTCCCCTGCTTTTTCAAAATCACCTTTTTCATATTCATACGATCCCAAAGCAGAGAAAACACAATCTGATATATCTTGAAATTCATCTCTTTCGTATTGATTTGATTTTTCAAGGAATTCTTTTTCTAAAATTGCTATTTTTTCGGCTGCTTCGCCCGCTTTTGATCTACCTATGGATGCGAGAGCAGATGAGCACAAAAGCATAATCTTTGTTGAGCTCGGTACGGGAGCTTTAAGTTGTTCTATCTTCTCAAGAGCGAAATCTGCTTTTGCCTTTGCTTCCGGAAAGAACATAGCCCATCTTAGTGCTTGCGATGATTTTATATAAGATAGAGCAAAATTTTGAATATCTCCTAACTCAAGATATTTTCTCCCTGCTGCTCCGTAAAAAGTAGAAGACCTCAGGAGCAACAAGTTTGATTGATTTTCAATACCCATTTTGAACATCATTTCTCCTATTGCGAAATATGCTTTTGCTTTTGTTTCTTCATCCCCTACTTCTGTGAGTAAAAATATTCTGTCAAGCGCTCTATAATTTCTTGTCATCACGGAATTTTTTAAAAACTCATCAATGTCTTTTTTTTCTGTGAAAGGTATGTCTTTACCTACGAATATTAGAATACCATTTTTTGATTTTTTCACATCCCACTTTAATTTCTCGTCTTTCATTATGGTAGATATTGCTGTGCTTTTTTTTGTTTCGCTTTCTTTTATCTCGTTCAACAAGACTTTACTTATGAATTTTTTCTCGCGAGGTTCCAGCTGGGTTTTATGGAATTTGAGTTCAGCATTTTCTACAAGAACACTTATTATTTTTTCTTTTTTTTCTATTGATATTGTGAAGTTTTCGCTGTCAAGATATACTACAACATAGGAGAATGTGGGTTTTTCGTTTATTCCGACATTCTTTATATGAAGAGAAAATATGGTAATAAGAATTAGAAAGAAACTACTCATCTTTTCTTTTGCCCTCCTTTATTTATTTTTCATTTTAAGGATAAGCTTTACCTCCTCATAAGAAAGTCCTGTAAATTTTGCTATTTCTTCCTCTGTTTTTCCTTCCTGAGCATATTTTAAAACCATGTCAAGTTTTTTTAGGTTGTCCGCTTCGGCATCCTTTTCTTTTTTTTCTTTGTGTTCCTTCTCTACATATTTTTCTTTTTCATTTTCATTTTGTTTTATTTTTGATGATGCTAAAACCTTTTCAAGTAGGTTGATTTTTTCTTTGTTTTCTGATGATATTTGACTGAGTTGTCCAATTCTCTCTCTTATTTCTTTTGTATCAAATTCAAGGGATGTTATTCTCTCCTCGTGAGAGATTGTTTTTATTTCTATTTGCTCTATTTTTTCTTTCAAATCGCTTATTTTTTCTGCGTCTTTTCCTTCCTTATTTTTATCTTTCTCAAGAATTTGTTTTTTGAGTTCCTGAAAATCTGCTCTCATTTTTATAGCGAAAATTATCATAAGTATGAGGAAAATAAGATTTGCTACCATTGCGACTTCAACCATATTTATAAAATTTTACTTTTTCTGATTGATAGTGCCAATTTTTGTATAATGCCAATTTTAAATTGCTCTACCGACGTTTCGTATGTTTTTCATAGATGAAAGTTCAGAAATAATTTTTTCCACATCTGATTTATCTTTAACTTTCACTCTTATTTCAAACTCAAATTTTTTGTCGTTCCCCTTTGCTCTGAATTCTTTCACCTCAAATCCCTCCTTTTTTATTTTTGATATAACATCTGATATAACTTCCTCGGAATCTGCAAAAAACCTTATCCTGCTTATGTATTGGTCATTGGGTAATTCATCTTGCGGTATTTTGATGAGCCTTTCCTTGTCAAGATGAGAAAGTCCTTCACAATCTTTTCTATGAATTACTATGCCATATCCACGGGTTATATATCCTACAACTTCGTCTCCGTACACGGGTGTGCAGCAAAGGGCAAAACGAGTCTTTATTCCTTTGAGACTCCCACGAAGTTCTTTTATTTCTTCTTGTTGGGGGATGTTTTCTTTTTCTTCTCCTTTTTCTAATTTTTGCTCGTTAAAAAATTTCTTTATATTTTTGATTATGTAATTTACACTTATTTTCCCTGATCCTAAAAGTATAAAGAGTTCGTCAAGGTCTTTTATATTCATGGAGTTTATGACTTTGTGCAGCAGACCTGTTTTTATTATATCATAAAAACTTATTCCTAATCTCCTCAATTCTTTTTTTAAAGTTTCTTCTCCTATTTCTTTTGATATTTGTCTTTCTTCTTTATTTATAAACTGTTTTATTCTTGATTTTGCTCTTTGAGTTATAACGATGTTAAGCCAAGACCTTTTTGGTTTTTGATTTTTTGAAGTAATTATTTCAACTACATCTCCACTTTTGAGTGTATAGTCTATTGGTTGGAGTTTCCCGTTCACTTTTGCTCCCACACAAGTTGCTCCGAGTTCGGAATGTATGGAATAGGCAAAATCCAAAACCGTTGCTCCTCTTGGTAAAACTTTCACATCTCCTTTCGGAGTAAAGACATATATTTCATCTGGGTATATATCTTCAACTATTTTTTCAACCTCATACTCTGGGTTTTCTCTTGAGAGCTCAAGTATATTTCTGAGCCATGAGAAAATCTTCATACCAGCTTGGGATATAGGAGATTTTTCTTTGTATGCCCAATGAGCTGAAATTCCTTCCTCTGCTTCTTTATGCATCTCATGTGTTCTCACTTGAAATTCAACCTTATTACCTCCAGGTAGTATAACTTTTGTATGCAGAGATTTGTATCCGTTCGGCTTTGGTATAGCGATGTAATCTTTGAATTTACCTGGGATGGGTTTGAAATATGAATGTAGCACTCCTAAAACCCTGTAACAGTCTGGAATTGTTTTTACTATTATTCTCAGACCTATTATGTCGTAGATATTCTCAATGTCAATTCCCTGCCTTATTGTTTTATCCCATATGCTGTAAATTCCCTTTATTCTACTTTCTATTTTGAATCCTTCTATACCTTCTTTTTCTAATATTTCTGCAACTTTCTTTTCAGTTTCTTTAATTATTTTTTCTCCTTCTTCCCTTATTTTTTTTAACCTCTTTTTTATGTACTCTGCTGCTTCGGGATATAGCACTTCAAATGCTCTATCTTCAAGTTCAGTTTTTATATTGTATAGACCTAATCTGTGAGCTATTGGAGCAAAGATTTTTAGTGTCTCATCTGCCATTCTTTTTCTGCTTTCTTCTGGGAGAAATTCTATTGAGCGCATGTTATCAAGTCTATCTGCGAGCTTTATCAGAACAACTCTCACATCTTTCGCCATAAATACGAACATTTTTCTGAGGTTCTCTATATGTCTTTCATCTGCATTCAAATTTATTTTAAATTTTGAGATTTTGGTTACACCGTCTATGAGGAAAGCAACTTCATCTCCGAAATGCTTCTTTATATCTTCTATTGTGTTGGGAGTATCTTCAGCTATATCGTGTAGTAGTCCGGCTGCTATTGTTTTGTCGTCTGCTCTAAGTTCTGTCAGAATTTTTGCAACACCGAGAGGATGTACTATATATGGTTCTCCTGAGAGCCTTTTTTGAGATTTGTGATAATAGCAAGCGTAAATATACGCTCTTTTTATAAGCGAAAGGTCAGGAGATGGGTGGTAACTTGTGATAGCATCACATATTTCCTTTATCCTCATATATAAGAATTTAATGCCTTATTTTAATTTTATTTCTGTTTGCAGTCTGATTTGATTTGGGCTGTTTTACATTCCAAGGTGTTTCCCCATTTTTATGCAAGTTGTGCAGACATTTAATCTTTTCTTTATTTTTGTTCCATTTACTTGTATTATTGCTCTCACTCTTTTTATATTTGCTTTGAATTTTCTTGGAGTTCTGTTTCCCGCGTGAGAAACATTATGCCCAAATTGTGTGGTTTTACCGCAGAAATAACATCTTGCCATAATGATTATTATTTTAATAAAAAAATTTGATGCACGATTTTCCACTTTTTTTTGCCTCATATAAAGCGTTATCCGCATTCCTTATTAGATCCTCGGATGTTCTTGTTTTTGGAGATGGGAAAAACGACGCCCCAGCAGAAAACCTCAAAGCTATTTTAGAATTACCAATCATGGGGGGATCTTTTTCAAATCCTCTTATAAGTCTTTCAAAAAGTGATTCTACACCATCTATTCTCGTTTCAGGAAGAATAACTAAAAATTCATCTCCTCCGTATCTTACTACATAGTCATATTTTCTCTTCAATTTCTTTATTCTTTCTGCGAACTCCACTAAAATATTGTCTCCTACGATGTGCCCGTATGTGTCATTTATTTTTTTGAAATCATCTAAATCAATTATCATCGCAGATATTATACCCCCTTTTCTTTCAACTCTTGATATTTCCTGACTTAAAATTTCGTTCATGTATCTTCTGTTAAATACTCCTGTGAGGGGGTCTATAATTGAGGCTTGACGAAGTTTCAGGCTTGTCTGAAATAGCATTTCCTGACTTCTTTTCAAAAAAATATGATTTTTTGAACGGATTATTATTTCTCTCTCAAAATCTTCAAAAGTTATTTCCTGAGATGGTTTGAGTATAAAATCTATGGCTCCGAGTTGCAGAGCTTTAAATTTTTCATCTTTCGTTGCTATGGCAGTTATTATAATTATAGGAGTTATTCTTGTAAGGAAATATAGGTAAGCTTTACCTTCATTTTTTGTTTTTTCTTCAAAGCTTCTTACCATTCCTATGAATTTTATACCATCTAAATTCCTCATCTGGACATCACATAAAACAAGATCAAGGTTTTCAAGATTTTCTATATATTTTTTGAAACCTTCAAGACCATCCTCAGCCTCTATTATATCTTCTGGGGCAAATAATTTGTTATCACAAAGAATTTTTTTAATTTGCTCCCGTGTAAATTTGGAGTCATCTATTATGAGACATTTCCTTCCCGGTACTATTATTCTCTCTTCTGCAGATGTTATAGATGAGAGAATTTCACTTATATCTGAAATTGTAATTTCTCCCTCTGATTTTTCCCTCTCTTTTTCCTCCCATTCAATTTTATCCATCTCTCCCATTTACACAAATTCTGTTTTTGTTGATTTCCCCGTATCATGATTCTTCCCCGTTTTTTATATAATTTAATTATAGTGAATCTTCAAATTTTTAGAAAGAAATTAGAAAATTTTTTATTTGGAGCTTATGGACTTGTTTTTTCTTTCTTATTTTTCCTGATTTTATTTTTTTATCTTTTTTGCACACCTTCCTATTCCTATTCCGTTTGGGTAGTTTATAAAGGCAAAAGAATAAAGCTTGAATTAGAAGAATACCTTCAAGGAGTAGTTGCAGGAGAAATACCGCTCAAATGGGAAGAGGAGGTTTTAAAGGCACAGGCTGTTGTTGCAAGGTCGTGGACAATATATCATATCATCAGAGGAAAAAAAGAATTTTTGGCAAGTCAATCTGATCAGGTCTGGCTTCCTTTGGACGAATATAGGGATTTTTTGGGAAAAGTCAAGAAAGCTGTTTTTGAGACAAGAGGGTGGGTTCTTACTTTTCCATCAGGTAATATTGCGCCGGGATTTTTTCATTCAACGTGTGGTGGCTCAACCGAGAACGCATATGAGTTGTGGAATAGCGAACAAGACCCAGAGATCAAAAATTTCATCATATCTGTAAAATGCAATAAATGCTACGATTCTCCTCATTTTTTCTGGAGGAGAAAGTTTAAAATTAGCGATATTCAGAAGATTTTAAAGAAGGAAGATGACCCAATATCAGAAAGGATATCTAAATTTTTTTCTTTTTCCTATGAGCATACGAGTTCTGGGAGAGTCAGAAAGATTTTTTTGAACCCGGGTTTTTATCTTGGATACAATCAGATAAGGGAGGTTTTGGGATTGCCGAGTAATTTTTTCTCGTTTGAAATTGATGATGAGGATTATATTTTGTTTTTTGGGAGGGGATTTGGGCACGGCGTCGGGATGTGTCAGTGGGGAGCAAAAAAGCTTGCCGAGGAAGGCAAGACTTGGAGGGAAATTTTGTTCTTTTATTTCCCACTCCTGAAACTCAAAAAAATCTACTAATTCAAAAAATCTACTAATGAAAAATGAAATCAACTGTATAGCTAGTAACATTTATGAAGAACTCGCTCTGGTAGATTATGAAAAACATCCAGAACTTAAAGACATAAAAGAGTTAGAAGGACTTATTTGGTAGAGAAATTTGCTTTATATTATAAATATGGCGATTATAAGGAAGGAGATAGAGTTGGTTGGTTCTAAAAGTAGAAGAAAGGAGACAGCATTATTTGATTCAGGCGCAACATATTCCTGTATAAGGAAAGAAATAGCTCAAGAATTAGAAATTATTTTACCATTAACGCGACCTCTGAAGTTAATAACCGCACAAGAGAGAAATTATATAGAGGTAAAAGAAAGAGTTGTATTAGATTTTTATATTAGTGGTTACAGGTTTTCAGACGAATTTCTGATTATTGAAAATCTTTCAGAGAAAGTAATAATTGGAGCAAAAACGCTGCAAGCGTGGAGATTAAAACTTGATTTTGAAAAAGAAGATATAATAATTGACCCAAGAGTGACTGAAATTCAGCTGATAATTCTAACAAAGATTCTGTAATTAGAAATTTTGGTATTAAAATATAGATATGGCGATTATACGAAAGGAGATAGAGTTAGTTGGTTCTAAAAGTAGAAGAAAGGAGATTGCATTATTTGATTCAGGAGCGTCTTATTCGTGTATTGATAAGGAATTGGCAGAGGAGCTTGGAGGAATAGTAAGTTTATTAGAACCTT
>Ga0080007_1068845_pt1 | contig 16534 bp, 13 predicted proteins | sample OctOCTMetagenome_FD_69210 | JGI IMG/M metagenome (GOLD analysis project Ga0080007, IMG submission 69210) | Hot spring and microbial mat streamer communities from Octopus Spring Streamers, Yellowstone National Park, USA - OCT_B (SPADES... | ecosystem: Environmental > Aquatic > Thermal springs >...
TTTGAACCATCCAACCGTGTTCGTTAGCGACCCAAATTAAGCCGGGAATCGCACCGATAATCCAAAGGGGCAACTTCCTCCATCTCTTGCTCCAAACCAAGCCGAAAACTAACGCCAAAACTAAGGCTGGCAAGTAGTAGCGGGTGAAATAAAAGGTCATGGGCGGGGAGCGATGGACAACCAAACGAATCGTTGCGAACACAAGCGGGACCGCCAGCAGGAAAACCGCTTGCCAATCCTTTTCATTGCATTTCCTCTTGACCGCTTCCACAAAAGCAGCAAAGGCTGTTGGGTTCATTGCCAGCCAAAAAGGGAAAGACAAGATGCCAACTGAGATGCTGACCAGTGCGCTGGAATAGACTTGAGAAGGTTTAGCCTTAGCAAGATAAGTTGATGGAAACGGAGTGCCTGTGTGCTTGAAGTTGAAAGCCACCCAAGGGGAAACGAGAAGCACGGTCAAAAACCCCATGCTGATGAGCAGAAGCAAACTTCTTTGACGGTGCTTCAAGAATTTGTGAAGCGCTGAAAGGGCGAAGAAGACCAAAGATTCTGGTCGGGTCAAAGTCGCCATCCCCCAAATGAAGCCTTCCAGCAACCATTGGGGCGACGGTTGAGCCAGAAACCGAACATGCCACCAAAATCCCAACATGACCAAAAACACCCACAAACTTGTTTCCATGCCTGAGAGAGAAGCGGTGACCAAGAGAGGGGAAAGGGCGACAGCCCACCCAGCGATTTCGTCTTCGTCGGTGGTTTGCCATTGCTGTGCGATTTTAAGCCCGACAGCGATAGTCCCCAACCCAGCCAAGATGCCCATCAACTTCATCGGCAAAACGAGTTGTCCTGTCAACTTGTAGGCGATGGCAGAGAGGACAACCCAAAGGGCAGACGAGAATCCGGGGACAGGTTCGTCTGGGTTGTAACTAAACCCAAAACCGTTTGCGAGGTTGCGGGCGAATTGGGCGAAAATCCAAGCGTCATCAAGGGTGAAACCCATTTGACCTGCTCTAAACTTTTCCGCCAGCAAGTAAATTCCGCAAAGGCAAAGGAAGGCAAAATAAGGCTGCCATCGCTTACTCAAAAGTTTCACCCCCTAAAGCATGAAGTTTGACTGCCCAAGCACCTAATGGCGTATGGAAAAGCCATCCCTTTAGGGGTTCACTTGAATTGCTCAAAAGGACACCCCGACCTTGCCCCCATTCAGTCAACCCGACGAAGAAATTGGATTGGCGCAAAGTTCGCCTTAGCGCTTCTTGTGGCATGGGTGTTGGGCTCAATTGAATGAGCCGCAAATCTGGGCGCAAACGCTGTAGGGTAGGGAAGGGGTCTGGAACTCCGTGCAGCAAAACTTGAACGCCTTTGGGCAAAACTGTCGCCAGTTCAAAGTTGAAACGGTCAATTTCCACTTTTAGACTTTGCACCGATGAAAGGGCTTGCCCCACCATAAAGCCTTGATAACTGCACCACAAAAGACAAAGCCCCACTAAAGCAAAGCGCCATCGGTTTTCTTTGAAGGCTTGCTGAAACCAAAGGCTGAGAAGCAGGTAGCCAAAAGGGGTGAACCAACCGACATACCACAATTCGCCACCAAAAGCCGCCGAGCAGTAAACTGCGAGTAAGAAAGCCAACTGCCACCCGTGAAGCGATAGCGCCCTTTGCTTCCACGCTAAAGCAGAGACCAAAGTCAATGGAAGCCAGATTGGGGGTGAGTTGACGACGAAAACTCCGTAAAGTGGAAGAAGCGCTTGAAGGAACGAGAAGTGGAGCAATTTACCTGCAAAGCCAGATTCACCTTTGCGGGCAAATTGGTAGCACAACTGCGCCCAAAAACTCTGCCAATCTTGAGCGGCATAAATGAACCACATACCCCAACCCAAAAGGACAGGAAGCGAGAACCAAAGCAAGTCTCGCCAGCGCTTCCGCCAAGCGAGGACAAGTGCCAAAGTCAGAACCGAAGGGACGGCGATGAAATGGGTGAGCGTCGCTAACGCCCCGAAGAAACCTGCTGCCGCTGCTTGCCAAATCTTCCCGCCCCGTTGGTGTTCAGTGAAAGTTAGCAAACACGCCATTAACCAAAAAGCATTCATCGTGTCCATCCGACCAATGTTGGAGTTGTATTGGAAGGTCAAGTCAAGAGCCGTCCAGATAACACAAATCAGCGCAAGTTGAGGACAAATGCCCCACCTTAAAGCGAGCAGCCAAAGTAGCAGCAAAATTCCGCCCCCGCAAACTCTGCTCAGCAACCTTGACGACATGACATCAAAACCCACCAACTTTCCCCAAACTGCGAGGACGAGGAAGTAAACTGGTGGCTGCCAATATGTCCGCTGCGATATGCCGGGCAGTAAATTGTCCAATGCGGGAGTGCCCATCCCTTTCCCTTCGGCAAGGTTTTGCGCAGGTTGAAGGAAACAAATTTCGTCCGGCCAGAAAGGCAACAATGCATAGCCGTAGAAACTGAGCAAGCAAACGAAGCCGATAATCACGAAAGCAACGACAACCACATCTAACAGCGGGAGTGAGCCGCTTTTTACAGTCTCGTTTCGCTCGTTCATTCTCACCTCACCCTGCCAAGTCAGTGCTTCAAGGTGAGTTCTTTCACTGCAACGGGCATTTTTGGAAGCCGTTTTTCAGCCCTTGACTTTAATCGGTAGCCAGCAGCGAATTTTGTAGCGTTACCCTTCTGCGGGGATAGGTTGGACATCAAGGCAAGCTAGAAGCGTGGCGGGTGAATGACAGGTTGGAGGGCTCATCTCTCGTTTCGTGCCAGTAGTTAAAAATCTCCCGAATGCGTCCTCGTGGCTTTGACCAGAGCAATTTCTTCAATCTCAACGATGTGCTGCTCCGATGCGTGTTGAGGGAACAGCCATGCTCCGAAGCAAATGTTGACGGCAGCGACATTTTCGGGTCTGAATCGGTCGTCCACGCTGCCACGCCCTTGCGGGCTGGTTCCACAGTGGGCAAAGTGGCGAAGAGTAGATAGCGGCAAGCGAATTTCCTGCCATTCCGTCTTTAAAGGCACATTCGTTCCCCACGGCGTTCCATCTCGTTCAATCAAGGCAACTTCAATGTGGGTTGTCACGGGTGTGACTGCTCGTGCTTTGATGACCAAAGTGTCACATTGGGCGAGTTCGTCACGGCGGGATTCAAACTCCTCAAAAACATCGTGTCGGAAGTAAACGCAACTTGGAGGCGGACCGAACCCGTTGACAGAAATCCTCAGCGCAACTTTTTCAGCCCCACCGACAAGGCTCGTTCGAACTGGGACATCGCCCCGCACCGAAACTTGGTGGCGCTCAGCGCTGAACAAAACGATTGGGGCATCTCTATTTAAGACGGCGACCTTCCAGACCTTCGGCTTTATCGCTACCCGCTCAATCTCCAGTCCATGCGGCAATGTTCTTTCGCCGCCGTAAAGCCAAGCGCCAAAAATGACGGAAAGTTCAGCAAGTTCCGAAACTCGCAACCTCTGACCTTTCGTGCCCCAAAGTGGTCTCAAATTTTCCAACGGCACTTCAATCTCCCGCCAAGTATTTGTCAAGGGCACTTCATATCCGTAAGCGGAGCCATCCCGTTCAACCAGCCCAATTTCAACGGCTTTAGTTTGCGGGAACAAACTCCTTGCACGAACTACAAGGTTCAAACCGGAAACATCTTCGGTTAGCAACTTGGGCGAGCGGACTTTCAGCCTAACGCCCGCGCAACTGGGTGGCTCGCCGAACCCCGTAGCCATCAGCCTGAGGACTAAACTTCCGACATCGCTGCCTTTGACGATTTCCGAAGTTGCTTTGTGCTGCTGCGGTCCAGTGTATGAAACGGGCGGCGGTTTGTCTCCTTCTTTCAGGGCGAAAATCGTTTGCGCTTCGAGGAACTCTTCTTTCCGCACTGGCTCCCTTCCCAAATCAGCAGGGAAGGTTTGAAACTTCTGCCCAAGTTTCACGCCGACAAGATACTCAATTTCGCCGGGCTTGAGCCAATTGCTTGGAATCGTCGCTTCGTAACGGTATGCCCGTTTTGCGCTCCAACGTGATTGAACGAAAAACTCTCGCACTTTCATGCCAAAGATAGAGCATGACCCTCTCAGGTTCTCGTGGCGATGCGACGGTGAAGGTTAGCCTCAAGGGTTTACCCTCAACCCATTCTCGGACAGGTTCATGCCACACCGTTGCGGGAGCGTCGCTACTTGGTGGAGCGTAAAATTCACGAAGACCAATCGCAACCGGGAGTTGAAGCCCTTCAAGGTCAACTTTTGAACTTTGTCGGCTGAGCAAGTAAACACCGAGGCGGATGGTGAAAGTGCCCGAAACTGCTTTCGCTCGGAAACGGTTGCCTTCGTTGAGTGGCTCAACTGCGAAGTTTGGTCCTAAATCTGGCAGGTTGACCTGCATGACTCGTTCTCGCCAGTAAACCCTTGCGACCTCTCGCTCAAGGCTCGGTCTGCCATACGGGTCATTCACCCAAACTGCGTCGGGATAAACTTCAAGCCTCCAAACACCGTCGCCCAACTTTTCCAGAAAGTATGCGCCAGTCCCTTCGTAGCGGACGATGGGCGAAGAGCCACAGCCGACGATTCGCTCCAATTTTTCGGGTGATGGCGGTTTCGTCTTCGTGTCGTTGGAGTAGAAAAATTCACGCTCAGTCACCATCTCGCTCAAATCCTCTTCGTAACTCACCCTAAACGGTCCGAAGCGAGTGTTTTCAGGGTAGCGCCCATAAGTTTTCAAGCGGGGCAACCTGCGAAACGCTTCGGCTGCGATGATGAAACTCACCGCTTTGTTAGGTGTGTAGACGAGGTTGAGGTAGTGGGTTTGCCAGTTGATGTTGAACGGAGACAGCGGTAACACATCGTATTGGAACTGGGCTGCAATTTGAGCACCACCGCTCCGGAACGCACGAGCCATTGCTGGGTAGATGTAACTCCCAGGCACATCGGCGGCGTCAAACTCGTAAACGATTTTCGCCTTCCTTTCAAGTTCCGGTGCCCGCATTGATGGGTAGTCGTCAACTAAGGGCAAAAAGTTCCGCTTGAGCGACCGACCGGAAACCAAACCCGTCGGATACCAAACGAAACTGCAACCGTCAACAATTGAGTCACGAACGGCTGCAAACTTTCCATCCCAACCGTTGTAAAAGAGCGGCTTTTTGCATCCCGTTCCACGAATCGCTTCAGCGAGGGCATTTATGTAGTCCCTCACTTGCTCGTTGGTTGTGCCCGGCGGATATAGCGGCTCGTTTATAAGTTCAAAGCCGACAATTGCCGGGTCATCTTTGTAAGCGAGACCAGTGTAGCGGTTGACATGCTGAACAAATTGAGCGAGATAGTTTCGCTGAGCCTTTCGTGCCTCAAGGTCAGTTGTCATTTGCTGCATCGTGAAGAAGTTGGAGAAGCCAGCGTTTGGGTTCGGCGTCCCCCACCAAGCAATCGGGGTCAAAAGCGTGTAAATGCCTCTCTCCCTCGCTTTCGCAATGAGGTAGTCAAGCAAACGCAAATGCTCGTTGTCAATCAAGTTACCCTCTCGGTCGCTGATTTCCCTGTCCCAAACATGCAGGCGAATCAAGTTCAAGCCCATCCGAGCGAGGTGAAGCAAGTCAATGTCAATCACCTTCTCAATCTGGAAGCCAAGCGCTTTCAGTTGGTGGTAGTCAATGGAAAACGGTGCGTAGTAGTTGACGCCGAAAAGAGCCACTTCCTCGCCGTTGTCCTGCCATCGCAAAATTCCATGTTCGTCAACGACAACGGTGCGGTTCGCTGGTCGCCAAGTCGCTTGCGCTGCAGCAAATGTCTGAGCGAAAACGATGGGCAACAAAATCCAATGGGACTTCAAACAATCCCACCGCCTTTCGCATCCGTCAGGATGCCACAAACTGGACAACTTCTTCCATCGTTGCGACAACGAAATCTGGTTCAACTCCTTCGGGTTTCGGTTCGCCCGTTCGGTTGAGCCAGCAAGTTCTCATGCCGACTTGCTTTGCCGGCGCAAGGTCATACTTGAAACCGAAAGCGACATGCAAAATTCGCTCGGGCGGTTCTTTGATTTGCTGCAAAGCGAACTCAAAAATTCGGGGGCTTGGCTTGTAGATTTTTGCGTCTTCCGCAGTGATGAGGGCGTCAAACTCAACGCCTATCAACTTCACGCTCTCCCGCAAAATGTCGTTGTCGGTGTTACTGATGATGGCGATGCGGGCGTGGCGTTTCAGTTCTCTCAGCGCTTTCGGGACATCGGGAAAGGGCTTCCAAGTCGGCATGGAAGCAGCGAAAGCATCGCCGTCCTCAGGCTCATACGGGATGCCAAATTCTCGCAGGGTCGCTTCCAAACTCAACCGCAAAATTTCCTTGTAGGGGCGATACTCACGCTGGATGAGTTCAAACTGGATGGCTTCCCATCGCTGGTGCAAACTCTCAATTTCGGCGGAGATGCCCTTTCGGCTCACCAGTTCGCTCAGGAAACTCCTGATGCCTGCATCCCAATCAATGAGCGTGCCGTAACAGTCAAATGTCACCCACGCAAATTTGTTCATTTGAAAGTCGCCCCTCCAATTGTCCCTGCTTTCGGAATCTTCAGGGCGTCAAAAACGCTGTCAGGAACGCCTTTCGCCTTCGTGCGAATGGTTTCACGGGTCAGCAAGTTCCCGTGAATGACGACCTCCCACCTGCCTTTTCGCTTCTGCAAAAACAGAACCAAAGTCTCAAAGTCGTAAACAATCGCAAGGGCATAGTTGCGGTAAATGCGGATGTCCAAAATTTGCGGGTTCTTGTAAAACTGCTGGGCAAGGTAGTCTTTGACCGCTTTGCGGATTTCCGCTCTTTCCCTTGCCTCAGGCATATACTGCCAAATTGCACCAACTATGAGCACGAGCAAGATCAAACCCAAAATAGCAGCGAGCCATCTCATCGCTCTCACCCCTTTCCGGCGAAAATGCTGCTTTCTTGCACGCTTACACACCTGCACGCTTGCGTGCCAATTCAACGATTTTTTCTGCGACCTCTTCCGGCGTCATCCCTGTCGTGTCAATCTCAACGGCGTCCGGCGCTTTTCTGAGCGGCGCTATTGCTCTGGTTTTGTCCCGCTCATCTCGCTCCTTGACTTCTTGAAGCACTTCTTCGTAACTGACCGAGATGCCCTTTTGCTGCAATTCAAGCCACTTTCGCTTTGCTCGCTCTTCAAGGGATGCGGTCAAAAAAATTTTGACTTCAGCGTCAGGGGCGATAACCGTTTGGATGTCTCTCCCTTCCATGACGACGCCACCGAGTTCTGCCATCGCCTTTTGGCGTTCTGCCAAAACTTTGCGGACACCCTCGTGGGCACTAACGATAGACGATGCTTCGGAAACTTCCGGCGTCCTAATTGCTTCCGTCACATCTTCACCGTCCAAGAAAACCCGAACGCTTCCGTCCCCCTGTTGTTGCAGTTGGATGTCGGTCGCTTCAGCCAACATAGCCATCACAATTGGGTCGTTGATGTCCATGCCCAACCTCAAAGCCTTCAGGGCAACAGCACGATACATCGCCCCTGTGTCGACATAAAGGTAGCCGAGTTTTCGGGCGACCAGTTTAGCCACAGTGCTCTTTCCAGCGCCGACAGGTCCATCAATGGCGATGACGAGACCCTTCGGTCGCTTCACGCCATCTCCACCTCTGCCCCCAGAGACGCCAAAACTTGTGGGAATTGCGGGAACGAAATTGCGACGCAATCGGCATCGTGTATGACTGTCTCGCCTTCAGCCAAAAGCCCAGCGATAGCCAAAGCCATCGCAACTCGGTGGTCACCGTGACTTTGAACTTCAGCACCCATCAGTTTGCTACCTCCATGCACGACCATGCCATCGGGGAGTTCCTCAACTTGAGCGCCCAATTTGCGCAGTTCGCTCACCATCGCTGCGATCCTGTCACTCTCTTTGACCCGCAACTCTTGAGCATCTCGGATAACGGTTACCCCTTCCGCATTAGTGGCGATAGCAGCCAAAACCGGCAACTCGTCTATGGTTCGTGGAATCAGGTCACCTGAAATTGTTGCGCCTTTCAACTTGCCGCCCCGAACGGTTACATCCGCAACTGGCTCTCCGCCTTGAATTCGCTCATTGTGCAGCAAGACTGTTGCGCCCATCTGCTTAAGGACTTCCGAGTAACCGCTTCTGGTTGGGTTGACGCTTATCCCCAGTGCGGTGACTTCTGAATCAGGGATAACTGCTGCCGCACACAAAAAGAAGGCAGCAGATGATGGGTCGCCGGGGACGATAACTGTTGTGCCTTTCAATTTCGCTGGACCAACTACTGCGACCGTGAGTTCCTTGACAAAAATTTTTGCCCCGAAAGCCTGAAGCATCCTCTCAGTGTGGTCACGGGATGGGGCGGGTTCATGGACCAAAGTCGTTCCGTCTGCGAACAAGCCTGACAACAAGATTGCCGATTTGGCTTGAGCGCTGGCTACAGGCAAAGCCCACTCAATGGGGCGCAATTTGCTTCCCCGCATTCGTATTGGCGGCAAAAATCTTTCTGTCCGCCCCTCAATTTTCGCGCCCATCCGTTGTAACGGGATAGCCACCCTGTCCATCGGTCGCTTCTGCAACGACGAATCACCCGTCAACCAACTTTCAAAAGCGTGTGCCGCCAAGATGCCCATCAAGAGCCGCATCGTTGTGCCCGAGTTACCGCAGTCCAGCGGTTCTTCGCTCTGCTTCAAATTAGCGCCACCAACCCCATGCACGATGATTGATGGCGTGCCGATGCCGTCAATTTGCACACCCAATTGCTGCAAGCAACGAGCGGTGCTCAGGACATCTTCTGCAACGAGGCAATTTTCCACCCTCGTTTCGCCCGTTGCGATTGCACCCAGCAAAAGCGCCCGATGCGAAATGGACTTATCACCAGGCACAGAAAAAGCGCCACGAAGTTTCGCTTTCCCCCGAACTATCAACTTCATCTCCCATCACCGTCGGGAAACTTCAATCTCAGCCCCGAAATCCCTAACGATTGTAGCGCCGACAACCACTCAAGGTCACCATCGCTTTCGCCGAACGGGATTTGTGGACTGGTATCGCAAACTTCTGCCAGATTTGCCCAGAGTGATGGAAACGCTGGAAAGTCTCATGGGTTGAGTGGTGTTTGGGTTAAAGTGGGCAGCAGCAACATGTCACCCCTTTCATGGCATGATTTATCTGCGGGCGCGTTCAAAACTCCAAGGTGGTGAAAAGCGATGGGCATAAGTGTCGGGATTGTAGGGGTAGGGCAGTTTGGACAGCATTTCGTTCAACTTTTTCGCGACCACCCCGATGTCAGCAGGGTGGCAATTTGCGATTTGAATCCTGACAGGTTGGCTGCTTGCGCTCGGAAGTTCGGTGTCACCGAAACTTTTTCGTCCCTTGACGAAATCTACCGAAGCGATTTAGATGCCCTTGCAATTTTCACTCAGCATTGGCTTCACGCCCAGCATGCAATCCAAGCGATGGAAGCAGGGAAACATGTCCTGAGCGCTGTCCCGCCCGCTTACGGCAGGACACCCGAAGAAGCGTTGGAATGGTGCGACAAGTTGGTCGAAACTGTCAAAAGGACTGGGCAAATTTACATGCTGGCGGAGACGACCTATTACCGCCCTGAAACGATGTTTTGCCGCAAGAAGGCTGCTAAAGGGGCTTTCGGTCAATTCGTTTACGCTGAAGGCGAATACTTCCACGACATGTCTCACGGTCTCTATGAAGTCCTGCGCAACCGTTGGGGTGCCGAATTTGGTCCCGACAAAACGGGTGACCCACCGATGTTCTACCCGACCCATTCAACGAGTGGGATAATCAGCGTGATGAAGGCAAGGATGGTTGAGGTTTCCGCAATGGGCTACATTATGCCCAACGATGACTGGTTCCGCACCGATACAATTTGGCGCAATCCCTTTTGCAACCAAGTGGCTCTGTTCCGCATGAGCAATGGAGCAATTGCCCGCATCTGTGAGTTCCGACGAATTGGTCATGTCGGGAGGGAAGGATTTAGGATTTACGGGACGGAAGCAAGTTTTGAGTGGGATGTTTCGGGCGCAAAATGGGTGACGAAAACCGGGTGGAAACTCGTTGACCCTACGGTCGCCCGCGACCCTTTGCCCGAACCACTCGCTTCAAACTTGGGCGGTCATGGTGGTTCTCACGCTTACATCGTTCACGAGTTCGTCTCAGCTTGCAATGAAGGCAGGTTGCCAGCGATCAATGTCTGGGAAGCGGTCAGGTATTTTGCTCCGGGCGTCGTCGCTCACCAATCATCGATGCGTGACGGAGAGTTGCTGAAAATTCCCGATTGGGGCGACCCTCCAAGTTGAAATTTGGGGGCTGAAGGAAATGGCAAAACCGAAACTAACCGTCGTGATCCCAGTTTACAACGAACGAGGCACAGTCATGACGGTGTTGGAAAAAGTCAAGTCGCTTCCCGTCAGCAAGGAGATAATCGTGATTGACAACCTATCAACCGACGGGACGCGGGAATTGCTTGAGACCGTCAGTGACCCAGAAATTCGGGTTGTGTTGCAATCAAAGAACTTGGGCAAGGGGACATCAGTCAAACTCGGTTTTGCAATGGCAAAGGGAGAATGGGTCATCATTCAGGACGCTGACCTTGAATACGAACCCAGCGACATCTTGAGGCTGCTCGAACATGCCGAAAAAGCGGGCGAGGTTGCAGTTTTTGGTTCGAGGCTTTTGACTGGCAACCCGCAAGGCATGTTGGCTTTTTACATCGGGCGAGTTGTGCTCAACCTCATTTTTAGGCTTCTCTTTGGAGCGAGGACGACCGATGTAGCGACTTGCTACAAATTGGTTCGCTCCGACATCGCTAAAAGGTTAAGGCTTCGTTGCAGCGGTTTTGACCTTGACTTTGAGTTGGCGTCGGCGTTACGACGATTGGGTTACAACATAGCAGAAGTCCCAATCACTTACCGACCACGAACAATTGCCGAGGGAAAGAAAATCCGCCCTATGGACGGAATTAAGGCAATCGCAACGATGTTGCGCGTTCGCATCCAATCTCGAGAGACCTTGATGCGCCCCGTCACGGCATTGTAGCTCAAACTCGGCTACAATTTCCGTTAACAAGCCAAAAGGTGATGCTTGCTCTTGTTAGGGCGGTTACGGTTGAAGGGAAGTTCGACTTTTTGAGCGGGGTGAAAAGCAATGAGCAAACCAATCGTGAGCGTCTCAGGCATACGAGGCGTTATTGGCGAAACTTTGTTGCCTGAAGAGGCACTTCGTTGGGCTCTCGCTTACGGGACTATGGTCAGTGGGGGGACAGTGGTGCTCGGGCGCGATACTCGCCCTTCGGGAGAGATGTTGCGGGGTGCAGTGCTTGCGGGGTTGTTGTCAACAGGTTGCAATGTCATTGACTTGGGAATAGTCCCGACACCAACTTTGCAACTGGCGGTTCAACACTGGCAAGCCGACGGCGCTGTCGCCATTACAGCGTCGCACAACCCAGCGGAGTGGAATGCGTTGAAGTTTTTTGAGCCGTCAGGCATGTATCTTGACGCCGAGGGCGTAAAGAGACTGAGGGCGATTTACGAAAGCGGAGAATTTAAGCGCGCCCGATGGAAAGAAGTCGGACATATTCAACCTGACACCACCGCAATTGACCGTCACATTGAGCGGATTTTGACCTGCGTTGATGTTGAGCGAATTCGCTCGAGGAAGTTCAAAGTCGTCATTGACTGTGTGAATGGGGCTGCGTGTTTTATCTCCCCGCGACTTTTGGAACGGCTTGGCTGCGAAGTCGTTCCGATTTTCGCCGAACCGACAGGGATTTTCCAGCGCGACCCAGAACCAATTGCCGAAAACTTGGGTGAACTTTGCCGAAAGGTTAAGGAAACTGGCGCTGATGTTGGTTTCGCTCACGACGCTGATGTTGACAGGCTTGCAATTGTCGCTGACGGCGGCGAGGCTTTGGGCGAGGAAATGACGCTTGTCATTGCTGTCTACCATGTGCTTGCCCACAAGGAGAAAGGTGCGGTTGTGACGAACTTGTCCACGACGATGGCGGTGGACGATGTGGCAAAGCAATTTGGTGTCCCCGTTTACCGAACTCCTGTCGGTGACATCAATGTCAGCAAGCGGTTGAAAGAAGTTGGTGGGGCAATTGGAGGCGAAGGGAACGGCGGCGTGATTTACCCGCGAATTCAATATGCTCGCGACGCTGTTGCAGCATTGGCTTTGATTTTGGAGTTCATGGCAATCCACGATGAACCCCTTAGCGAGTTGGTCAAGCGATTGCCCCGCTATCACATGGTCAAAAAGCGATTGCCCATTGGGAAAACGCCCGTGTATGAACTTCTGGAATGCATCAAGAGGCGATACACAGCCGAGGAGATTGTCGAGGAGGACGGGATCAAGTTGCAATGGAACGACCACTGGGTTCATGTTCGCCCATCGGGCACTGAGCCGATTTTGCGGGTCATCGCCGAAGCGAAAACACCCGACTACGCCGAGAAACTTTGCGACGAAGTTATCGCTGAGTTGAGGCAATTTTTGGACTAATGTCACGCCCCCAATCCCTTAGATGTTGCAAGGCTTGACTCTTTTAGGCTTGAGGTGCAACAAGAGGTAAGTGACGAAGATGGGTTCATCAGTGTGCTCTTGACGAAACTTTTGGGGGCATGACGGACAGCCTCTTCCCCCCTTTCCTTGCAGCGCTCATAATCGACTGCCTTTGTGAACTTTTCCCATCCTTGCCCTTCCTCCGTCCCATCCCCTTTTCCCTTCCTTTGTTGTCCTGCTTTACCGAAGATGCCTTATCGTCTCTTTCTTCCTTTGCCCAACTTGATGGGTCGGTCGTAATGGAAGGTCTTGGGTATCTCGCCCTCTATCACGCCTTCTTCCCCCTCAAAACCAATAAAGCAGCGAAACCGAACGGGGAAAACTTCCCTTACTCCCTTCCCCAAAACCTCGCAAAGTTGAGGGGACTCAAGAACCCGCTCCAATCGGTCATCTACCAACAACAAGATGCCATTCAAATGCCTCTCCCAAGGGAAAACACCAATGTTCACCCCTCCCTTCAAAGGCGTCCCATCGGCAAGGGTTAACTCGGCTTTCACCAAGACATAACCCGCATCCTCAGGGATAAAAGGCAACTCTACAGGTGCAAAAAAGGCATCTTTAAAACGGATGCGAGAACGGCTGGTCCAGAAAGGGAAGCGATCAAGGTCTTGCCAAGTTATCTGTGGGAGATATTTGCCTTGCTCGTAAAGGATATGCTTTCGCCATCGCACCAATTTGATTCCCCTGTCCGCCCGAAAGTCTATCGGGTATTCGCCCTCTATTACCCCTTCCTCTCCTTCAAAGCCCACAGGGCAGCGGAAACGGATGGGAAAAACTTCCTCTGGTCTCTTGTTCAGCCACTTGCAAAGGAAATCATGCCCATGCCCTATTATCTCCACAGTGATTTCGGGAGGAACTGGAATGCCCCGCAACTCTCCCTCAATTAACACTTCAATGCCACCCAAACTTTTTGTCTCTGGGTAAACATAAATAGCCCCGTTAAGGACAGTTCCGTCAGCAAGGGTGAATTCCGCGCGCACAACCGCCATGCCAAAATCGGGGGGATAAGGGATGGCGACGGGAGGGACGATAGGGGCAAGAAAATCCTCGCCAACTTCCCCCTCCCTCTCCAAGCAATCTACCCAGATAGGAAATCGCTTAAAGTCCTCCCAAGTCATCTCATGGGGATATTTCCCCTCCTCATACAACTTCCGAAAGGTTATCCTCTTATCCCTCACGACCGTTCACCTACTTCCACAGATGCAATGTGCAAAGTTAGGTTCTTGACAGCCAGCCAGAAAAGACAAGTTTTCTAATGGCTGCGGATAGGCATTTTGCCAAGCGGGATGATATTCAGGATAGTTATTGGCATAAAATTGATCAAGTGCTTGCCAGATTTGTTGGCTTGTTAACAAGCCAACCTGATAATATTTACAATACCTCCGTCGTCCTTTTAATCCCCAAATTGAGTCCTTTTCGCTCCTATGAAATATTTTGCCGCTTCCCGCCACGCAAGGCTATGCTTCCCTCTGCCCTTCCCCCACTCAAATCTCCCATGTCTTGTCAAACCAATCATAGGGAGAATTGATCCCAATCCGAACCACTTCCTCCCGATTCTCAAAGGTAAACACTCCCTCCTCTACCAACTTCGCCACAACCTCCTCCAAATGCTTCTCCACCCAAGCAAATGCTGCCCTGTCCTGCTCCTCATCCGCAAAGTTTAACCCTCTCAATGATGCCAACTCAGGATGGTAAACCTCATAAAACCGATAATACTTGAAACCTGCAGGGTTTGGACAAAACCCCAACTCTTCTACCCCTTTCGCTGTTTCCTCGTTCCCCTTCTCTCTCCAATATTGTGCTTCCTCTTGGATATATTGCAGGGCGTGTTCTTTGGTGTCAAAGGAGATGCAAGTCCATTGGGCTTGAGGGTCAGTGAGGATAGAGATAGTGAAGACAGGTTCGTCAGGGTGCTCTTGACGAAACTTTTGGACGGCTCTTTTGACAGCCTGAGCCACCCGCTTCTTGTATCGCTCCCAATCAGCCGCCTCCAATAATTTCAACCATTCCCTTTTCCTCCGTCTCATTCCTCTCACCTCCCTTTCGGATGATTTACGGACAGCAACTTTGTGGACAAGGTGCTAACGGCAAATTGACGCCATTCTGAAGGACATTCCGTCATCCACGAACGCACCGACGCCCACCAACCGCCTAAGTCCATAAAACCTTCACCTCTTCGTCCCTGCGAAAGGTGCCCTAACTGGCGGGCACGCAAGGACCATTTACCATTTTCTAATTTTTCTTGATTATTGGCTTATTTTTGAAGATTATTCAGAAACCAACGACTCCAAGGTAAATCCTCAATTGTTTCTATTTTTTTTATTTCATAAACTCCATCTTTTCCATAATTTTCATCTGGAAGAATGATATAATAGTTATATATTCTCTGTAAAAAATCTTCGAATGAAATTTGATAAAAGGGAAAAGAGTTAAAATCTGCTCCAGGATCCCATGTTACAAATATTAGAGAACTAATAATTTCTTGAATATTCCATATTGCATGAAGATATTTAATAAAGTTAGTCTCATCAAAAGGTAGACGATTATTTATTGATAATTCTGTATCAAAAATAAGGTGAGCACAACTATCTAAAGGATTTGATAATAAATTAAAAGAAAGTAAATTACGGTCTTTTAATTCAATAAATTTTGTATCTTTATCAATAGATATTAATAAATCTAAACAAATATCTTCTGGCAGATTCCATAGACCCATTTGTATACTATAGCCATGTTGTGCTGTTATTAGATTAATTTTCCTAGCAATCTCGACTTTATCATCGTAACTATGTGTGTTAAGATAGAACCAACCATAGAAATGAATACTCATTTTCTTCACCCCTAATCGTAAATTGTTTCTCCCGGCTTCAAAGGTCTCACAATTTGTGTAGGCTGCTCTCCGCCAGGACCTACATGCCATGTGTATTCATGGACATGGGGAGTTGCATATTGTCCGTGCGCTCTACCTACCCAATCAATTCTTTTGATCATCCTACCTTGTCCATCGTATCGCGCCTCGCTTATTATTCTGCCGTCTTTGGAAATTCTCCTGACAACTTTGTTAGCGAAAGACGGTGCTTTTAGAGGTAAGCGACCTGTCACACAAACAGACGCGTATTTTTTCGTAATATAGCTCAAGTATCGTTTTAGGAGGTCTCGTGCATTCTTTATCCAGTTCTTTCCTTGCCCAAGATTAACCAAGCGCCTCGACTTCAAGAACCATTTTGCCGCGCCTGCGACTCCCTGTAAAGCCAGTCCACCTATCTTGCCTAAGACAGGGATGCAACTTAAGACGGCATCGGACCACTCTAATCATCCCACTTCCTGCCCCATCCAGTAGCGCTTGATCAGCACCACAGCACCCCCACAGGGCAAAAAGCCCATCGCCATCTCCGCTACCCCATCCAACCATCCCGTCACCTTCAACCCTTCCGCCACAAACGGTGTCGCCTCACACTTTTGACCGATCTCATCCCACCACTCCAACCAGTCATGCTCCATCGCTTTCGGCGGGGGAGGATCTTGCTCAAAAGGAGGCGCCTCTAAAAGAAGGTCTGTCTCCCAAGAAGAACCGTCAGGCAAAGACCAACTTAAGACCCAATGCCCTCTCCCCCTTTGGCAAGTGGAGGGGGCTTCCTTGTAAATCACCTGCGGTCTTGCCCCTTCAGGCACAGGGATGACTTTGTATCGGACACCGACGACAACCCCTCCCTTCAAAGCCATCCCCATTGCCTGCAAGTAATCCCTTTGTGGGTCGCCATCCCCCTCCATGTAAAGGCTGAAATACCATTCATCCGCCAAGTAACTTCCGTCGTCTTGCTCTTCGCCGAAGGGGAAGTCGTTTTGACAGTCGCAAAGTTCGGCGGGGGTCGGGATGAGGGTGTCCCAAGTTATCAAAACTTGCGGCTCTATCCACTCAGAGATGTCCATCAAGCGGTAAGCCGTCTCAACAGGGTTGCCTTGTGGGTCAATG
>Ga0080007_1069349_pt1 | contig 16531 bp, 14 predicted proteins | sample OctOCTMetagenome_FD_69210 | JGI IMG/M metagenome (GOLD analysis project Ga0080007, IMG submission 69210) | Hot spring and microbial mat streamer communities from Octopus Spring Streamers, Yellowstone National Park, USA - OCT_B (SPADES... | ecosystem: Environmental > Aquatic > Thermal springs >...
TTTTAAATTGTTTTGTGTTTTTCTCAAATTCTTCTTTGGGACTTTCGTTTTTACTTTCTTCCTCAGTAATTTCAGTTTTTTCTTCTTTCTTCCAAAATTTTTTTAACCACTCAAACATATTTTTTTCCTTTTATAAGTTTTATGTAGTCCTGAAAATTATACAGAACTTGAACAATTACCTTTACTATTGGGAGAGGAGGGGAAACCAAAACAATCACTAAACAAAACACAACAAATTTAGATAGTAAATACTTCTATTTTTTCAATACTGCACCAAGGACACAATTTCGTGCCATCGTTAGTAACGAAATAAATATAATATCTGTCTTTACAAATGGGACACTTTAAAGTAGGACCAACATAATTAGTTAAATAATTATAATAAACTATTTTTTTGCATTTTCCTAACTTAATAAAATTATTTATTTTTATTTGCTTTTTTATATCTTGATTTATATCAAAAACATAAATTTCATCCTTGGTTCTATATATAAACTTTCCATTTCTCGTGCAGGGAACTATACTGGAAATTCCTTTTTTATTCTCGCTGAAACTATAAACAATTTCCCCTTTTGTGTTATATATTCTTATTTCATATACATCACCCATTATATCAAAAGCAGCAATAAATTCAGACACGCCCGTTACAGCTCCATCAAAACCAATATTATGATGCCAACATGTTATTTGTCTATCTTTAGAAAACACAGCAACTAAGGAAATTTCGCCAGCATTAATTTCAGCAATATAATAATCACTCTCCCCTTTCACTAAACCCATTGTATGAATGTAATTAAACCATTTGGTAATCTGGGTTCCATATTTATCAAAAATTGCCTCCCTTCGTTTCGACCCTTTATTTTCGTAACCTATGTAATAATCACTTTTCCCTAAAATAAATTCTTTCGCATAAATTCCATCAAACCAATTGCTAATTCGCCAACCATATTTATCAATTATTGCTACCTTATCATTCTTTCTAACAATATAATATTCACTTTTTTTAATATTTCCATATGTAGAAATATTATCATACCAATCACTAACTCTATTCCCATTCTCATCAAATAAAGCCATTTTATTATCTTTACTAATAATGTAACGTTCTTTGTTATTTAAATGCTCCATATCTAAATTATACATCAAGACAAGGGGGTTAATATATTATCCCCCTCCAATTTATTGTTTTATAGTTTTATATTATAAAAATGGGGGATAAATAATAAAAAGAAAATAAACTTAAATAGCAAATAATACTATTTTTTCTCCATAACACCAAGGACATAATTTCAAACTATCATCAATAACAGAATAGACATTTACAATCCGAGTTGGTCTTAAATAATTATTTCTAACAAAATAAACATAATATTTATCACCGCAATTAGGGCATTCTAAAATAGAATCAACGAATTTTGCATCACTGCAAAAGCGCACCCTATGTTGTTTTAGTAATGAAATAATAAATTTATTACTTTTTATCCATAATCTCTTGTCTTGTTTTATGTCTAGAATGCAAAACATGTCATTGACTTTATATATGAACTTTCCATTCGCTGAACAAGGAACTATCTTATGAAATTCTTTTGTCGCTTCATAAAAACAATAAACTATTTTTCTTTCTTTATTATATATATTATATATTTTTATTTGATACATGTCATCTACTTTATCAAGAGCAATAATAAAATCACATAAGCCCGTTACAGCCCCCTCAAAAACAATATCATTGCACCAAGGCGTTATTTGTTTATCTATAGAAAAAACGGCACGATAAAAGATTCTTTCAGCAATATAATAATTACTATCTCCATTAATTAAACCCACTTCGTAAATATACCTATACCAATCACTAATTTGATTTCCGTTTATATCAAAAATTGCACATTTCCCGTTTTCACAACCCTTATAATAATTAGTTTTTTTAATTTTTAAACCATTAACACAAACCATATCAAACCACTTGCTAATTTGCTTACCATTCTTATCAAATATAGCTACCTTTCCTTCCTTGCGATTAAGATAATATTCATCATTTAACCATTCCATATTATTTAAATTATATAGAATTATTACGAAAAATACGATGTAATAATCCCCCCTTTGTCAAAAGACACCCTTTAGAACAGGTCACTTTTTAAAAAGAGAGGAATTTTATACTTATCAAGGGAATTATTTGAAAGAAACAAACTCTTTCCAGAACTCTCCGAAGTCTAGCATTTTTCTGACGTGTTCAACTAATTTTCTTATATCATCACCAATTTCGAAAATGTTATTTTCTCCTTTCATAAAATTTTTTTCACTTTCTGCAATCCTGTAAAAAATTTTACCCATCTTGCTTACAATAGATTTATCTTCAAGACCAATAAAAACAAATCTTCCATTTTTCTCGAGGATAGCGTTAATACTCCCTCTATCCCCAAATCCAGGAGTTATCCATAAATTTACAACTTTTGCCCCAACCTCTTCTGCCAATTTACTTATAAGCTTCTCCCCAAGGAAAACCCATATTTCTTCGTTAGTTTTATCAAATCTATTTAGTGTTTCTGCCACCATCATAAAAATTTGATATATTTTATATACATCCATAGTTTTTCCCCTTTTTATACTTTTTTGGTTTATTTGAAAATTTATGTCCTATAATATTTTAAAGTATTTACTTTTATATTTTTTAAAAAAGAAGAGGGCAAATCAGCCCTCAAACTATTCAATAATTATTCATCACTAAAAATAGAATAATATTAAGCGCTATAACAAAAATTGGTATTAATATTATTGGAGAGATGAAAAGTGAAATTGTTAATGAAATAATAGCAACAAAAAGGGAAAAGGCGAGAATTTCCCAAATAGTCACGGTCATAATTATCACCCCTCATTAAAGTTTACTTTTTTATTTTTTAAGATACTATAAACATCTCTTAAATCTAAAAGAGGGGTTTCATAAACTATGTTTTCTTTATACTTCACTCGTGCTATACCACCCCCTTCTGAAAAACTATAATAAATATTAACACTAACATCTCCGATTTCCAAATTGGCTTCAATAGTAGGGCTTTTAATAATGATTGCTCCTTCCGATTCTAAATTATATCCTATTTTCCTTCTTGCTATTTCAACAAAATTATCCAAAAAGGATTTCAATTTTTTAATTCCCCTTTTACCCAAGATCCTTTTTATATCCCCCATCTTCTCACATCCATTTTTTGACAACATACTTCTTATATTATACCTTTAAATATCCCTCTTTATATCCTCCTTTAAAAGTTAATAAAAATAAGGGGGGATAATACATAATTAACATACTTATAATAAAGAATTCTTGTAAAAGAAACAAAAGAGACATAGAAGAAGAAATAAAGGAGACATATATCCTCTATTCAAAAAATTCTTCCTTAATCCTCTATTTCAATTAGTATTTTCCCATCTTTTTGTTTTAATTTTGGAATAACTAATTTCAAAATGTTATTATTTAATTTTGCTGTGATTTTATTTATTACAGCATTTTTTGGCAGTTGTATCATAATAAAATGCGTTACGTTATAATGAAATAGAATTCCATCTCTTTCTACATAAAATTCTCTTCCTTCAAAAGCGATTTCCAGAAAATTATCTTTCATATAAACTTCTATATCTTCTTTTTTTAACTCTCTATCCACTTTTAGAAATTTAACGGTAACTTCACATTTATCATCATCTTCAATCCTATCTATATCGGCTGTTTTCCCTCTAAGATAATCTTCTACATCCTTGCATATTGGTTCTCTAACGAACAATTTTCTTGCATCTTCGTTTAAAAGCTTGTCAAGGGACAATCTTTTCATATTCTTTTTGCCTCCTTTTTAAGGATTTTTATTTATAATGAAAATTTTAAAGCTAAACTGCCTTGTCCAGCAATTTTCCCCTACTCCCTTATAGAACTTTCCTCCTCATTTTAAACTCCTTCCTCTTTTTTTATCCCAACCTTTAAACTTGTCAATATGTTTGTTACTCTCCGTTTTATAGACAAGCTTAAAAAACACTTAGCCTTACTAAAAAGCCTCCAAAGTGAGCCAGAGGGATTACCAGGGGCCTATGGAAGGAACTCTGGTAATCATCAAAACCTCTGGCAAGCTTTGGAGGTAGCCCTAACAACGCTTCTCCCTGAGAAGCGATGTCTCTCTCCCTTGAAACCAGTATTGGTTCAGGGGAAGTGGGAGAAGGTTGTTAGTAGGTTAGGTCCCTTTTGCCTTGGGGGGCCGAGATAATTGCTGGACAAGGCAAAAAGTTCTATAAAGTTATTATCATAATTTTCTACTCTAACATATATTATAGGATGATTATCATCAATTTCAGGGTCAATATAGAAATCTAAAACGATTTGAGCATTTGGAAGGTATTTCTTAGCAGAGTTAACAGCTTTTGGGATAACATCTATAATATCGGGAAATTCAATTAAATAATCACGAATAAAGTTTATGTTATTTATCTTTATGTCTTTGGAGAGATTTTGTAAAAGTCTGTTTACTTTTCTTATGGTTGGTATTTTTATTAGTTTTTCTATAATTGATACTTTAAACATACAAGTGTTAAAATTTTAAAGCACAATATTTCATTTTAATGTAAATCTCCTGCTCTTATGTGTTATAAGATTTCGCTACAGAACTGCTATAGACTAAAATTAGCAGAAAAAGTGCAAGCATTAACCAATCTGAGTATAGTGGATTTCAATTACAAAGCAAAAAATGGAAAGAATTAAATTACTAATCACAGTAAAAACATATCTTACACCTTCAAGAAGATATTGTGAAATTGTTTGTGCCTATTGAAGTATTTTACGATAAAGAAGTTGATGTTTTATATATTAGTTTCAATAAACCAAAGAAGGCTGATAATTCCGAAATAACAAATGATGACATTATAATTAGGTACAAAAAAGGAAAAATTATAGGAATAACCATACTAAATGCGAGTAGATTCAAAAAGTTAAATATTGGCAAAAATTAAAACAAAAAGCCTTATAATTTACAGTACCTCCTCTCATAAGGAGAGGAGAGTAAAGGAAAAGTTAAAATAAAGTTTTTATGGAGGGGAAAAATGACTGAAATTGTAGCAAGAAGGCTAGATAATGTGGTTTTTAATTTGAGCAATTACAAATTATTTCCTAAATCATTTGACTTATCTAAGTTTGGTTTAGATGAAAATATAATAGAAAAATTAAAAAATATAGATGAAGAGTTATATGAAATTTCTTTTAAAGCTCCCATTTTTGAAGAAAAAGTAAATTTTGAAAATGTTATTTTTCTTTACAAATATGTTTACGAAAAATATCCGCAGGTCTTTTTATTTTTAAAGAAAAAAGATAATCCTTTATTAAAGTCACTTATATCAACTCTACAATTCAAAAAGCGCCGCACGAAATCTATAAAAAAAATTAAGTTATACTACTATTTCTTAAAAGATGCTTTTATAGATTTTGTTAAAAATAGAAATTATATTACCAATGTAGAAATAGAACTATTAAAATATCGCTTTTTTAATGAGAATAGAACAAAGTATGGAATTATGCTTATGTCGTTAGAGCTTATTACAAGCGAAAAAAGAGAAAAATCAAAAAGTATTTTAACAAAAAAGCAAAAACCTTTTGCTTTATTTGTTCAAAGAAATTTATTGAATGTTCTCTTATCTTATTCAATCTTGGAAAAGGTAACGAAAATAAAAAACACAAAGGAAATAAGAGGTGTAATTTTTTTAAGAACTTTATCGGAGATAAAACAAGATTTAGAAAAATTTGATATAAAATTTGATGAGGACCAAATAGAGTCTTTATTAAAATTTAAAAATAGAAAAGGAACTAAAAAAAATAAAATGCCTATTGTTGTTTATAAAGTAAATCACAGCAAACTAATGATACTTTTGAAAATTCTTGAAATGATTCACAATTATATAGAAGAAACTCTCGAGCAAAAAAATGGTAAATTATTAGGTTTTAAGATTTTAAAAAGAAATTTGTTTTTATTTTTTTATTTAGCTAAATACGGTATTTTGGAATATAAAAATAACAACTTGTTTCTACGCATTCCAAAAACAAAAAGAAAATTTTACATTTCTCTTGCTTTTAATTTATTAAGACAAAAAGAGAATGGTAAACCGCTAATTATATTTTTTGAAAATAATGATAATGTTCTTAGTTCCATGAAAAACGCTCTTCGCTCAAAGTATAAAAAAATTAAGTATAATAATTTTGAAAAATTTATTAGCAAACTCAATTCACCCGATGAATATAAAAGAAAAATAAAATTAAACTTAGACAATCTATTTAAGAAAATAACCAAAATAATAGATATATACAATATGTTAATCGTTCTTGCTTCTTAGTTTCCTAAATTAAAAACTATTTTAACGAAAATTTTTTAGAGAGTCTACTATTTCTTTTATTAGTTTTTTCAACTTTCTTTTGAATTTTGAATTATTTATTAAAATATTATCAATACAATTTGAATCATTGCACCATTCAATTTCTACTTTTGTTGTCAAATCTAAGTCAAGTAATTTGCTAAGATGATCTTTTATAATTTTTCTATACAACTTAATATCTTGATATTTATCAAAATCTTCGTTTTTTATTACATCATAATCAAATTCCACTCTGTCTGTCATAGCAGGTTTCAAATTTTAAAGGTTAATTTTTTGCCTTATCTGCTTTATCCAATAATTCTAAAATTACAATTATTACTTTATTTTCTCGCACTTTAAAATTTCAATTATGATAAAGCCAAAAGAAAATAAGATAAAAACTTTTTTAGATGGGAAGATCTGGCTTCGTTATTCCATAAGTGTTTGGGATGATATAGAAAAAAGCCCTGAGGAAAGATAACTCTAAATTCATGCCTTATCATGTGGATATTATTAACTTATTGAATTCCATAGGTTTTCAATTGGAAGATATTATAATATAGAATCGTGTAAAGGACTATAGTAATTTGCGTCCATTGGGTTATCCTTATAAATTTATCGTCAATAAAGTCCATGAATATTTAATAGTTTTCAGAAAACCAAAAAGAACGAAATAATTTATTGAACCAATAGTGTGACACCTTATGGCTTGGGAGAATGACGTTTTTTTTACTTATTTTTTTCTTAAATAATCTTGATAAGTTGGATAGTTTAATTCTTGAAGCTAAAAGAGAAGTTTTTAATAATATAAAAAAGGATGTAATTTACTTTCTTGAAAATAATTATTATCTAATTGTTGATACAAACGACATTAATTATTTAAAGGAAGCTAATGATATACAAGAACTTAAACGAAGACTAAACTATATACAAAATAAATATCACAGTGAAAAACACGATTATCTTTTTATTAGGAAAAAAGATATATTTGAAATAACTGATACCATTAAAGAAAATAATGGAATTGATAGTTTAAGTGGAAAAGTTATTCCCGGTTCCCTCGCTATGACTTATTGCTACTATTTTTCTGGTATTACTCCTTCTAAACACAAATATATTATGAAATCAAATGATGTTTGTTTTTATTATACGAAAGATAATAAAATAGAGGTTTATATATCATCTTACGAGATAAATAGAGATTTTTTAAATATCATTTTAGATTTGATTAATAGTAATCAAATATATGACACAGTAGTTATAGATTTTCGTGATAATTATGGAGGTTTAATTGATATTAGTTTTGCTACTATATCTTTAATATCTTGTTCTTTTCGTATAGAATTAGATTATTTTTCAAGAGATACTATATATTATGGTCAAATATTTGTGATAAGCCAAAGATTATCAGAACCTAAATGCTTGCGCTATAATTATTTAAAAATTATTACCAATAAAAATAGTGCTTCCGCTTCAGAGCTTATAACTTTTAAATTAAAGGAAAAAATTCCTGAGGTTATTTTAGAAAATAAAGATGGGAAAACAACAGGAAAAAGAACGGTTTTGAGAGTTTTTGATTTAAGTAGTTATTACAAAAAAATAAAAGATAATTTTATTTTTAATTTGAGAACTTACTACAATTATTACTATCCTCATTATTATGATAGTTTAGCTGACTATATAAATAGTAAATTTGAAATAATGTTTAGTGAATATAAAGATTTAATTTTTACTGGAACTATTTCTGTTTTACTTTACAAAAATCCTTTTAATGATAAGGAAGATGAATTTATAGAAAAATATAAAAAAAGAGCAAGGGGTGAAAAGGTTTATATCTCTTTTATTGTTTTTTAGTTTTTTGTTTTTGATTTTTATCACCTTTAACTTGTAAAAATGATGCAAGAAAAAGTAAAAGATACTAGCGAATCTTTAATTTCTTTAAAATTCAAAAGAAATTTTGAAAAGGCATTAAGAGAAAAATTTAAAAATTTTGAATTGCTGAAAGATAAATATTATGTAACCATTAAATCAATAAAATGGATAAAAGATAAGGCAGATGAAATAAATGAAAAAAAAGATTGGAATGCATTAGAAGAAATGATAAAAAAAGCAGAAACTTTTTATTCACCAATTAGTATAACTTTTGAAATAAAGGATAAGGATGGTAATGTGATTAAAACGGTTAGAAAAAACCTAAAAGTTCCTATTCCCACTTTTACTAGTGCTTTCTTAGTAAATGGTCACTGGTATGGTGCTATAAATCAAATAAGAAGAAAACCAGGTGTTTATCATGTCAAAAAAGAAAATGGAACAACTGTTTCCTATTATAACTTATTAAATAAAGCAAATTTTAAAGTAGTTATTGATACTAATGGTGTGGCAAGAATTCATTATGGAACAAAAACAATACCAGTAGGTTCGTTAGTAAGAGCATTAGGTTGGAAAGATGTTGAGGATGCCATGGGTCCTATGAAAGAATTACAAAAATTTGATAATCCTGAAGAAAATCTGATTAAATTTACTGAGCTTTTGAAAAAGAAAAAGTATGATAATTTTGATGAAGCGTTAAAAGATTTTAAAGATTACTTTAAAGATGCTTTAAAAGGAGAGAATGAATTACTTGATTTTAAAGAGGAATTGAAAAATTTATTTTTAGTTCATAATGGTAAGAAGCCACCCAATAAATTAAATGATTTAAGAGATAGAATTATTTTAGACCCAGCAGAATTAATGGTTGAGAGAATAGAATATATGTTTAGAAAGGGTGGGATAGGAACAAAATTAAGAAAGTATTTAAGAGAAGGTAAATTAGAAAAAATTAAACCAGCCACAATTAATGTCCAAGATGCTATTGACACTTTCTTTGTTGGAACTGGCATAGGTGCTGCCTTGCAGAAAGTTAATATATTTGACTTGCTAACTTCTCACAAAAAAGTAACTTATACTGGTGAGGGTGGTATTGATGACCCAAGAAATGTTGATGATACTATGAGAGATGTTCATTCAAGTGAAGTAGGTATATTAGACCCTATCCAAACACCATCTTCTCTAAAAGTTGGTTTAGTTAAACATTACACAATAAATGTTGACCCATTTGATAAAACGGTTAAAGCTTATAATGTTAAAAGTAAAAGATGGGAAAATGTTCCAATTGAACAAATAAAGTATAGCAATATAGCGGTAATTCCTCCTTATCAAGAAAATAAAATTGATGAAATAATTTCAAAAAATCCTCAGGTTGAATATCGTGCAAAAGATGGTAGTTTCAAAAAAGGGCAAATAAATGATTTAGATTACATTGTAAGTGGTGGAATGAGTGAATTGGGAGAACTTATTCCTTTTGCTTCTTCTAACAGTGGTTTAAGACAAGAAATGGGTATAAAACATATTACTCACTCTATACCATTAACAGATCCTGATGTTTTTCCTTTTGAAACAAAAGTAGATCATTTTTTAGAAAACATGGGAATTGTTTCACCAGTTGATGGAGTTGTTGAAAAGATTGATAAGGAAAATAAAGCAATAATAATTAAAGATGAACAAGGTAAAAGATATGAAATTAAATATCCATTTTATATACCATTAGATGGTTCTACTGGCGCACATATACATACTCAATCTATTAATGTAAAAGAAGGAGATAAAGTTAAAAAAGGTGACGTTCTTGTAAATACGTATTTCAATAGAGGTAATAAAATAGCTTTTGGTAAAATCTTAATTACTGCTTATATGCCTTTTAATGGAGAAACAAATATGGATGGAGTTGTTGTTAGTGAAAGTGGTGCAAAAAAATTAAGATCACCCCACTTATTTATTTATGAAATTGATATGACACCATTTAGTAAAGAATTACATAAAATGCTTTTTCATCTAAAATACAAACCGGAACATTTTGATTTAGTTGACGAAGAGGGTTTAAGAAAAGAAGGAGATATTGTAAAACCAGGAGAGCCTATTGTAATGGCTCATAAAGATAGAGAACCTACTGAATTTGAAAAAGCATTAGGTTTTGCTAAATATAAACCAAAGGAAGATTTGACAATAATATGGGATAAAGAAGAAGAAGGTATTATTAAAAAAATTGTAAAAGATACTAAAAATAAAAAAATTAGAATTTATGTTTACACCGAAAAGAATGCAAAAGTAGGAGATAAATTAGCTGGACTTCATGGAGATAAAGGAGTAATAACTCAAATTGTTCCTGATGAAGAAGCCCCCAAATTAGAAGATGGCACACCTGTTGACTTAATAATATCTCCTAATGCCATTCCTTCAAGAATGAATATTGGGCAAGTTTTAGAAGGGCTCGCTATTGCCAATGGTGATAAAAATATGAACAATTATACTTTATCAGAAGTTTATAATAAATTAAAAGAATACAAACCATTTTATACTGGCGATATTATTTATAAAGGCAAAAGATTAAAAGGTATTTTAGTTATACCTCGTTATATAATGAAACAAAGACAAATAGCCGAAAAAGGAATAACTGTAAGAGGTTTTGGCTGGGATTTCTCTATGACTACTGGACAACCAACAAAAGGAGGAGAAGAAAGTGCTAAAACATTAGATATTTTAACTACATGGGCAATTTTAGCAACGGGAGATACTAGTTTTATAAGAGAAACATATAAATTTTTATCTACAAACGATTATAGAGCATTAGTTGATTACTTAATGGGTAAACCAATTCCTAAAAATACAGTTGATTTTTCTTACGAAAGATTTAAAGGAATTTTAAAAGCATTAGGTATTGATTTACAAGTCCAAGGTAATAAATTTAAAGTAATGCCTTTTACAGATAAACATTTACTATCAATACCTGATATTGTAGAAGTTAAAGACCCAACTAAGCTATTAAAGAATGATGGTACCCCTCACGAAGATGGTTTATTTTCTCCTCAGTTAGGTGGAACGGTTGGTAAAAAATGGGGTTATATAAAACTACCTATTCCTATTATTCATCCATCTTACGAAAAAGCAATCAAAATTCTTCTTGGTTTAAGTGATAAAAAATTCAAAGAAAAAAACATGAAAGAAATAATAGATGCTATTAGAAATATAAATGTTGATAAGGAATTAGAAGAAAGTATGAGATTATATCAAACAGCAAAAAATCCGCAAGATAAGGAAAAACTTATGAAAAAAATAGCAATTTTACAAGGATTAAAGGAAGTTGGCATGCATCCCTCGGAAGTATATATCATGCAATACGTTCCTGTTTTGCCTCCGCAATTTAGACCAGCAATTCTTACAGAAGATAAATTTGGAAAACCATTTTTAATCAATCATGGTTTTAACAGAGAATATATGTTTTTGGGTAGAATGTTAAAAGCATTACAACCATTAGTTGAAGATCCAAATATTTCAGAAGATATGAAATACGAACTTATAGGAAAACCTCTTTATAAAAAAGTTAAATATCTATATATTGAATCACCAGATAGTTTTTTAAGTGAATTGACTGGTGAAGATACACCAAAAGAAGGATTTATACATGGAGCGTTGTTTTATAGAAGAAAGCAAATGAGTGCTATGGGTGTTTTGGGTGTTAGCACTAATATACATCCGACAGAAGTTTTATTACCAGAACAAATAACTTGGGAACTTTTTAAACCAATTTTAATTAGACACGCTAAAATGAAGTTAGGAAAAGACATAAAAGAAAGTTTGGAAGCAATAGAAAAAAGAGATCCAGTTTATAGAAAAATGCTTGAAGAAATTTTAGATAAGTGGGTTGTGTTAGTAAACAGAGCACCATCATTACATAAATATTCTTTTGTAGCTCTAAAACCTAAAATGTATCAAGGAACATCTATTAAATTACATCCTTTAACTTTTAAAGGATTAGGAGCAGACTTAGATGGTGATAAAGTAATGGTTCATGCACCTATATTAGAAGAAACTGTAAAAGAAGTAGAAAGACATTTTTCGCCTAGATTAAATTTAATTAAAACTGGTTTTGATTCTCTTGTTGCTGATATACAAGAAGATAGTTTAATTGGTCTTCAAGCATTATTAAAGGATATGAAAAATAGACCTACAAGTAGTTTCAAAAGTATTGAAGAAATTGAAGAAGCTATATTACAACACAAGATTTATCCTCATGAAAGAGTTTTATTAAATGGTAAAGAAGTAGTAGCTGGAAAGGAAGTTCTAAAACACATTTTAGGCTATGATAAAGAAGTCGAAGAAGCTAAGAAACCAAGCGATATTGTGAAACTTGTTAAAAAGAAATTAAAAGAAATGCCCCCTAATATTTTGGAAATAGAAGGAATAAATTTATTACATAGAATAACTCAGTTAGCTGATAGAGCTTCTACTCTTTCTGGTTTCACGGTTAAATTAGATGAAATCATGCCAGTAGATAAAAAGATTGGAGATAAGGAATTTGAAGAAAAAATTGTAGATGAAGTTGAAAAAGGAATAAGTGAATATGGCTTAAAGGAAATAGCGGTAAAAGGTATAAGGGGCAATCCTTTATATTTGAGACAAATTGTTCACAAAATAGGAAAACATTATTTTGATGGGGAAGAATATTATACGCATAATTCCTTTACAGATACTAAACCATTTATGGAAATGTTTAAACTTGCCTGGGAACCAAGAAAGAATTTAGTTAAACAGCAAGTTGAAATGGCTCATCCTGGCGATGTTGAAAAAACAGTATTGCAATCTTTAAGTGAATTAAGATTAACTAATCAAAGGAGACCCGACCCCGGATTATTAGTTCATATTGATGAAATAAACGATTTAGAAGGAAGAGTTGCAGCGGAAGATATAAAAGATAAGGAAGGAAATGTTATTGTAAAAGCAGGAGAAATAATTACTGAAAAATTGGCACAAGAAATTAGAAAAAGAGGCATTGAAAAAGTTAGAGTTAGATCTCCTTTAACTACTGAAAGTTATGAGCATGAAATAGATAAACAATCACTTGGTTTCTTTGATATTACAAGAAATGATATCAGAACAGAAGGATTTCCAATAGGAATTGAATTAGGACATTCGGCAACTGAGCCGTTATCACAATTAATATTAAAAGCAAAGCACGTAACAGTTGGCGAAAAATTGCCAGACCCAAGAATTTTGAGGACATATTTTAATTTACCTTCTGATTCCGTTTTTTACGCTTTACATTCTCCTGTTAATGGTAGAGTTGAAAGAAAAATTTCTGATAATATAATTGTTGTTAGAACAAAAGATGGTAAGTTAAAGTATTTATATCATCATTTACCATTTATTGTTAAGGAAGGAGATATTATAACAAAAGGAGATAAACTTACGGATGGAATAACTAATTTTCATGAATTAATGAGATATAAGGGCTATGAAACAACTGTTAACGAATTATATAAAGAAGTCAGAGAGTTTTATAGATTCGCTGGAATAAATGTCAAGGATAGAGCTTTGGAGTTGATACTAAAAAGAATTGTAAATAATGCTAAAATTACTAATCCATCCAAACAACCATTTAGAATTGGAGAGATAATTACTTATGATTTAGCAAAGAAAATAAAAGAAAAAGACCCTAATTTTGAGTTTGAACCTATGTTAATTGGTTTAAACCAAATACCATTAAAAGCACAAGATTTTATAAGCTCGTTGCTTGGTAAAAGACTAAAAGATAGAATTAGAAAAGCACAAATGATTTACGAAAGAGGCGAAGTTAAGAGCTTCTATCCAATAGCAACTGGTTTGTTTGCACCACAAGAAGAGCAAAAACAAAGTGCAGTTCAACAACAAGCAGCGTAATTTTATATTCCTTTAAAATTTCAGAAGTATGGATTCAAAAATCGGTTATAAATCAATCATAGATTTAGGCAGAGAGGAAAAGGTTTATTTTCCGCACAATGTTGGAGAGTATCCAACCAAAATTTTACCACAAGTAATGGGAGAATTTATTAGTAGATTTAGTGAAGAGAACCAATTAATTGTTGATCCTTTTGCTGGTAGCGGAACAGTAGCGGTTGAATGTGCTATAAGGAATAGAAAATCTATAAATGTTGACATTAACCCGATTGCTTTAAATATAGCAAGGAAAAAATTAAATTTACTATTCAACTCTTTGTTTAATAATGTTAATAAAGAGCAAATTCTTATTTTAGCGGATGCGAGAAATTTGCCTATCAAATCTGAAACTGCTGACGCTATAATTACAGATATTCCTTATGCTGATATGATAAAATACTCAAATTTAAAAAATGATTTAAGCACAATTGAAAATTATGAAGAATTCCTAACAGAACTTTACAAATGCTTTGAGGAATTTAAAAGAATTTTAAAAAAAGATAAATATTGTGTTATTTTTGTAGCTGATTATAGAATTGCAAGAAGTAGAATTATACTACCTTTACATGCTGATGTTATAAAAATGATGCAAGAAGTCGGTTTTGACTTATTTGATTTATATGTATGGAGATATTATCGCTCTGGTTCTTTTAGACCATTTGGCAAAAAACCTTATCAAGCCATGAATGTTCATTCTTATATCTTAGTGTTTTCAAAACCATCTCATCAAAAACAAATCATCAAAAACAGACCAATTCGTTATAGAAAATCTTTAATAGAAAAAGTAAAAAAGATATATGAACGCAGTAGTTCTCGTAGTTGATAAATACTCATTAGATATTCACATCCATACTCTAACAGCAGGGGTAAAATATCCTGTGGATTATAATAATGGGAAAATTTACTACAAGAAGGAATTTTTTAGCATATTAGCAGACTTAGCAAATATAGACAAAAACACACTTGTATTTTTCTATAAAAGACGAATAGATGAACCACCTGATGAAAGAGGATTTATAGGTATTTGGAAAGCAAGGGAAATAGAAAATCAAATTGTAATTTATGAAGATCTAAAAGAAGATATTCACTGGAATAATAAATATATACTAAGCAGGTGTAAAAAATGTGGAAACACTAATGAAGTAGTAGATGATGATAAAATCAAATGCTCAAAATGTAAAATAGAATTAGGAGGTCATATATTACCATTGAGATTTCCCATTGAAGAATACCATATCTTTAAAAATTATTTAGATGATAACACTGCCTATATTGATATAACTGATAGTGGAAGACTTAGCACTTTAATTTTTAGGAAAATTTACGGGGCTGGTCGTGAAAGAAGTGTAAATCCTATACTTCCAGAAGAGGCAGAAAAACTAAAAAGATTATTACAAAGGGTTGAAAATGAAGGAAGAAATCAAAAAATTTTAATAGAAAATGATAAAATAAAACCCTTTAATCCAAACCTAAGAAAGATAAAGCCAATTTATGAATATCTTGATTTCTCAAAAAAGTATAATTTGAAAATTGGTAGGAAACTGAAAGAAGATCAGCCTTTATACTATTCTAATGGAAAAGTATTATATGAGACAATACTAGAATTTTGGATGGTTAAAAAGCTAAAACAAAATCCCAAAGAGCTTATGCATTTATTTCAAATACCTGAGAATGAATATATTGAATGGTTTGCCAATCAGGTTCTTTTTGGAATAGGTGGCGAAAAATCTGACATTATAATTCTGACAAAAAATGAAAATCACATAAGATGTAGAGCAATAGTAATAGAGCTAAAAAGAGATATAGTAGATAAAAAAGCCTGTGAGCAGATTAAAAAATATGTTTATTGGATTGCCCAATTAGTTTCTTCACAGGTAATAACAACAAATCCTTTTACTATAACACCAATAATAATAGGTTACGAAAAGTCAGAAGATATAGGAGCTAATCAAACTTATAATTTCAAAATTCCATATTCTCAACCATTAAATGTTAAAGTTGAACCAATTCGCATATATACATATAAAGTTAAGAATAATGAAATTCATCTTTTAAAAATGCTTTAAAATTTTAAACAATATAAAATTTATGAAAGCATCGCCAATTTACAATCAATATAAAAAGCTAAAAGAAAAATATCAAGATGCTATATTGCTATTTAGACTTGGGGATTTTTATGAAATGTTTTTAGATGACGCTTATAAAGTTTCAAAATTATTAAACTTAACATTAACAAGTAAGCCAATGGGTAAAGATTTAAGAGTTCCTATGTGTGGAATCCCTGTAAAATCCGCTAATGTTTATATAAAAAAATTGTTAAGTTTTGGTTTAAAAGTTGCAATTGCTGAGCAAATGGATGAAATGGAAACGA
>Ga0080007_1107394_pt1 | contig 16522 bp, 14 predicted proteins | sample OctOCTMetagenome_FD_69210 | JGI IMG/M metagenome (GOLD analysis project Ga0080007, IMG submission 69210) | Hot spring and microbial mat streamer communities from Octopus Spring Streamers, Yellowstone National Park, USA - OCT_B (SPADES... | ecosystem: Environmental > Aquatic > Thermal springs >...
CAGGATAACACCTGATAAAATTGATGAAATTTTAAGGAAAATTAAGTAATACTTAGAAATTCTTCAATGGCACTTTTGTAATCTCTTAGTGGCTCTAATGGATAATTATCTAAGGATGAGAATTTTGGTCTTTTTGCTTTTGATGGAAATTCATCTACTAAAATAACTTTTCCCTTATAATTAAATTTTTCAAGAATAAACTTTGCCAATTCATATCTTGAAACCGATAAACTCCCTGTTAAATGAAAAAGTCCATTATAATTTTCTTTTATCATTTTAATAACTCTTAATGCCAAATCTTTAACATAAGTTGGATTTGAAATTTGGCCTGTCATATAAATAACATCTTGATTTAATAAACTTAAAATTTTTGTTATAAATGAGCTTTTACCTTTTCCAAACAACCAACTTGTTCTAATAATTAAATAATTTTCATATCCGCTATTTAAAATAATTTTTTCACTTAAAAGCTTGCTAATACCATAAATGTTTATAGGATTTGGAATATCATAAATTGTATATGGACTATTTTTATTTCCATCAAATACATAATCAGTGCTAAAATGAACAAATAGGGCTTTTATTTCCATAGCTGAAATAAGTAAATTTTCAACACCAATAGCATTTACTAAAATTGCTTGCTCTATATTTTCTTCGCAATAATCAACATTACTAATAGCAGAGCAATTTATAATTACATTTGGTTTATATTCTCTAACAACTTTAAGAACTTCACTCAGTTTTGTAATATCAAGCTCATTTCTTGAAAGTGGTAATTTATTATTATCAATAATTCTATCAAATTCACTACCAAGCAAACCATTTTTACCTGTTATTAAAATTTTCACTGATCGGCTTTTGATAATTTTAAGGGATGATTTAAAGTGGTTGTACTTTGTCCAATAAATAGTGTTAAATGATTGACTATCAACAACTTATGAAAATTTTAGGAAATTATAGATTTTATGGGGGATTTAATGGGGGGCGAAGCCCCCCGAGGCATAAGAACGGGTATTTATAAGCCGAAGGCTTAATTTGAGGGTGGGTGGGGAAAATAAAGAAATAATCTATATTTCAGAATTATTGGACAAAGCAAAGTGGTTGAGCAAATCAACTTTAAAATTTTTATACATTATGGAGGTTTCTATTGTTGTTCCTGTTTATAATGAAGAAAAATTTATAAAAAATTGTATAGAATCTTTGTTAAATCAAGATTATGAAGGAGAATATGAAATTATTGTTGTTGATAATGGCTCTACTGATAGGACATTGGAAATTTTAAAGAATTATCCAGTTAAAGTAATTATTGAGCCAAGAAGAGGGACAGCTTTCGCAAGACAAACGGGATTTTTAAATGCAAGTGGAGATATTATTTTATCAACAGATGCAGATACAATAGTTCCAAGAAATTGGATAAGTAAATATGTGGAAGAATTTAAAAAAGATGAAAATTTAATTGCTTTAAATGGAGAAGTAAAATTTAAGGAAATTTTCAATTTTACATCTTTAATTTTTAAAATTTTTACGCCAATTGTTTTAAAAATTGAAAGAGTTATAAAAGGAAATAATAGTTTTGCAGGTTGTAATTTTGCTGTTAGAAAATCAGCATTTTTGAAAGTTGGAGGATTTAATTTAAATTTTATAACAGGTGAGGATATTGACCTTGGCAATCGCTTGAAAAAATTGGGAAAAATAAAAACCATTAATAATCCTGTTATTACATCAAGCAGAAGATTTAAAATGGGCTTTTTTAAATCACTATTTATATATGTTTTGCTAAATTACATTTTTTTAAATGTTTTTAAAAAGCCTATTATGAATAATTTACCACCAATTAGAGAAATAAAGAAAAAAAACATTTTAGTATTTATAGTTTTTGCTACTATATTACTTACCTTTTCATACTTTGAAGTTCATGCTCAACTAAACAAAAAACTACTTAAAAAACCCTACATTATATATCAATTAAATAGCAAAGATGAAGTTTTAATAACATTTGATGATGGACCAAGTCCATTAACAAAACAAATACTTGATACCTTAGATAAGTATCAGATAAAAGCAATTTTCTTTTTAGTTGGAAAGAATATAGAAAAATATCCAAATGAAGTTTTAGAAATTTACAAAAGAGGACACATAATTGGAAACCATTCATATTCACATTCACCTGTTTTAATTTTTAAAGATTATAAAACAATAAGAAAAGAAATTGATACTACAAATAAATTAATAGAGAAATTAACAGGTTTTAAGCCATTCCTTTTTAGACCACCTTACGGAAGATATTCTTATATTATGGATTCAGTAATTAGAGATTTAAATATGAAAGTAGTTTTATGGAGCGATGATTCAGAAGATTGGAAACTTTTAAGTCCAAATGGAATTTATTTTAAAGTAATTAATCAATTAAAAGGAGGTTCAGTAATTCTATTTCACGAAAGAAAAAATACAATAAAATCACTCGGAAATATATTTAGAGAAATAAAGTCAAAGAATTTAAAATTTATTAATCTTGGAGAAGAAAAAATTAAGAAAAATAGCTAAATTTTACTTGAATTTTGCCATCTTTATAATAAGCAACAGGCATGTATTTTGTATTATGATAAAATCCAACATTTCCATAATTATCAAGAGCTATAATACCCGCTGGCAAATTAACCTTTTGAGTTAAATAATCAATAGCACTTTTAACAGCATTTTCAACAGAAATTCCAATTTTAACCAAATAACAAACAAATGAACTTAAATTTACTCTAATTATACCCTCACCTATTCCTGTTGCACTTGCTCCGCAAACTTCATTAGCATATATTCCAGCTCCAATTAATGGTGTATCTCCAACCCTACCTTTTAATTTTAAAATTGTCCCACCTGTTGAGGAGCCACTTACAATAACTCCTTTACTATTTACAACAACAGCTCCAACTGTTCCAATAAAGTAATTCGGATATTTTTCCATAAATTGCTTAATATGTTTTAAACTATTAATGTTATCAAAATTTTCTTTTGCTTTTTTATATTTTTCAATACTTTCATTTGTAATGGGATTGTATTCTTCAAATCCAAAAGTTTTAGCCAATTTTTCAGCACCTTCTGAGATTATTAAAACATGTTCAGTTTCCTCCATAATTTTCCTTGCTAAACTAATTGGATTTTTGATATTTTTAATGCCAGCTACTGCTCCTGCTTTTAAATTGTCTCCTCTCATAATACTCGCATCCATTTCAACTTCACCAAATATATTTAAAACACTTCCTGTTCCTGCATTAAAAATAGGCTCATCTTCAAGAATTTTTATTGCTTCTTCACAAGCACTAATAGGGTCATCATATTTCTTTAAAATCTCTAAACCTTTTTCTACTGATTTTATTAAACTACTTTCAGCAATTTTAAGTTTTTCTTCATTCCATTCACCAGCACCACCATGGACAATTATCATATTTTAAAAAGGGGCAAAAGCCCCTTAGAACTTTCCAAGAATAGAAATGCTTGGAATAAATCCTGATGGAACACCTGTTAAGAAAAATGGACCATTATATATTAAATCAGTAGAAACGGCAGCATCAAGTCTTATAAATCCAATTTCATAACCAAAGCCAAGTGTTAAATCGCCAACACTACCAATTCCTGTTGCCTTAATATTGGCATCTACATTTCTATGAAAATCATAAGTAAATGAACTTCTTAATTTGAAATTATCTCTTAAAACTTTTACTTCTCCACCAATTAAAAATCCTAAAAAGAAATCAGAAGCTTTCGTTTCTTGATTACCAACAGTTCTATTTTGACTTTCAACATTAGCTGTAAAACCAATAATACCAAATCCGATATCAGAAATTGGTAAATTTACTCCACCACCAGCAGAAAATGTATTAGTAGTAATTTTTCTATCAGGATTAGCATTTGTAGATGGATTATCAGAGCTTTGACTCCTATTTAAATATAAAGCATAAGCTATAAAGCTTGAATTATAAAACCTTCCAAGAAAACCAAATCTATTGTCTTTATAATCAAAGTTTTTGGTAGAACCAGTCTTGCTTGAACCGTTAACAAATTGTAGAGGAATTGAAATATTGAAAGCACTATTCTCGGCTATATTATAAGTTAAGGATGGATTTAAACCAATTACAGATGCATTATTAACAGTTGAAGGGTTTTGTTTATCATCAATTGAAGCGTTTCCAAATCTTAAATTCAAACCAAGGGAAGCACTTGTTAAGTTTATGGCTCCTACAAGGTCAATAGGAACAACAGTAAAATCAACATTCCCATTTAAGTCTAAATCAATACCTACCCTATTCCTTCCAAGATATGCACCAAATCCATAATTTTGGTATTTCCCAAAAGCAGAAGCATAAGCATAGTTACCATAAACTGTGTTTATTGGTATATTAGGAGCTTCAATAGTAAAGTGAGCAGGAAATTTAAATAGAGTAGAAGGATAGAATTGAATTATATATTCATCATCCAAGAGGAAGTTCGCATAGCCGAATCTGTTTGAGTTTTGTGTTAGAACATTTACTCTTGTTTCTGTTGCGAAAGCAACTCCCAAGGTCAGAGCGATAGATATCGTTATCTTATTCATATTTCCCTCCTTTTTTGAAAAGCTCAAAAGTTTAAAGCACTTAGTGTAAAACTGAAATAATTTTAGTTATTCCCTCTGATTTTAATATATAAACACCACTTTTTAAATTATATGCCCTTTTTCCTTTTATTTGGTCAGATATTATTAACTTTCCATCAACTGAATATAAATTTATTTTTCCTTCACCTTCAAAAATTAATTTTGATTTCTCTATATGAAACTTTATTTTACCTATTGAAATTTCATTCTGTTTAACTGCACTAACACATATATAATTTGTTTTCGTTATCTTGTCTATTGGTAAGTCAGCAGGAGAATTTATTTTATTATTTTCATCAATATCAAACCATATCATAACTACTAAATCATAGCACTTAGCTGTTATATTGTTGGGCGTCGTGAATTGTCTCGTATAAGTTGCTGTTCCTGGTGTTACATTTATCTTTACATCATGAGCAGGATCACTTATCCAATTAGCTCCATCATATAAACTTGCTCCAAGCATAATTTGATTGTGTGAATACTGAGCACCTGAATAAATACTGGCATATATTGTAAATGTTTGACCAGGTTGGATATTGGTTGGATTAGCAGAAAGATTTGTAAATCCCATAGGTGTTGAAATATGCCAATTTTTTGAAGAATAATAATGAATTGCCATCCAATCCCAAAATTTTCCATTATCTCCCCATCTCTTAGTTCCCCACTGACACATTCCTCTACCATGTCCAAAACAAGCATGTCCAGAGCAAACATTATCATTTATACAGGGCCAACCTGCGCAAGGAGAACCAGCTTTTCCATCTCCACAAGGACAGCTATTAACACAACTTAATTGACCAACAAGTCCATTATTTTCAGCAGAGTATTCAGCTCTTGCTACATTATTGGCACTTGGTGATATGGCAAAACCAGATGTATAAATTGCAGCATTCATTGTGCTTGTATATTGGTCTGGATTCCAAACTTGACAGCAAGTAGTAGAGCATATATCATAATTGTTAGATATAGGATTTAAAACATGCCAAGAGCCATAAGCTCTATAAGCAAGAGAACCAGCCCTCAAAGATTGGGCATTCCAACTTGCTATCCATTCATCATCTAATCCTTTTCCAACATAGTCCTCTAAACTCATTACTGAAACACTTGAGCAACTTGTACAAGAGCAATTTGTTCCAACTCTTATTGAACCTGGAGGGTCAAAAAACGGCAAAGGAATGACATCAGTTTCATTAATCGTATTATTATTTTTAATTTTTTCTAATTTTTCTTTTGGATAAATGCCATTTTCAGTTGAATTAAAACCATCCTTTATAAGATATTCATCAGGTTTTCTATCAATAAGCCCATGCTTATATTCACTAATAATAGAGCCTTGCCCTTTTTCCAAACTAATCCTCATAATTTTCCTTCCTGGAACTATCAAAACATTTTTTAAAACATAATCCTTATAACCAGGCTTTGAAAAATATATATCTTTTCTATCTGAAATCACTTTATATTCTTTTGAATTTTCATCCTCATAAGGACTAAAAGTAAGCATTTTTATTGAAAAGAAGCCATCTTTATTAGTAAAAGTCTCTAAATTTCCTATTTTAACCTTTACCTTAGATAAAGGTTTAAGGTTAGAATTATCTGAAACATAACCTTCAATTAAAACCTCATCAGGCATTAAATGAATATCGCTTAAATTAGTATTACTACGAGAAAGTAAAATATCTACATCTAAGTTAGAATTTTCACTAACTATAAAGTAGGTTTTTAAAGGCTCATATCCGTTAGCTATAAATTCAAATTCATATTTACCTTTCTCTTGTGTTTGAAACTTGAAAATAGGCGTATTTGAGTTATAGTTTATAGTAGAGCCAGATGGTGTTTTTACAATAACAATATAATCATTTATTCCAAAAAATGTCCAAGCATCCTTAACCTTAAAGGTTATTAAAGAAATCGTTATGAAGAGCATAAAACAATTTTAAAGCATAAAAGGCATAAAAACTAACTTCTCAAATACAAATAAATTTTCCTTGCTAATTTTTCACCAATACCAGGAACTTTCTTTAATTCATCTATACTTGCTTTTCTAATTCTTTCAATACTTCCAAAATATCTCAAAAGTTCTAATTTTCTTTTATTTGAGAGTCCTGGAATTGTATCAAGAATTGAGCTTTTTATTTTTGGCTCTCTTAACTTTCTTTGATAACTTAAAGCAAATCTATGAGCTTCATTTCTAATATGTTGAAGTAATCTTAATGAGAATGAATAAATTGGAAGACTTAAAATTTTACCATTTTCCAAAATAATTTCTTCATTCCTTTTAGCAAGACCAATTGCTTTTAGATTTAATTTAAATTCTTTTATTACTTTAATAGCACTTTTTAACTGACCAATACCACCATCAATTAAAATTAAGTCAGGAAGCTCCTTATTCTCTTCTAATAATCTTCTTATTCTTCTTCTTAAAACCTCTTCAATTGCCTTATAATCATCTATTTTGCCCTCTTCAATTGTCTTAATTTTATATCTTCTATATTCCCTTTTATTTGGCTTACCATTTACAAACACAACAACTGAACCAACCTTTCCCTCACCATAATAATGAGATATATCAATTGCTTCAATTCTTTCAAGCTTTTCTAATTTTAAAATTTTTTTCAGCTCTTCAACACCAGGATGTTCTCCTTTCTTTGAAATATCATTTATAAATTTCTTTAAGTTTTCTTCCGCATTTTCCATTGCTATTTTGTATATTTTCATTTCATCAATAGTTGGCTTTCTTATTTCAATTTCCTTATCAGTTCTAAATTTTAGAAGATTTCTGAAATCATTTAGAAACTCATAGGAAAAATCTAAATCAATTACAATTGCTCTTATATTCAAAAATGCACTTTCATAATGCCTTAATAAAAATTCTTCAATTGGCTCATTTATAGAATCCGTTATGATATAATCTTCCTTACCTACGATTCTTCCATTTCTCCAAATAATTTTAGAAATGCTATAATAGTTGTTAGCTTTTGAATAACCAATAAAGTCTCTATCCTCTGAACCATCAATCCAAACACCATTTGAGCTACCAATTTCCAATATACTTCTTAAAGCATCTCTCAATTTAATTGCTTTTTCAAATTTAAGCTCACTAACCGCTTTATCAATTTCCTCTCTTAAATACTTTTCAACATTATAAGTGTTTCCTTTTAATAATTCTATTGCCATTTTTACATTATTTTGATAATCTTCTAAACTAACTAACTTAGCACAAGGACCTAAGCATCTGCCAATATGGTATTCTATACAAACTTTATGAATTTTATTTGAAGGTAATTTTAAACGACAATTTCTTATTTTAAAAATTTCTCTTGTTATAGAAAGTAAATTTCTAACAAAACTTGGATTTACAAATGGTCCAAAGTAAATTTTATTTTGGTCGTTGTTATTTCTCGTTATCTCAATTCTTGGAATTTCTTCTTTTGTAATAGCAATATATGGATATGGTTGTCCTTTCAATCTTATGTTATATGGAGGGTCATATTTCTTAATTAGTGATAATTCCAAAAGTAAAGCAGATTTTTCGCTATCAGTAATAATGTAATCTAAATTATTCGCTTTTTGAAGCATCTCTAAAACTTTTAAATTGTTTTTCTCATTTAAATAAGAGCTTAAACGATTTTTTAAATTATAAGCTTTACCAACATAAAGAACATTATTATCTTTTTTAAATAAATAAACACCAGGCTTTTGGGGAATTTCTTTTATAATTTCTTTTAAATTTATCATTTCAAAAATTCAAAAATGCTCTTGAAAATATAGTATCCATCTTTTGAGCCTTCTCCAAGAATCCCTTCACTTCTTCTTTCAGGATGGGGCATAAGTCCAAGAACATTAAATTTAGAATTAAAAATTCCTGCGATATTCATTACTGAGCCGTTAGGATTATCAACATATTCAAAAGCAACCAAATTTCTTTGATATAATGATATTGGCTCATTATGAAAAAATCTACCTTCTGAGTGTGCTATTGGAATTTTAATAATTTGATTTTTTTGGAAAAATTTTGTAAAAGGTGTATTATTGTTTATAACTTTAAGCTCAACTAATTTACATATGAATTTATTGTTTAAATTTTTCGTTAAAGCACCTTCAAGAATTTGTGCTTCTGTTAAAATTTGAAATCCATTACATATTCCAATAACCAAGCCCATTTCATTTTCCACAAATTTATATATACTTTCCATAACAGGTGAAAATTTGGCAATTGCACCAGCTCTTAAATAATCACCATAAGAAAATCCACCAGGCAAAACAATTAGCCTATAATTAAATATATTTTTATCTTTATGGAAATGATAATAAGGCTCAAATCCTAAAATTTTTAAAATATAAAATACATCTCTATCACAATTTGAACCAGGAAAAACAACAATACCTGCCTTTATCATATATTAAAACCGAATGTTCTTAAAACTTCTCTACCTTCCTCCGTTATTCTATCAAGTGTCCAAGGTGGGTCAAATGTAATTTCAACTTCAACATCACTTACACCTTCAATTTGTAAAAGTTTATCTTTAATTTCAAAAGCAATAGTATCACCAATTGGGCAACCAGGAGCAGTTAAAGTCATCAAAATATGAACCTTTCCTTTTTCATCTATTTCAATACCATATATAAGTCCCAAATCAACGATATTAACGGGAATTTCAGGGTCATAAACAGTTTTAAGAACTTCAATTATTTCATCTCTTGAAACCTTAGACATAGTAAAATTTTAAAGCAGGATTAAATGAAAATGCTTTGTACAATAAATAGCGTTAAATGATTGACTATCAATGACTTGTAAAAATTTTAAGAAATTACTGAATTTATCGGGGTTTTTTGAAGGGGGCGAAGTCCCCCAAGGCATAAAAATGGGTATTTTTAAGCCGAAGCCTTATTTTCAGGGTGGGTGGGAAAAATAAGAAATAATCTATATTTCAGAATTATTGGACAAAGCAAGGGAATTAAAGTTTTATCCTTTAAAATTTTAAAACTTGCCCGGGTGGCGGAATCGGAAGACGCACAGGACTTAAAATCCTGGGCCCCGAAAGGGGCGTGAGGGTTCGAGTCCCTCCCCGGGCATTTGAAACCAATAAAATCTTATTTTTTTGTATTTATAATAGGTATTATTGTAGGAGTTATTTTAGATTGGGCAATAAATAAATATTTTCCACCTCATCCCGCAAGTGAATTTTTAACTTATAAAATTAAGTTTGGAATAGAGAATGTAAAAGTTGATTTAGTTGCTTTAAATTTCTCATTCTCTTTAATGTTTTCATTTTCTCTGATAATGTTAATTTTTGGACTTATCTTTGTAATTCTATATAAACAGCTTTGAAATTCTCAGAATTATTTGAAGGTTATAAAATTGAGAATTTTAAAGATTTCATAGTTGAAGGAATTGCTTATAATAGTAAGGAAGTAAAAGAAAATTATGTTTTTTTCGCAATAAAAGGAGAAAAGTTTGATGGTCATAATTTCGTTTATGAAGCAATTAATAATGGAGCAAAGGCTATTGTTGTTGAAAAGAAATTAGATGTAAAAATTAATCAAGTAATTGTTGAAAATTCAAGAGTTGAGCTTTCAAAAATTTCAGCAAAATTTTATAATTATCCCTCAAAAAATTTATTTGTAATTGGAATTACAGGAACAAATGGAAAAACTACAACAACTTATATAACTTATCAGGCTTTAAATATATTAGGATATAAAACAGCACTTCTTGGAACAGTAATAAATGATTTAATTTCAAGGAAAGAAGTGCCAAAATTAACAACACCAGAATCTTTGGATTTACAAAAATATATGTTTGAAATTATAAAAAATGAAGGGAAATTCCTTGTAATGGAAGTTTCAAGTCATTCATTAGCATTAAATAGAGTTGATGATGTTGATTTTAAGATAGCAGGTTTTACAAATTTAACAATAGATCATCTTGACTTTCACAAAACATTTGAAAATTACAGAGAAGCAAAACTCAAATTATTTAGAATGCTAAATGAAAATGCTATTGGTATTATAAATTTAGATGATGAAAATAGCTCTTATTTTATAAATGCCTGTAAAGGCAAAGTTATAACATATGGATTTTATAAAAATGCTAATATAAAAGGAGAGATAATTGAAAATTCAAAAAATGGCTTAAAAATTAAAGTTTTTGATAAAGTTATTGAAAATGAGAATTTCATAGGTGAATTTAATGCTTATAATTTACTTTGCTCATTTTCTATATTAAATTCAATTGGATTTGATATTGAAAAAATTATTGATGCTTTAAGCCAAGTGAAGCCTCCAAAAGGAAGATTACAAAAAATAAAAAATGTATTTATTGATTATGCCCACACACCTGATGCCCTTGAAAGAGTTCTAAAAACATTAAAAAGTGTTTATAATAAAAAAATTATTTTGGTTTTTGGAGCAGGCGGAAATAGAGACCAATCAAAAAGACCAATTATGGGGAAGGTTTCAGAAATAGCTGATATTATAATTTTAACAAGTGATAATCCAAGAGATGAAGAGCCTATTGATATTATTAGAGATATAGAAAAGGGTATTAATAAAGCTCATATTATTGAAATAGATAGAAAAAAAGCAATAGAACTTGCAATTTCTATTTCAAATGAAGATGATGTTGTTTTAATAGCAGGTAAAGGTCATGAAACATATCAAGAAATTAAGGGCATAAAATATCATTTTGATGATGAAGAAGTTGTAAAAAGCTTTATTCAATAAATTTGGGGGTTTTTCTTAGGAAGCGAAAATAAACAAGTCAATTACAAAGTGATTTGTCCAGGAAATGATGTTAAGTTCTTCATAATCAATAAGTTGTGAAAGATTTTTAGGAACTATTGGTTTAATGGGGGGGATTATTAGGGGGCTTTGCCCCCCCAAAGCAAAGAATAGGGTCTTTTAAAGCCGAAGGCTTAAATATAGGGTGGGCAAAATAGAGCAAAATAAATACTTCCAGAATTATTAGACAATGCCATTACAAAGTGCCTTAAAATTTAAATATGAAACAGATTACTGAGAAAATTTATACTTATGAGGATTTGGTTGAAAATAAGATACCAGAAGATGTATTTGAAGTTATTGAAGGAATAGGAGTTGAAAGTATGGCTACAAGTTCTTACCATAATGAATGGGTTTCCGAATTATTTTATTATTTAAGAAGAATATATGGTAAGAGTTATAAGGTTCTAACAAATGAAACTTCTATTTTAGTTAGTAAAAATCCGCTTACTTATATAAATGCCGATATATTGCTAATTAGCAAATCAAAATTAAGCAAAACAACAGAGCATATATTAGAAATTCCACCTGATATAGTTTTTGAAATCGTAGTTAGTTATGAGCCAAATTTAGAATACAAAATGAAAGCATATAAAGAAATTGGCGTATTAAGGCAGTTTTGGGTATATCCAAAGGAAAGAAAAGTTATAGTAATTGACAAAGATGGAAATAAAGTTGAATATCCATTCAATAAAAAAATTGAAGTTATTGAAGGAAAGAAAATTTTATTTTCCAGGTTTAAAATTTGAGTAAATTTTTTTACAATAATTTTCTCTTTCCAAATTGCTTAAATTTTCATCATAAATAAAATAACCCTTTTTAAAATTATAAACTTCAACTTTACAATAATCATCATCATTTCCATAAATTGAATACTCAAAAACTTTTAATTTATTTTCAAGTTCCACATAGGAGCTATACCTTCCAGCTCCACCTGATGCATTTAAAAATATCGCATCTTTAATTTCTTTATTTTTAATTTTCGCAATTTCAAAATTATTATTTTTGTTTATGATTAAAACTGAATAATTACCAGTCGCACCTGCATAAGCAAAATCAACAAGAATAAAATTTTTATATTGTTTTCTTATAATAGGTTTTTCAAAAAGCTGATAATTCTTTAAATTTTTTTTAATAAATTCATTTAATTTCTCTTCATTTAACTTTAAAGAAGTTTGTGCGTTTAAACAGCTAAAAAGAAAAAACAGGATTAAATATCTTGCCATTTTACAATTAACTCCTTTGCTGCTTTAACCTCATCAAGCCTTGAAACAGGAGTATTTACAGGAGCAGAAAGAACAATCTCAGGATTTTCCTTTATTTCATTTAAAATTTTTCTATAAACTTCAATGTAATTATCAAGTGAAATTTTACTTTCACTTTCAGTTGGCTCTATCATGAATGCTTCTTCAACAATTAATGGAAAATAAATTGTAGGTGCATGATAACCATAATCTAAAATTCTTTTAGCAATATCTAATGCTTTTACATTGTACTTTTCTTTTATATCTTTTAATGTTAAAACAAACTCATGCATAGTTGGCATTTCATAGGATACTTTATATCCTATTTCTTCAAGTCTTTTCCTTAAATAATTAGCATTTAAAACTGCTAAGTATGAAATCATTTTTAACCCTTCACTTGAAAGCATTCTTATGTAAACTAATGCCCTAATAAACATTCCAAAATTTCCATAAAAGCTATGTAATCTTCCAATACTATATTCTTCATCTTCATAAACTAATTCATATTTTTCACCAATTTTTTTAATTCTTGGATTTGGTAAGAATTTTTCAAGATGTTTTTTAACAGCAATTGCCCCGCTTCCTGGACCGCCTCCACCATGAGGTGTAGAAAATGTTTTATGTAAGTTAAAATGCATCACATCAATTCCAAACTTTGATGGTTTTATATTTCCTACTAATGCATTCATATTTGCTCCATCCATATATATTTGTGCATCTATCTGATGGAGTATTTGCGAGATTTCATATATCTCTTCTTCAAATATACCCAGTGTGTTTGGATTTGTTATCATTAAACCTGCTATTCTTTCTCCATATTTCTCAATTTCTTTCTTAACAGATTCTGCTCTTAAAATTCCATTCGTTTCAATAGTTTTAATTTCAATGGCATTTAAACCTGCTAATGTGGCAGTTGCTGGATTAGTTCCATGAGCTGAGTCAGGAACTAATATAATATCTCTTTTTTCTTTTTTTGATTTATGATATTTTGAAATAATTAAAACACCTGCCAATTCACCTTGCGCTCCTGCTACTGCTTGTAAACTAACAGCATCCATTCCAGATATTTCCTTTAATAATTCAGATAATTCGTAAATTATTGCTAAACAACCTTGTGAAAATTCACTTGGTGTGTGAGGATGAACATTTATAAATCTATAATGTCTTGCTAATTCTTCATTTATTTTAGGGTTATATTTCATAGTACAAGAACCAAGTGGATAAATTCCCTTATCTATATTATAGTTTAGTTGCGATAGTCTTAAAAAATGTCTAAATGCTTCATTTTCAGAAATTTGAGGTAAATTTAATTCCGATTTCCTTAATAGATGAGTTGGAATTTTTTCCTCAATTTTAACTTCAGGCAAATCCAATTCAGGAAGTGAAAAACCAATAGCACCATTAGAAATTTCAATAGATAGTTTCTCCATTATGAAAATTTTAAAGGATAAAAAGCCCTTTAATCCCATCAGGAGCAAGAAATTCCTATATTTATCGCATCTAATAATTATTGATTTGTTAGTTTTATAGACTTTTGTTTAATTTCTTCAGGTATTCCTTGTGGATAGCGAGAAAAGTAAATAACTTTATTTAATTTTTTTACCCTTACGACTGGTTCATTAACCATTATTGCAAACATTAAACCACTTAAAGCCCATACAGGCGATGTAAGAAAGAGAACGGCAAGTGGTTCTTTCCAAGCGACAATAGTAATATAAGAAGTGTATAGAAATGTTAAGGTAGACAAAACTCCTATACCAAAATAGTCAGGTTTATTAGATATAATGACAATACTTTTTACATCACCTATCGGAAGAAAATATATTGTATCCCCTTTTCTTATGAATATGTTATTTTCTGATATTCCTATAAATTCTCCTGAAATTTTTGATTTTCCTTTCGTTTTTAATTCAATATACGACCCATAAGGATATGTTTTAGCCTTATTAAATGAAGGTACATATTCAGAAGGTGCTGTAAGGGAAGCACAAGAAAAGAGAAAAATTAACATTATAAATCTAAGGCTTAACATATTTAGACTTCCAAAATACCTCTTCCATTTGTGGCTCTATTTTCTTGTATTTTGGAGCAAGGTTTTTTAGTGTAATCTCAGGAAAAGATATAAATTCCCAAAGTGCTAATAAGTTTTCTTCCTTTATCCACTCCTTTCTAATCCACTCTAAATAATATCCCCTTGTATGTAAAAAGAATTCAAAGTTTCCAGTTGGAATTTTATACTTTAAAATATATTCATCACCAGGAAGTGTTGTAAGGACTTTATTTTTATCTAATAATGATGTAAGAGCCTCTTTATCCTCTTGATTGTTATGTAAAACTAAAAAAGGCTCAATAGTTATAGGCTCAGCAATTCCTTTTATCTCTGCTAATGCTACATAATCAAGTCTTACAGCACCCTTTGTAAAGCGAAGTTTAATTTTAATAGTATCTTTATTAAGTTTTCCAAGCATTGCTAAACTATAATCAATAGCAAGAGGACCTTCACTATCCATATAATCAATTTTATTATTGTCTATATAGATCTCTATTCCTTTTATTTTCCTAACGATTTCTTTTAATTTTTCGTACTTTCCATTACTATTATTTTCATTTCCTATTCTTGAAATGAAATAACCCGCATTATTTCCCATATAAGCAAGTATCTGATAGAAAAGAAATGTAGGTAAAAGCGTTTGTCTTTTACCAATTACAAGACCATAATTCTTATCCTTTTCTGCTAAAAATATAATTTCTATTTCTTCTTGCCTTCCAAGGTCCTTATCATCTGCTAAATCAAACCATTCCTTTCCATCCAAATTACTTATTAAATTAAGACATTCCTTTTGAGGACATTTAGCATGTATAGGAGATATAAGTTTATTAACCTTATAAAACTTAAAATCCGAAGTAGCAAAAATGTATGAGCCTTCTTCCTTTGGAACTGCCAAAACATTAGCATATCGCACTACGTGGGTTTCTAATGCCTCGTTCTTCATCTTAATGGATAATTCTCCATTTTCAGGCTTTACATTATATAACATGTCAATATCATCTTCTTCAAGAGGAGGTGCAATACTTGAAGAAAACCCTTCCGCTATTAAATAATTATTTATATAAAATGTTGGACATGAGCCAAAACAAGCCTTCGGATTAGCTAAACAATATCCTGTTATAGCAACAGAAACACTCGTTATTAAAACTAATGGAGCTATCGCCCCACTTGGAACAACTTCATTTGATTCAATAATAGCAATAGAATCAATGGGAATTTCAAAATTATTAACATTTGAGCTTTTTCTGTCTATGCTATAATAAGTTCCATTTCCTTTTAGTATTCTTTTGTTTTCATCAACATTCCAAGAATTAAGAACATACAACGAGCCATTTTTCATATGAACCTTAATAACAGAACTTCCTTTTTTGTTTATATCTTTTGGAGTATATATCTTTTTGTTTAAAGCACATCCATAAATAAACATAATTAAGGAAATAAAAATTTTAATAAGCATATTGAAAATTTTAAGGCATGATTATTTTGCCTTGCAAAAAGCATTAAAATTTTATTGCTTTATGAGATTTAGTCAAGTTTTTCTTAAAGATAAAATTTTTATTGAGAAAATTATAAATTTCTTAGAAATAAAGGAAAATGATGTATTTCTTGAAGTTGGTCCTGGGAATGGTGAAATTACAAAAGAAATTATTAAGAAGGGGGCTATTGTTATAGCAATTGAAATTGATTATAATTTATTTAAGGCTCTCAAAGAAAAATTTTATTTAGTTTTGGACAAAAAATTGTTTTTGTTTAATGAAGATTTTTTAAAATTCAATATAAATAATTTAAGTTGGAATAAGTTTAGATTCTTTTCAAATCTTC
>Ga0080007_1054817_pt1 | contig 16473 bp, 14 predicted proteins | sample OctOCTMetagenome_FD_69210 | JGI IMG/M metagenome (GOLD analysis project Ga0080007, IMG submission 69210) | Hot spring and microbial mat streamer communities from Octopus Spring Streamers, Yellowstone National Park, USA - OCT_B (SPADES... | ecosystem: Environmental > Aquatic > Thermal springs >...
TCCAATATCGGGCTTACAATCAATAATGTTTTCTCCTGAAATTGTAAGAATTAATCTCAAAACGCCATGTGTTGAAGGATGCTGAGGTCCCATATTCAAAATTAACTTATCGCCCTCAAAGGATTCTACTTCAAAAATTTGAGACATATTGAAAGTTTAAAGCTTAATCTTTATTTTTTATGTTATTTATTGTTCAGTAATTCTGAAACTATTTATTTTACTATTTTTTTCACACCCACCCTGAAAATAAGGCTTTGGCTTAAAAATAACCATTTTTTTGACTTCGTAAGGCATTTTCCGTTATTCACTTGAAGTTCTTTATTTCTCGTTAGCTTTTGTCTCAAAGAGCAGAATTATTGTAAGTGAATTTGAAGGTGCTTATCATTGAATATCCTCATTTAAATCAAAACCATATTTAGACAATTTTTTCTCATAGGTCTTGCGAAAGAAATAATCGTATATCTTTTTTCTAAATTGGAAGATATTGAATTTGATTCCAAGTAATCGGAAAATTGTAAGAAAAGTGGCAACAAAATAAATAAAATTCAGAAATATATATAGTTTTTTAGAAAGCAGGGTATATATTAGTAGCAAAATTATTGGCAATAAAATAGAAGCAAAAAAAACTAGTCTTGCTTTCTTATTCGCCTCCTTAATTGATTCCTCTTTAATAACCCTCTTGATATTTTCAATCCTATTTATATAACTTGAAATTTCTTCATTATATTTATTTGATAATTCTCTATCAAGTTTTTCTTTGATTTCTTCAATTCCTTTTTGAACTTCTTCATTGATTTTTTCTCTAATTTTTAATCTACCCTTTTCTATATTCTCCATAATAAACTCACTATTAACTTTCTCGGGATCGTCTATTAGAGCCAGTTCTTTTTCAAATTCCTCGTGATAAAGCAAAGTAGCTATGTCTTCCTCCGATATTTCGCCTTTTTCTTTTAAGCTTAATAGGTTATCGTAAAATCTATTCCAAACTTTATTATCTATTAGTTTTTCAGAATAAATAGAAATGATAGATTCCAAAGGGATTTCTTTCACAGTTGTAGGATTTTTTAACCATAGCAGAGTAGTAAAAAACCTATCTGATATAACTTCACTGACACTATGTCTATTTATATGCCCAAACTCTACATAATTAAATTTTGCTAGCTTTAAATCAGAAGATAAGAATAAAGCAACACAATCCTCTATTTCACGCTTATATGTTTTCCTCTTTTCCCTTATTTTGTAAATAGCACAAATATCATGCTTTTGACTTAGTAGGGGTTGTTCAGGTTTATATTGCTCTATCTTTGAGTATATTTCCCTGTCAGGAGGCTCCCACCTTTCAAGATCTACTTCTGTGTATTCAATCGTAATCCCTAATTCTTGAATTTTATTCTCTATCTTAGAAAGAAATTCAATGCAATCCTCTTTACTCCAACCTCTTGTTTTCAAGCTACTATATATGGAATTAACCCTTATACCTGAGAAATATCTATATTTTTCACTATTTATATATCCTTTCAAGACTCTTATCATTTCATCAATAGTAAAATCAAAAACCTTAAGTTTAAATTTGCTATTTGTTTTTAGCAAAGTGAATAGTTCTCTTGCAGGTTTGGATATATGCGGATAATGTAGTTCCATTATGCTGAATATAAAATTCGTATCAAAAAATACTTCCACGTTATTAAATTTTTTATTAATTGAAGACATATCCTCCTTGTTTAAAATTGTGGAAATTATAGAACCATAATATATTTTTTCTAAAACTTTAAATTGAAGAGGTTTTCTGTCTTTGGCTATTTTAAAGTAATCTACCATATAGAACATGTCTTTATTGCTTTCTTCTTCCATTTTCTTATCAAACAAACTATCGGATAAACTAGGATTAAAAAATAATAATAAAGGAACTTGCGACTTTTTTATAAATGAAAATAGTAATTCCTTAATTTGATCAGATGTTAGACTTTTATTAAATTTTTCATTAATATAATTCCTAATATCTTCAAACAAAGAATTAAGTTCTCTCTCTACATCTCCCTGCCTACGTTTTATATCTAAAATAACCCTTTTCCCCTTCTCTTCCAAATAGTAGTTTCCTCTTTCCTCCTTAATGTATCCGGATTTCTTCGCTCTCTTTACTATTGTCCTAAGTGCATGCTCCGGAACTAACAAACCAAATTCTTCTTTCAAATTTTTAATTAAAATATCAATATTACACCCATTTTGTACTGATGGGAAAGAATAAAGCAGAAAAGGAACAAAAATATCTATATAATCTCTACCCTCACTATATAAACTCTTTATTAATGAATAAGTAACTAGTATTTTACTCATAGTTTTAAAATTTTAAAGCCTTTCAAATAATGTAAATAAAGTTCCATAAGAAACTGGATAACTCACTTATATACGTAGGGTTAATATATTTTCAAAAGCTCTATGTTTTAAATAATTTATATAGTTTTCAAAATCATCTTTTAAATTTTTTGGTAGTAGTTCTTGAAATCTATTTAGATAATTTAGGGCAAAATTTACTGAATTTTCCATAGCTCCACTTGTAATAATTTTTTCCTTTAAATAATTAAAGTCATTCAAAAACATTAAAACATTATTGTCAAATTTATAAAGATAAATTAAAGGCAGTGTAATTTTGCCTTTTTTTATATCATCAAAGAAATCTTCACAATCATCAATTATTTGATAAGCTATTCCAAGAAGTTTCCCTAATTCTCTAAAATAATTAATATCTTCATTTATAATAATAGCTGAACTTGAAAAGGCATATTCAAATAATGAAGCGGTTTTATTTGAAATAATTTCAATATAGTTTTCTTCTTTTAACTTCTCATCTATTGAAATTAATTCTTCTTTTAATTCACCTTTAACCATGTTTTTTGAAGTTCTTATAAATTCATCAATAATTTGAAAATTTTGAAATTTATTAGCAAATTCAAGTGATTTTATGAAAACATAATCACCACTCAAAACAGCAACAGAATTTCCATAAAATTTATTTAGTGTCGGATATTCTCTTCTAAACTCTTCATTATCAATAATATCATCGTGGATTAAGGATGAAGCATGTAATAACTCTATTGAAACTGCTATGTTTAATGACATTTCATTTAAAAAATTATAGTTTTTTAAAATAATCATAAAAGAAAGCGCCCTTAATCGTTTTCCTCTTGTAATAAAGTCAGGAATTAAAACTTTTTCTTCAAATACTTGTTTTATTTTATTTTCTAATAGTTTTAAATAGCTTTTATACTTTTCCTTTATTTCATTTAGGAAATTTTCACTCTTCTTCAAGTTCAGTTAGCTCTTTTAATTTAGAAAGTTCCTTGCTTAGTATATCACCAAGATTTACTCTTGCTGGTTCTTTCGTTTCTTTTAGCTTTTTCTTTAATTCTTCTTGTTTCTGTTTTTCAATTATTCTATAATACTGCCTTTCTGAGAGTAAAATTCTTTTTCTTTCAGGCTCAACTTTTAAGACTGCTAAATTCAATTCTTCACCAACATTATAAACTTCTTTTGGATTTCCTTTTCTTTGAAGATAACCTATTGGAACAAATCCTTCAATTCCATCATAAACATCCACAATAATTCCCTTATCAGTAATTTTTGAAATAGGTGCTTTTAAAATTGTATCTGGTTTTAATGTTTCTGAAATTTGTGGCCATGGATTTGGTGTTAAATCTTTTAAGCTTAATTCTATTATTCTTTGTTTTTTGTCAATTTCCTTAACTAATGCTTTTATTCTTTGTCCTTTTCTTAAAAATTCAGAAGGAGATTTAATTTTTTTTGTCCAAGACATATTACTAACATGAATATAACCATATATTTCAGGTTCTATTTCAACAAAAGCACCATTTAAATTAAAATCTATAACCTTACCTTTTACTATTGAGCCAATTGGATATTTTTCCTCAATAATAGCCCATGGATCAGGTTGAGTTTGTTTCATACCAAGAGATATTCTTTCTCTTTCAACATCAACATTTAAAACTACTAATTCAACCTCTTGCCCAACACTTACCATTTCTGATGGATGGGAAGGTGGTTTGCCCCATCTCATCTCAGAAATATGAACAAGACCATCAATACCAGGCTCAAGCTCAACAAAAAATCCAAAATCAAGAATTTTCTTAACTTTACCTTTCACCCTACTTCCAATAGGATATTTTTGAGCAACAATTTGCCAAGGATGTGGTTGAAGTCGTTTTATTGAAAGTGTTATCTTTCTACTATCTTTATCAATATCAATAACTTGAACCTTAACTTTATCACCAACTTTATATAAATCCTCTATTCTATTAACCCTGTGCCATGAAATTTCTGAAATATGAACTAAACCTTCAATACCTCCAAGATTTACAAATAATCCGAATTCTGCTATATTACTAATTGTTCCTTCAAGAATATCTCCTACTTTAATTTCGTTAAGTTTTTGCCTAGCGAGTTCTTCTTCTTCCTCCAAAACTTCAAGTCTTGAAACTATTAGATTTTTCTTTTGTGGATTTAATTTTATAATTTTTACAGGAAGAACTTTTCCTACAAATGTATTGAAATTCCTTATTTTCTTTCTGTCAATTTGACTTCCAGGTAAAAATGCTTCAACACCAAAAACATCAACCATTAATCCACCTTTTACAACTCTTAAAACCTTAGCATAAATAGTTTCATTATTTTCATAAGCATTTTTTATTTTTTCCCAATTCAAAACGAAATCTGCTTTTTGCTTTGACAACTTTATTCCTTCTTTACTATCTACTTTTTCTATATAGACAGTTATTTCATCACCAACTTTATATTCATTAGCTTTCAGTTCTTCAATTTTCAGAATTCCTTCTGCCTTTCCTCCTATATCCACAAAAACCTCTTTTGGTGTGATTTTTATTATTTTACCCTTTACAACCTCACCTTCTTTTAGAGCCTCCTCTTTCACCTGTTTATTTATCAATTCTAAAAATTCACTATCATTCATTTCAATCATAACCTTCACCTCCGAAAGGTTTTTTTGAAGTTTGAAATTTTAAAGCATATTATATTATATTTGTGCTTCCATCTAAGGAAATAATGATATTGTCTATAAGTCTTGTCTTACCAAAGAATACTGCTAATGCTATTAAAACTTCTCCTTCAAGGATTTCTAAGGGTTTTAATTCTTTTGTATCTACAATTTGTATATATTGAATTTTAGAAAGGGGGGCATTTTCGGTTATGAATTTTTCCATTTCTGAAATGATTTTTTGGGATTTTCTTTCACCATCTTCTATTAATTTTTTGGCAAGCATTAAGGATTTATAAAGAACACTTGCTTGTTTTCTTTCTTCATCATTTAAATAAACATTTCTTGAAGACATAGCAAGTCCATCATTTTCTCTAATTGTTTGACCTGGTATAATTTGAATATCTAAATTTAAATCTCTTACCATTCGTTTTATTATAAAATACTGCTGAGCATCTTTTAATCCAAATACTGCTAAATGAGGTTTTACTATATTAAAAAGTTTTAAAACTACTGTTGCTACACCTCTGAAATGCCCAGGTCTAAATTTACCACACAATTCTTGGTCTAAATTTTTAACTTCAACAAATGTTGAAAAATTTTCAGGATACATTTCTTTTTCATCAGGGACAAATACAATATCAACATTTTCTTTTTCACAAAGTTTTAAATCTCTTTCAAGGTCTCTTGGATATTCTTTGAAATCTTCATTCGGTCCGAATTGTAATGGATTAACAAATATTGAAACTACTAATATATGTGATTTTTTTCTTGCTATTCTAAATAATGATAAATGTCCTTCGTGTAAATAACCCATTGTTGGAACAAATCCTATTGTTTTTCCTTCACTTCTATATTTTTCGGATAAGTCCATCATTTCACCTATTCTTTTAATCACTTTCATAGTTTGATAATTTTAAAGTGAAATAAGTTAAGTTATGAAAAATTTTTAAATCTATTGATTTGAGGGGAGATTAAGGGAGGGCGAAGTTTTAAGCCAAAGGCTTATTAAATCAATTCTGCTTTAAAATTTAAAAACTTTTATGAGAACCTTTTATATTAAGACATTTGGTTGTCAGATGAATGAGCTTGATAGTGAGCTTATAAGACAAAAATTATTAAGTGAAGGATATATTGAAGTTGAAAATGAAAAAAATGCTGAAATTATTTTAATAAATACTTGCTCTGTTAGGAAAAAGGCGGAAGAAAAAGCTATTCATTATTCAAGAGAAATGAAAAACAAAAAGAAAACTGTTGTAATGCTTGGTTGTTTAGCACAACATAAAGGAGAAGAATTATTAAAAATTGCCAAAGCAGATATTGTAATTGGAACAAAAAGCTATGAAAAAATTATTGATATTTTATTAGATTTTGAAAGAAAACAAACAAAAAGAGCAGTATGTGAAGATTTAGGGATATTTCAACTTAAAAGTAGAAAAGTTAAAGAAGGTGAATTTTCAGCTTATGTAAATATTCAGCATGGATGTGATAATTTTTGTACTTTCTGTGTAGTTCCTTATACAAGAGGAAGAGAAGTTTCAAGAAAAGCAGCTGATATATTAGAGGAAATAAAACAACTTGAAGAACAAGGAATTGTTGAAATTATATTACTTGGTCAAAATGTAGATTCCTATTTTGATGGAAAATATGACTTTTCAGATTTATTAAAGCTAATTGAAGATGAAACAAAATATATAAGAAGAATAAAATTTACAAGTCCAAATCCAAGAGATATGACTATGAAGGTAATTAAAACGATTGCTCAATCTGAAAAAATTGTTAGATGGATTCACTTACCACTTCAAGCAGGTTCTAATAGAATTCTCAAAAAAATGAACAGAGGATATACAAAAGAAGAATACATTTACCAAGCTTTAACAATAAGAGATATTATTAAAGATGTTAGCATTACAACGGACATTATAGTAGGATTTCCATCTGAAACGGAAGAAGATTTTGAAGAAACATTAGAAGTAGTAAGAATAGTAAAATATGATGGTGCTTATATGTTTAAATATTCACCAAGAGAAGGAACACCTGCAAGTTTGTTTAAAGAACAAATTGATAATGAAACAAAAGGCAGAAGATTAAGAAAACTTATAGATGAAGTTAATAAAGCCATTTCTGAAAGAAGAAAACTAATGATTAACAAAGAATATGAAGTTTTAGTTGAAGGTTATAGCTCAAAAGATTTAGGTTATAGCTTAGGTAAAACATTTAACAATATATCAGTTCTAATTAAAGGATTTTTCAAGCCTGGAACATTTTTAAGAGGAATAGTTAAGGAGATAAAAGGGCATACACCAATTATTGAAATTAGAAATTGAAGTCCATCGTTGAGGTCTTATTAAAAAGAAAAATGGTTTATAAAGTTCTAAAAGCAATTTATGAGCTTAATAATGAAGGCAAAATGTCAATAGGTGTTAGACAACTTGGAGAAAAACTTGGATATAGAAATTTAATTTCAAAAATTTTAAAATATCTTCAAAATGAGGGACTAATTGAAATAGTAAGTGAGAGGGTTAATAGCAAGAGAAAACCAAGAAAAGTTGCCTATTTAACTAAAAAGGGTGAAATTTTATTAAAAGAGGTTAAAAAAAGAAAAATTTTTATCATAAAGCAAAAGTTAAAAAATATCAAAAAGGAAATTGATTATTTGTAGATTATTGAGTTAATTTTTTAAAATCTTCATCATCCCAAAGATTTTTAAAATCTTGGTCTTCTTTGGCTTTTTCTTTTAATTTTGGATTTAATTCTATTGCTTTCTTTAAGTATTCAAGGGCTTTTTCTTTATTGTTTTTTAAAGAATAAACGCGAGCTAAGTTATACCAATATGTTGGATTATTTGGATTTAATTTAATAGCCCTATCATAACATTCAATTGCTTCTTCATAGCGTTTAAGCCTATATAAAGCATAACCTTTTCCAAACCAATATGTTGGTTCATTTGAATTTAATTCAATAGCTTTATCATAACATCTAATTGCCTCTTCATAGCGTTTAAGACTATATAAAGCATCGCCTTTTCTAAACCAATATGTTGGTCCATTTGAATTTAATTCAATAGCTTTATCATAACATCCAATTGCCTCTTCATAGCGTTTAAGACTATATAAAGCATCGCCTTTTGCAGACCAATATGTTGATTCATCTGGATTTAATTTAATAGCTTTATCATAACATCTAATTGCCTCTTCATAGCGTTTAAGACTATATAAAGCATAACCTTTTCCAAACCAATAGGTTGGTTCATTTGAATTTAATTCAATAGCTTTATCAAAGCATTCAATTGCCTCTTCATAGCGTTCAAGAAAATATAAAGCAACACCTTTATTATTCCAATATATTGGTTCATTTGGATTTAATTCAATAGCTTTATCATAACATCTAATTGCCTCTTCATAGCGTTTAAGCCTATATAAAGCATAACCTTTTACAAACCAATAGGTTGGTTCATTTGAATTTAATTCAATAGCTTTATCAAAGCATTTAATGGCTTCCTCATAAAGCCCAAGAAAAAATAAAGAAATACCTTTATTATTCCAGTATGTTGGATTATTTGGATTTAATTCAATAGCTTTATCATAACATTTAATTGCCTCATCATATTGCTTAACCTTAAATAAAGCATCACCTTTACCATTCCAGGCATCTGCATAGTCAGGTTTTAATTCTACTGCTCTTTTAAAATATTCAAGTGCAAGTTCATAATTTTCTTTATAATAGAAACCTAAACCACAAATAAAGTAATCCTCTGGCTCTAGTTCAATTCCAAGTACTTCTCCAAGTACTTCGAGAATTTTAATTCTTTCAATGAAATTTAAAATTTTCATTTTTAAATCCACAGGTATTTTTCCCTCCACTTGTTGATATTGTTCTAGTATATTTTCTCTACTTTTTTTCGTAATTTCTAAAACTTTGGGTATTTTTCCCTCTATTTGTTGATAGTGTTTTAGTATATTGTCTCTCTTTTCTTTTACCTCTTCTTCAAATTTTTCAATTCTTTCAAAGAAAATTTTTGCTTTTTCCGACATTTTTTCAATTTCTCCCAACTTCTTTTCAGCTTGCTTTCTAATGGATGTCCATCTTCTATATTCAATAAACCCTAATAATCCTAATATCACAACAATAGTAGTAAATAAAGCAATTGTAAAACCCATAATGCCTATACAAAGATTAAGCACATTCAAAGCTCTATCAAAATTTTCCAAAGATTTTCTAATTATTTCCTCTTCCATTTGGCTTATAAGAAAAAGCATAAGACTAAAATTTTAAATCTTTAAAAAAACCCCATTTTTGCCTTATTTATTGTAAGACTTCTCTTAAAGTTCCTGTAAAGTCTTCCCACTTTATAATCCTAATTCCTAAAACTCCTGCAACTTCCAAAGCTCTCCTATCATTTGAAACAAATATAAACTCAACATTTCCATAACCAAATTCTCTTAATCTACTTTCTTCATTCATACCTCTATATTTAGTAATTTGATTTAAAGCATCTGCTTCCCCCATATTGCTTTTATCGTTATTAAAGTGTCTTCTTAAAAGTTGTTTTATTTCTTGTTTATTAGATATTTCACATATTGAAAGACCTATTGATTTTTTAAGAAAATGATTAAAAGCTTCAATAATGCTGCTATTTCTTAACTCTTTTTTAACTCTTAAGGGTATCATTATATATTGTCCATTACAAAATTCTATAAATACCGAAAGAGCTTCTTTAAATTTCACTCTTCCATCTTTCATTTTGAGGTTTTAGAAGTTATCCAAAGTGAAGCTATTAATACTATAAGCAATAAAATTAAAATGGAAATTTCATCCTTATTTTCCCCACCTCTTTTGCTTTTCAGCTTCTTTAACAAAATTTCTAACTTATTAACCAAATCATTATAATTATTGCTTTTATATTTTAATACTTCAATCCTTTCATTTGTTTCGTTTAACCTTTTATTATTGGGAATAAAGACGAACATCTTTTTAACTCTATTTTTTAAAAACATATATCTTCTTTTAGTCTTCTCATCAATCTGAACTGTCGGGTCAAAAATTAGCATAATTCCATAATTTGCTTTTTTAAGATCTTCTAGGACTTCCTTTTCACTAATCCTGTAAGTAGGTGCTACATAAACATTATCATAGTCTAATCCTGTTTTTACAGCTATTTCCCTTGCTAATTCATCATATTTTGGATAAATAATTGCTATCATAACGAAAATTTTAAATCTATCATTAAAATCAAATCTGCTTTGTCTAGTAATTCTAAAATATAGATTATTTCTTATTTTCCCACCCACCCTGAAATCAAGCCTTCGGCTTTAAAAAACCCCATTTTTTGACTTGGGGGCTTCGCCCCCTAATAAAACCCCCATTAAATCAATAATTTTAGAAAATTTTTTATAGCTGATTGATTATCAATCACTTAAAACTATTTATTGGACAAAGCACCTATAAATAAGCCTTAGGCTTAATTATATTTTGTTGAGCAAAACACTAATTTTTTAAGTTCTTATTAAGACATTTTATAAATTCCTCTCTTGTTTTCTTCCAAGAGAAATTTCTTGCGTATTCTTTTGAACTTATTGATAATTGATAATAAAAATTTTTATCATTCCAAATTTCAATAATTTTTTTTACCGCAGAATCTACATTTTTAACAAGAAATCCATTTAATCCATTTTTTATAGAATCTCTTAAACCTTTAACATCATAACCGATTACTGGAATTCCAAGCATATTTGCCTCAATAACAACAATACCCCAACCCTCCCTTATACTTGGAACTATTAAAAAATGGCATTTACACAAATTTTTATATTTTTCTTCCTCATTTAAATAACCTAAAAATTCAATATCTTTAAAGTTTTTGTATTTATTTTTTAAATAATTTTCTAAGGGACCACCTCCAATAATAATCATTTTAGCAGAACTTACAAATTCTTTAACTTTAAGAAAAATTTTAATAGCATCCTCTGGATTTTTGGTTTTTCTTAATCTTCCAAGAAAACAAAGTGTTAAATTTTCATTTTTTTGACAATCTAAATTTATTTGATCTATACCATTTGGAGCAATATGAACATTATTAAATCCAATTTTAATTAAATCTTCATATGTTGAATTTGAAACTGTTATTGTTAGTTTTTTTCTATAAAGCCAAAGCAAAAATTTTTCTACATATTTCATAAAGAAAAAAAATTTGCCCATCTCATAAGTCCAAAATTCATTATATAATTGATGGATTAACAAAATTGAATTTTTTAAAAAAAAAGTAAAAAATCCTATTCCATTAAACTCATCAATTATTAAACTATAATTCTTATAGTTTTTTATAGCATAAATCAAACCATAAAAATGAACTGAAAACTCATTACCTCTCCTTATAAATCTTATATTTTCATAAATTTCTTCTTCCTTTGAATTCTTAAATTTTGAGCAAAACCAATCTACACTAAATCCATTTTCTAATAATGCTTTTGCTATCTCAAAAGTATATTTTTCAGCTCCTCCACCATTCGGATTTAAAATATCCCTTCTATTTAAAATTAAAACTTTATTCAAGGATTGAAATTTTAAAGTTATTATGAACTTTAAACTTATAGACTAAAAAAGTGATACCCTATGAATGAATTACTAAAAAGGCTCTTTGAAGTAGGAGATTATAGGAATATATTAAAAAGTTTTAAGAGTTATGAAATTGACAATTACTATTCAGACCTTATAAAATGCTACACTTTATTATTTTTGGATGATTTTAAAGGAGCAAGAATAATTGCCTCAAAATATGAAAATGATTTAAATTTTTTACTTGTTGAAGCATACATAAATTATGCTCAAATGAAGAATGAAATAAGTTTTGAATTAGCTAAAAAAATTATTGAAAGCAATAATGTTATAAATTACATTAAGCTTGAAAGTTATATTATCGCAATAAATTGTTTAACTGAAAACATCAAAATGATGGAAAATCTATACAATGAAGCATTAAATTATGCACTTTATGAGAATTTATTTATATATAAATCAATAATTGATTTCGTTTATCATCGCACAATAGCTTCAATTCTCGCAGATGATAATGCTAAAAGAATTGTTTTAAGAACGGAATTTGAACTTGAAAATTATGGTAATTTAAACTATTATTTTTATAATGTCTTGTATAATGTAAATGAGTTAATTTCAGAATATAGATTTAATGAGGCAGAAAAAAAATTAAGAATTGCTAATGATATTGCTTTAAAAGTTGGCTCATTATCAATGCTTTCAAGACTATTTTTAGTTAAGCATTTCTTTAATTATTCAAGAGGGGATTTAATTTATGAAGATTTAATAAAAGCTTATGAATATGCTAATTTATCTCAAAACTATATAAATTTAACACTTGCTATGAGCTACTTAATATCATACTATGAATTTATAAAAGATTATGAAAACAGGAATAAAATTCTTTTGGAATATGAAAAACTTATTAAAGAAAATAATATAAAAAAAGGCATTTCAAGATTCTTATTCTCAAAAGCAATAGTCCTTTCAGGAGAAGGAAAATACGAAGAAAGCTTAAAAATAATTGAAGAGGCATATAATTTGTCAAATTCAAAATATCAAAAGTCTTCAATAGAAATTTTCAAATGTGCTCTTCTTTTTAAAATGAATAGAATTGAAGAAGCTTATAATTTATTTTTGAAATTATTAGAAGATGGCTCAATTATTTATCAAGCATTTGAAAAGGAGATTATGGAGCTTATAAGTCCATTATTTGATTTATATATTCAAAGAAATGAAAAGTTAAGTGAAAATTTCATTAAGCTTATGATAAAAACAGGATATGAAGATAAGCTAAAAATAGAAGATATTTACAATTATATGGATGAAAGCGAGCTTCTAAAAAGAATTGACAAAATAAAGGACAAAAACATTATTAAAAAATTAAAAGATAAGCTTAAATATGAAATTTATCTCTTTGGAAAATTAAGGATAAAAATTTTAGATAAAACAATCTATGAAGAGAATTTTGATAGACCAATAACAGCAAAAGTTTTTAAATTCTTCTTAATAAACAGGAATAAATTTTTAAGTAAAGAAATGATATTTGAAGAATTATGGCCTAAGGACGACCCCAAAAAAGCAAGTGCTAAACTACACACAATTGTAAGTAATATAAGAAAAATTTTAATTAATGATGAAGTAATAATAAGCTCTGGTGGAAATTATGGATTTTTTACAAATGAAAAATTTTATATTGATATAGATGATTTTGAAAAATCAATTAAATACGCAATAGCAATATCTTATAAAAATGTAGAGGAAGCAATTTCAAAAATTATTCATGCATTTAATCTATATACAGCTGATTTACTTGAAGGTGATTTATACGAAGAGTGGATTTTTGTTGAAAGAGAAAGATTGAAACAAATTCTATCACAAGGGATATTATTGCTTTCAGATTTACTATTGAAAAAGAATTTAGATAGTTTAGCAATTGCCTATCTTGAAAGCTCTTTATTTAGAAATGTTGAAAGCAAAACATTTAAAAAATTAATGGATATTCTAAAACTAAAAAATTTAGAAGATAGGATTGAATTTTGGAATAAATATGTAGAGAGGGCATTAAAATGAAATTTTATAATGAGTTTTTAAATGTTGAATTTGAAATTGAAGAAATAAAAAGTGTTGTTTCATTAGCGCCTGATATAACGGATACTTTGAATTTTTTAAATTTATTTGATAAGGTTATAGGTGTTAGCTCTTATTGTTATAGACCAAAGGAAGCAAGAAATAAACCAAAACTTGGAGGTTATTTAAAAGTAAATATTGAATTATTAAAAAATCTTAATCCAGATATTGTTTTAACAACAACAGGCGTTCAAAGAAAATTAAATGAAGAATTATATAAAAATGGTTTTAAAATTTTTACTACAAAATTAGCAAATAGTTTATTTGATATTCTTGATAATGTTATTAGGATTGGTAATTTATTTTCAATTGTGAAATTTGCTTATGAGAAAGCAAATGAGCTTCTTGAAATTATAAATAAACTCAGGAGCAATCAAATAAAGGCTCGTTATTTTGCTGAAATTGATTTATCACCTGAAATTACTTTTGGCTCAAGTTCATATATAACTCATGCACTTTACATAATGGGTTATGAAAATATATTCATTTATGATAAAAGAAGTTATTTTATACCAAATTATGAAGAAGTTAAAAATAAAGAGCCTGATTTTATTATTTATGAGCCTAAACCTGAAAGGTTAAAAAAACCAAGTTTAGATGAGATTATTGAAAGATATGAAAAAATTGGTCTTGGAAACTTAAAAGCTGTTAGAGAAAAAAGAATTATTATCACGCCTGGTGATTATATAGCACATTATGGACCAAGTTTAATAACCGAAGTTTTACCTTATTTAAATGAAGAAATTAAAAAAGTAACTTAAAATCTTTGTAAGCCAAAGGCTTATTTTTATCAATTAAAATTTTAAAAAATTATGGTTTTTATTGGGGGTTCATTGAAGGGGGCGAAAGTAAGTTGTAGGCTTATTTTTAGAGTGGGCAAAATGAAGAAAAATAAATAGTTTTAGAATTATTGGACAAGGCACAAGATAATTGCTTTGTCTAATAAATAGTGTTAAGTAATTGACTATCAATAACTTATGAAAATTTTAGAGAATTATTGAATTTATCGGGGGTTCATTTAATGGGGCAAAGCCCCCCAAGGCAAAAAATGGGGCATTTATAAGGTGAAGCCTTATTTTTAGGGTGGGTGGGAAAATAAAGAAATAATCTATATTTCAGAATTATTGAACAAGGTACAAGATAATTACCTTTAAACTTTCAACTATTGATAATTTTCCTCTTATTTGATTTGCCAAATGACCCTAAAACATTATATGAAATTGCTATAAATGAATTTAAAAATAAAAATTACAAGCAAGCTGAAAAAGTTTTAAAAAGAATTATATATTCATTTCCTCCTAATGAATGGACAGATAAAGCACAATTTTATTTAGCACTTTTATATTACGAAAAGAAAAATTATGAACTTGCGAAAATTGAAGCTGAATTCTTTGTAAATAATTTCAAATATAGTGAATTTTATCCAAATGGGCTAATTTTACTTGCCAAAATTTATTATAAATTATCACCAAATCCACATAAAGATATATCACAGCTTAACAAAGCAATTGAAATTTTAAATAGAGTTAAAAATCTATATCCAAATTACAATCAATCTGCTGATAGCATTATGCTACTAATTAGAAAAAAATTTGCTCAAAAAATCCTAATTTCTGCTAATGTTTATAGAAATATAGAAAAACCAAAAGCAGAAGCAATTTATCTTGAATACTATTTGAATAATTATATTGATATTCAACCTGATTCAGTAGCATATAGATTGCTTGAAATATATGAAGTTTTAAATGAGAAAGAAAAAATTTTGAGTTTAACCGACTTAATACTTAAAAATGATAATTTTTCTTCATGGATAAAAAAAATAGCACTTGAAAAACGAGATAAGTATGGCTATAGCTCTGATAGGAGGTAGATTTGACCCAATTCATATTGGACACCTTATAATAGCAGAAGACTTATTAGAGATTTTAAATGTTGAAAAAGTTATATTTCTTTTAAGTCATAATCCACCACATAAAATTGTTTATTCAAGTTTTGAAGATAGATTTAATATGATAAAAATAGCTATCAATAAATATAGGAAGTTTGAAGTTTGGGATATTGAAAGAAAAATGAATTTAGAAAAAAGTTATAGTTTTTTAGTGCTAAAAGAGATTTTAAGGATGGGTTATAATGATTTGTATTTTGTGATAGGTTCAGACCAATTTGAAAACTTTAAAAATTGGCATAATTATGAGGAAATTCTTTATATGGTTAAAATTGTTGTTGTTCAAAGACCTTCAAAAAATTACAATTATCCAAAAGACTTAATAAATAAAGTTCAAATTTTAAATAACAGACTTATTGAAATTTCATCATCAGAAATTAGGGAAAGGATTAGAGAAAATAAAGAGTTTAGATTCCTTGTTCCTTGTGGTGTTTATGAATATATTATAGAGAAAAAATTGTATTTAAAAAGTTAAAGCCCTAAAAATATAGGGGGCAAAGCCTCCAAGTCAAAAATAGGGTTTTTTAAAGCCAAAGGCTTGATTTCAGAGTGAGTGAGAAAATAGGGTAATAATCGTAATTTCAGAATTATTGGACAAGCCAAAAAATTTATGCCTTATAATTATAGAACTTTATGAAGCTAATAGAAAAAGTTATTAGTAAAATGAGGTTTCTTATTATGCTTATTATATTTTTAATATCTTGTAAGGAGAAGAAGAAAGAGCCATATGAAGTGCCAGCGATTATTTATAGAGCACCTTGGACACAACATGCTTATGGTTTAGTTGAAACAAATGACAAGAATGGATATATAATAAGTGGATATACTACTGAAAGAGGTATTGACTATCATGATTGCC
>Ga0080007_1052652_pt1 | contig 16444 bp, 12 predicted proteins | sample OctOCTMetagenome_FD_69210 | JGI IMG/M metagenome (GOLD analysis project Ga0080007, IMG submission 69210) | Hot spring and microbial mat streamer communities from Octopus Spring Streamers, Yellowstone National Park, USA - OCT_B (SPADES... | ecosystem: Environmental > Aquatic > Thermal springs >...
GTATCTATAGCCGTCTCGTGATAGGTAGCTCCAGCTTACCACCTTGGCTGTGTTGCTCCGCGAATCTAGGAGGGTTCTGCCGTGGTGGTGGAGGTAGGCGGCGGCTGCTCTGGTGTCGTCGCCTCCTATGCCCCACACCAGCACCACGGCCTTGCCGCGGTCGATGAGCTTAGCCACCACGAAGCAGCTGGAGGTGCAGAGCAACGCGCCAGTCCGCCCATCTACTACGCCGCCCTGGCTTGTGCTGTAGTAGAAGGGAAGCCCGCCGAAGCCCAGCCCATCGGGCGGGTTGTACAGCCGGGTGAAGCTGTTAGCCAAGGGGCCGCCCACCGAGAAGACATACGGCGGAAGGTCGCCAAACACCACCTCGGAGTCTAGAAGCCCTAAGCCGCCGGCGGCCATCGCGGCGCCCACCGCGTCTATAGACGCCGCGTCGGCCCCCACCACGGCCGCCGCCGTATAGACAGCGCCGGAGCAGAAGGAGGCCCCCTCAAAGCCGGAGGGCCACGAAGCCAACACACGGAAGTCTGTCGTGTTTATCACAACGGCGTAGGCCCCAGGCGGCACACACACAGCCAGCCACCTAGTAGCCCTCCTCGTATCCTCCCCGCCGAGGCCCCACACCAAGACATACACCCGCGACCCGTTAGGCACCACCGCCACCACAGCCGCACTGCTATGCCAGACTTGACCAGTCCTAGCATCTCTTATCCCCCCAGCCCCCGTGTCGAAATAAAACGGAAGCCCCCCGGCGCCCAGCTGGTCGGGCGGATTAAGCGCCCATGTGAGAGAGTTAGCAAGCGGCCCACCCACAGAAACCACAACCCCCGGATACTGCACCGCAAATATCTGCAACCGATTAAGGAGGCGGTTGTACCAATACCTCATCTGAGTCAGCCACTGCTCGTCGTCGAGGTAGGCGAAGAGTGGGTTAAATAATAAGCGGCCTGCCGGCAGGGTATATGTCGCCGTGGGTGAGAAGGCGGTTCTTGCATATACCGCGGCGACGGAGTCTATGGCGGCGGCTCTAGAGCCAACTACAAAGGTGGCGTTGGCGCCAATGACATCGGCCAGCGTCGGCAGGCCAACGACGACTTTTGCATGCGTCGAGTTACGCCAAAGCACAGAAACCCGCACCCCGGCAACCCAGGCCGACTGGCCCACGTCAAGGAAGTTCACGTTAGAGGTGCGGCTTGGGGGAGAGGTCACGTTGAAGATATGCTGGAAATATACCCACCGCCTGTTGGCGTCGGGTATATAGAGCACCTTATGCACCACAACGCCGCACCAAATTAAATACTGCTCGTAGGCGCCTGCACATTTATACTCAACCGTGTAGACGCCGTCTGAAGCCGGAATATATACGCCGCTCCGCGGCCCCAGGAGCCAAGTCCCCTCGCCAGAGCCGACGAAGGAGCCCCACCCCAAATAGTAGAGATGCGGCAGAGACAGCCCGTTCGGCAGGAAATAGTACGTCGCGCCGAGCCAAGAGCTGAGATTTCGCCACAACCTAATGCCGCCCATTACATCCCAGTAGTTGTCGTATGCAGGTGGATCATCGCCGCCGGCAGTCGGCGCGCCTGGGTGATGCAGTCCCAGGTTGTGGCCGAACTCGTGGGCAAAAAGATGGACATCTGGTTCATTCTTCAGGAAGTCGTCGTAGTGGTAGATCTGCGACACGGCCAGCCAGATGGTGCCATATGGCGTGTTGAAGATCCAGAAGCGGATCGTGCCACGCCCAGCGGCCGGGTCGCACGGCGGCACATCGTTAAGGACAACAACTAGGTATGAACGCGAGGGTAGCTTGACCCCTCTACTGTACAATACGTTGATCACATCTACAGCTATGTAATAGAAGGCGTCGCCGGTGTTGCAGTAATCGGCTTTAGTCCTTGGCAGAGTAGCCCAGCCCCAGTGGATGTAGTAGGGCCGGATAATTACGGCGCCGTCTGAGGCTGACTCCCAGAAGTGGCGCATGGAGGGAAACGGCCCAAACACCACGTCGTGTACATAAGACATGTTGTAGGGCTCAGCAGACACGTCGGCAAACTTAGCCGCCACCAACGTCACCAGCAGAGGACCAGACACCGGCTGGCGCGGAATTGCCAGCGCGGGCGTCAGCGTGGGCTCCCGCGGCGCCGAAACTCTAGCCCCCACCCCCTCTTCGGTGTAGAGGATTTCTGCCTCCACCCTCTCCCCGGTGCCTACCAGATAGTGAGGCGGAGGCTCCACTAGCGGGATTAACGTGCCGTTGTCCAGCATGAGGAAGTAATACGTCGCGGAGGATCCGTTCACGTAGTCTACCACATACCCCACCACGTAGCCGCTGAGCGCAAAAACCAGCCACCCCAACCCAAGCAACACAAACAACGCCCTAGTCATAGATCTCCAACGCCTTCAAAACCTTGCCGTTCCAAACACCCCTCACGTAGACAGGCCTGTCTGGATTGCCCACATATATGGCGAAGTGATCCCGCAACCTAACCGCGGCGTCTGCAAAATCAAGCCTAACCGTCGTGCCGTTGCCAAAGCCAAAAAACCACTCGGTGTACCCCCCCGTCATTTGTCTGGTCGTCGGGTCAACAAAATCGGCCACTACAGCATATATATAGCCTTGCCACGTTACCTCTATGGGTTGCTGGGGGGTCTTGTCGGTTTGTTGTGTGGTGGGTGGAGAGTTGTTCTGTGGGGGTTGTTGCGTATGTGGCGGGGATTCGCGCGGCGCCGACACGAGCACGACAGCCGCAACCACCAACGCCGCCACCACCGCCGCCACCGCCAAAAACCCGAACTTCATGAAAGAATGAAGAAATTCACCTTAAATACTTTTCTTTGTCTTTTAGAAGTAAATTTAGAGAGACCAACGCCGTTGTGTTTTTATTTGTTGTATACACGTTTTTATGCCGGTCACGGCAATGACCGCCGCGTCGAAAGCTCAGTGTGCTACATGTCTATGGCTGGTAGGTGGTTTTCAGCTCTGACGTAGCGTCTACATAGAGCCCGACAGACGCCGATAGAGAGGGGCGAATCCTAGTGGGGTAGGCGCCGGAGGCGTTAGATTTGATAGCCTAAGTCAAACTGCATATACTTAAGGCGCTTAATTTGGGTGATTTGTTAATATAGGCTTTTGACTAGCTGTTCGTATCGGTCAACCACTTTGGCGATGTGGTATTGCCAAAGCGGCGCGACGGGGGGCTCGGGGATGTGGTCTGTAGAGATGACAGCGGCGACCTCCTCAGGCGCGGCGCCGTAGCCCAGCGCCTTCACAATCTCCACCGCGGCGCTGTCCTTGCTCCTCAGCACAACGGGGTAGGCCCCTAGCGCAGCCGCCTCGAGCGTGGCTATGCTGAAGCCCTCCGCAGGAGACATGTTGAGGTAGTAGACGCTGTTCGCCACTATCCGCCGCTTCTCCTCCTCAGACGCGGAGGGGTAGAGACGAAAGATGTGGCGGCCCCTCTTGGCCTCCCGCCTCACCTCGTCCAGCAGGTGGCCGTCGCCCACCACGGCCGCCCTCAGCCTACGCTCGACGAGATGCAACGCCGCAAGGGCCTCCCTAACCCCCTTATAGGGCATCAGCTTGCTCACGATGACGACGTCGAACTCCTTCCCCACCACCCGGTACTTCAGATAGTCCTCCAACCTGAGGCCGAAGGGGATAACGTAGACATCCCCCCTAACCCGCCTCACCCTCTCGGCGGTGAGCCTAAACGGCACAACGACAGCACGCGGCCGCAGAACCATCCTCCTCTCAGCCCACCTCACGGCCCCGCCGACAATGGGCCCGAAGTACTCCCTCCACCTGCGTCCCCAGAACTCGTGAAAAGTGAGAACAGTCCTCTCCCGCGGCAGGAGGAACACCTCGGTATACGGCACCGACGCGTCGACCACCCGACATCCCGCCTTCTTTGCGACACGCATAACGGCAAAGGCGAATTGAAGCGCAGGCCAGAGCCACCTCCTCCCCACCTCGTCGTAAAGCCGCGGCGGGGGCCCACCAGCGCCAGTGGAACCTCGGAGGGGCCACAGCTGTACGTGACGTACTGCACCTCATAACCCCTCCTCAACAGCTCAGCCGCAAACTCGTAGTAACTCCGCCCAGCCCCCCGAAGGCGTAGGGACAAAGACTAGAACAGACGAAATACGTCATGCGCAAAAACCTCTGAGTTTATAAACCTTGCAAGCCCCAGACCACGGCGTCCTCCTCGGCGGCATTGTGCTGACATATGGCTTGGACTGGCGCGGCACGGTAGCCGCTACGAGGCGGCTCGGCGCCGCGGTGACCACGGCGGCTCGCCTCGCAGATAGGCGGGCCTTTGTGTCCCGCTGGAGCGATGCAGTGGGGGACGGGGACCATATACTTAGAGGTCTGGTTGTCATAGAAGGACGTAGTTAAGGAGAAGTCAAATCTGCCGTAGTCCCCACTCTCATAACTGCCCCGATTGAGAACAAGACCTATGACGCCACAGGAACAGCTGGAATCTCCTAAAGCCGCCGCGGCCCTCATACGGCAGATAGAAGCGAAAACTCTCTAAAAGGCCGCCGTCAAATACGACGCCGTAAACATCGCCAAACACATCCCCCAGATACACGGGCAACCACCTTTCGACAGAGACAGCGCGGCGCAAAAACTGGAAGAAACGGAGCTAAAGAAGCCCCAACTTCTCGTAATATGCCTCATGGAAGCCGACGCTCAACAAACATGCCGCGACGGCTGGGCCGTACCCAGCTACATAGCCCCCGCATCTACAACGCTATCATGCATACCGACAGATCCCAGGCGGCCATTAAAAACGTACACACAGCTTGCCCTACAAACTACAAATCTGCCATCCCTCCTTTCGACGCCTCTTGTGTAGATCTTTAAAAACCTCGCCGCATGGCGGCACGATGAAGATACTTTTCATCAACCACAGAGACCCCCGACACCCGCTTGCTGGCGGCGCGGAGGAGTACCTCTTCCAAATAGCGAAAAGACTGGCAAAGCGGGGCCATGAGGTTGCGGTACTCGCCGAGAGGCCGCCCGGCGCGCCTCCGCAGGAGGATATAGACGGCGTCGCGGTGATAAGGAGGGGCGGGTTCGCCACGCTCCACATCTACGCCCCCCTTTACGTCAGGAGACACGGCAGAGACCACGACGTCGTTGTGGACAACGTGGCGCACGTGTTCCCCTTCATGAGTCCCCTCTTCGCCAGAAAAACGGCGGCTATAATACACCACATAAACGGCCCAGTTCTCCTCAAGACCACGCCGCTACCCGCCGCCTTCGCGGGGATGGCCGCGGAAGGAATAACGCCGCGGCTGTACAAGACGATAATCACGGTATCGCCCTCCACCAGGGACATGCTGATGAGACTGGGGGCGAGACAAGTTCACATAGTGCCAAACGCCGTCGACCACCAAACCTACAGGCCAGGCCCCAAATCTCCAACCCCGCTGGTAGTCTGGATAAACCGCTTCGTCCCCTACAAAAACCCACAAGACGCCGTGAAGATATTCGCCCAAGTAAAGAAGGAAGTGCCCGAAGCCCACTTCGTCATGGTCGGCGGAGGGCCCTTCCTCGAAAAAACCAAAAAACTAGCCGCCAAAACCGCTCCATTCATCGAGTTCACAGGACGAACACCCACCCACGCAAAGGCCAAGCTACTCCAGCAGGCATGGGCATGTCTCTACACCTCAGATGTGGAGGGCTTCGGCCTAGGCATACTTGAGGCCGCGGCCTGCCAAACCACCTGCGTAGCCTACGACGTCCCCGGCGTCAGAGACGCCATAATCCATAGAAAAACCGGACTCCTAGTCCCACACCGCGACGTAAAGGCCGCCGCAACGGCCCTAGCCCATATCCTAAAAAGCGACCAGCTCCGGAAGAACCTAGCCGAAGCCGCCCGCCAATACGCCAACCAATTCGACTGGGACAAATCCACAGAAAAAATGGAAAAAATCCTATCTAGCCTCTAAGCACGAAAACCAGCTAAGCCGCCGCCAAGAAGAAACGCCCTGACCATAGACCTCCAACACCTTCAACACCTCCCCCCACACACGCCCACCACGTGCACCGGCCTCTGGAGCTCCCCCACATACACAGCAAAGCGATCCCTCAACCTAACCACGGCGTTTGACAAATCTAGCCTAACCCACGTAGCGTCTCCAAACTTAAGGAACCACTTGCATCCGGTCACATCGATAAAGTCAACCACCCTAAGATACGCAGCTACGTCACCTCCACAGCAACAGGTCGCTGGGAAGCCGGAGAAGTTGCTTGTCAAGACTCAGACCCAGAGGGCAGAGACCCACAAGACGCCGACACGAGCCAAATATCAACAGCCGCCAAAACCACCACAACTGCCGTAGCCGGAAGCCTAAACCATACTTCAAAAACAATCTCTTAAAGCTTTTGCACAACAGACAGGGAAGCACGTTTCGGCGAAACCCTCCGACGTATTAAACCGATGGCTACACCCACGCAACTACCAGCAACATGCTTTTAAGGTGGCGTGTCTCCGCCGCTGTGTTGGTATCCATCGTGATACCTGCCAGAAACTCGGCGAAGACGCTCCCGCTGACCCTCCGGTCGATAAAAAGACAGACGTACCCCCACATCGAGGTAACAGTGGTGGACGGCCGCTCCAGCGACAATACGGCGGAGATAGCGAGGCGCCACGGCGCGCGCGTCATAACCACGCGGCCCAACCGGTCCATCCAACGCAACGCAGGCGCCCTCCTCGCCCGCGGGGACATACTCTACTTCGTCGACGCCGACTTCTACCTAACCCCCGGCGTCGTCCAAGAATGCGTGGACCTCATCCACCGGGGGGCAGACGCCGTCATAGTCCTCAACATCAGCAACCCACTCAAAGGAACCGTCGCAAAGATACGCTACTACGAAAGGATGTCCTACTACGGAAGCGGAACCTACGAAGCAGCCAGATGCATGACCCGCCAGACCTTCTGGAAAGCAGGTTGCTACGACCCACAGCTCTACGCCAACGAAGACTACGACCTACACGCCAGAATAGCCGCCACAGGAGCGAAGATAGCCCACACAAGAAAAAACTTCGAAATACACCTCGACGAACCAGCCACCTGGCGGGAGCTAATAGCAAAAAGCATATACTACGGACGCAACATATCCAAATACCTCACAAAAAACCCCAACCCAGCCCACATCACGCCAATACGCCCCACCTACCTAAAAAAAGAATACGTGGCATGGGCCACCAGAAAATGGACATGGGCAATCCCCGCGGTAATAATACAAAAAACAATACAAGCCCACGCAACAGCAATAGGAAAAATAATATAGAAAAAAACCAGTTCAGTTTATTAGTTCAATGCCCTGTAGTACTGATACGGAGCCGTGAAGTATACCTTAAACGCCAAAGGCGACGGGTCAAAGACAGGAGGCCCAGGCGCCCTAGGCAACAACGCATCACCGTAGTAGATCTGCACCAGATAAGTCCCTGGATAAATGAAGCTGACAGGCGGCAACTCGCCAAACATGTATGCCCATATTAGCCAGTAGGTGTCCTGGGCGTTCGCGCCCCAGAACTGTATTATCTTGGTGCCGTTTGGATCGACCGATGTAGATATTATCCCGTAGCCGACTCGGTTCGGCTCAGGTGGCCACGTGGTGGTGACCACAGGCTGGAACAGTCCGTTCCACGCAGTTAATATAGGCCGGCCAGCGCGCGGAGCAGAGACTCTGTACGTACCGGCAGGGTTGAAGAAGTCGCCGGAGTAGGCAGATACGAACGTGGACCACCAAGCCACGTCCTGGGCATACCTAGTAAGCAAGTTGGGAACCGGACCTGCCACGGTGAACAGCCGGCCACCGGCAACCCTAGCCGGGGCGCCATAGATCGTTCTGTAGAATGTCCCGTTTATAAGTAGATACGGCAACAAGCCGGGGCGTGAGTAGACATCTACAAACCACGGCGCGTTTGTCCTCATCAGGGCCAAGGCGCCGGGGACGCCGCCGTAGTTCGGCAACCCGACAAAACCGCCCATAGATAAGGGGTCAACCGTGCCGTAAGCCAACGGTGCGACATCAAGCACCGACACAATAAAGGGCGATCCCCAGAGTAATCCAGATGCTAATACATCAGCTATGTGGCCTCTAGACGGAACAACCTTAAACCATCGATTCGGCAAAGTGGCCCAGTTTATTTCAAACAGTGTATACCGTATCAACGCCTCTATGAATTCATCATACGTAGGAGTCGCGGCCCAGTCTGTGCTGTTTTTGGTTATGCCGTAGACGAACATCCGGCCGCCTCTGTAGGTGGCGCGATCGCCGATTCCCTTCACCAAGTCGAGGGTGTCTTTTTGTTGGAATATGACGAACGGTATGACGTCTTCTGCGTCGTCTAGCCACGAATCTGTGGGTAGGAGTATCTTGTAGTCATTTGCCGTGTAGACAGGTATGTAGTCTATTGCCGTGACGTTTATCTCGGTCACCTCAGGCCAGACTAGGGCAAAAAAGGTGACGTTGTTGTAGGGGGAACCTGGGAGCGGCTTGGGAGTTGCGTGTAGCAGGTGGCCGGTCTCGCCGCCGAATGTCAGGTCGAAGACCGTGACTCTGAGGGTGGCGGCTGTGTCGCGGGCGTTGAGCTGGTCGAGCTCGAAGCGTATGGTGAAGGAGGCGTTCTGGAATCTGACGCCGGCGCCCAGCTTAGTGGCCACGTAGATGTCGATGGTGTAGTTGTAGTAGATTATGGCATATGGGAAGGCCTTGGGGAACACCAGGGTGTAGTTGACGTAGGCCGTGAGCTTGAAGCCGCTGTAGAAGTTTTCGCCTGTCATGGCGCCAATGTCGCCTGAGAAGTAGGAGGAGCCGCGGGCTATGAGGAGCCTGGGGCTGTCGTAGACCACCTCAAGCGGCGTGGTACGGATGGGGAACCAGCGCCACTGCGACGCGTCGGGCCATCTCGTGGGTTTGCCCGTAGCGTTGTAGTAGAGTACAAGTCCTCTGCCGCCGCCGGCGTGTGTTCTGTTGCTGTAGACGGCGTACATGTGGAACATGACGAACTTACTGCCGCCAGGCGCCGAGAAGTTGCCGGACAGTGTCCAGCCATTTATCCAGTCCGAGGGTGGGATGTACGGTATGTTGTTGGTGACCCACATCTCGTATCTTGCAAACATGTCCGGCCGGTTGTAGAACGCCATGGATATTCCGCCACCTGTCCTGTCGCGGAGCATGGCGACGAACTCGCCGAACTGAGTAAAGCCGATGCGGATGGCGTTGGAGGCATTACGCGGGAAGAGACTTGGGATGGGCGTTAGGCCTAGGTACTGGAAGAAGAGGGTGGTGTTGTAGTAGTCGCCGTAGGCCGGGGAGCCGCTGGCCACCAGCGCAGTGGGGACAGGTAGTCCGATGGCTCCGAAGGGCCAGTGTAATGAGCTAAGCTCGTCGACGCATGCGTTGGGGTAGCAACCTACGTAGTTGATGGGTGCGTCAGGGTGGACCTGCGCTAACACAAGCGTTGCTAGTAGCAACGGTATTAGCAGTTTAGTTTTTGTGGAATCCATGACCAAGAGAAGTAATCCCTATTTAAGTCTTTCGCCTAAGATACTCCAGAAGCAAGGCGGCTACTGCGGCTAACACCGCTGAGACGTGGAAAATTTTCTCTGGCTGGTATAAAACCTCATATCGCCCTGTCTTGACGTAGAACCCTGCGTTGACTCCGTATACGGCCACGGCCTTTTCATCTCCGGCGCTCCACAGGAGGTCGTGGGGCACAGGTAGCACGACCACGGCAGGTTCCTCGGCGGCGTTGACCTCTAGGGTCCAGCGGGTTGGCGTCTCTCTCCTGCAGGTGGCTGTGCCCGGGGGGGATCTGGCCAGTTGCTCCACGCCGCGGGTCTCCGCCAGGAGGAGTCTGGCCGTCTTCATGTTTGTCTTGGGGATTGCGGCGACCACGTTGATGACGGCTAGCCCCTTCGGCCTGATCTCCACCCTGTGTCGGCCCGGTGTTAACTCCGTGAGGAGTAGCCAGGTGAAGCTGGTGGTGTTGCTCTGGAGGCGTATCGCGGCGATGGGTCTGCCGTCTATATACACCTCCGCCGTTCCGCACGCGGAGCACCTCAACGCCCGCACCGCCAAGATGGAATCAGCCTCGGCCACGACGCTTAGGGCCAGCGCGGCAGCGGACTCTGTGTAGACGACTCCGTAGCCGTAGTCGCTCTGCCAAGGCCACTCTCTCACGCCCTTCCTGTGGAGATAGTTGAGGAAGTCGGGGGAGAGGCCGAAGGCGGCTAGGGGGGCCTTTGCCCACGTTTTTCCCGGATCTCCGCCGGGTATTAAAAAGAAGGGCGCTGTGAGGCGGGAGCCTGGAAGGTGGGAGGCGACGTAGAGCTTCAGTTCCGTGCTGTTTTGTGCATATACATAGCTGTTCTTAAGAATGTAGGTTATATTCACGCCAGGTTGGGGCAGGATTACGGCGGGGGCATCTGAATAGTTAAAGGCTGAGAGTATGCGGGCCATCTCGGGCAGATCGCAGAGACAGAACAACGGCCTCCGTACGGCACAGCTGGCAGATTGACTGAGCCTTATCAAGGCCAAGTGTTGTCCGACGTAGTATGGTTGACCTTCGGCGGCTAGTCTCGCCGCCGCTTCTCTGAGCCGCTGGTTGGAGAGGCCGCCTTGTTGCATGCTCTGCGGCCACTGTCGGTCGTATGTAATTCCTATATATTGTATCCCCATCAGAGTATAGAGCCTCGAAAGATTGCTTGTATATATACTAAAGGGCTGAAGTACGTATGTGCCGTTTAGGGGATTGAAGTACTGGAGAGGGTAATACGCCCGCCATTCTGCGGCGGGTGCGCCGATTCCACGCACCTCAACGATGCCAGTTGGGGCAGAGACGTCAGTGGCCCCCCTTTGTGCACTCCACACCGCATGCGGGTCGCCGACGTGTGGTAGCCAGAGGACCAGGCCGGTGGCGTTTTTTAGCAGTTGGCTTGCGGTGAGGTAGTCGGTTGGTGGAGGGGCTGGACGCCAGTAGCCTGCCATGTCTCCCGTAAGGATCGGCCACGCGGAGACGGCGGCGATTGTAACTAACATGAGACCTGTGTGGATGCCAAAGCCGCGTCTATCTGCGCTTTTGACTAGATAGCCAGCGGCCACGGCGACAGCTATGGGAGCAATCATGGCGTTCCAGTAGCCAGCCCTCAGAAGTCTATCCACGATCCAATTCCCGGTGTCTATCGGATGTGTTGAAAGTAGAAACCCAACGACGTACAGCACGGCGAAATAAAGCGCCCGATGATCCTTATTGAAAAGTAATGCTGGTATTGTTGCAACAACTACCAAGCCGAAGAGGAGGTAGGCAGGATCTGAGTATGTCAGATTAAAGAGAGCGCCGGGATAGAGGTATTGATACGTGGTTAAGTACTCAAGGGGGGTTGCTGGAGTTGCCATAAACGTAGATGGAGTATACTGAGGTACAGCTAGTACATAATAAAGGGAGGGTAATATGCGCGGTGCGGCTAGCGCCAACGCTAGAGGATGAACAAAGAGGAAAGATAGTTGCTTTACGTTACGTCTAACCAGTATATGCATAAATAGAAGTAATGTGGAATATGTTGCATAGAGGGCCCAGCTTCGCACAGAATAGATGGCGCCCAGAACCAATGCGGTATATACTATGTATTTGTGCTTGCCTATCTCTAGGTATTTTAACTGGAGGAGAAAGAGGAGCGGGAGTAAGGCGTACTCTAACCTGAGGATGAGGTTTCTGGGGTTTGTGGCCACCCATGGGTTTATGGTATAGATAAATGCGGCGATTAACGCCGCCTTGGGGCTTCCGGTTAGGTAGCTGGTAAGCAAGTAGGCAGATAGGAAGGAGAGCGCAATGGGTAGTGCAAGAGCGAGACCTTGCAGGTCCTTGTATGTAAAGACCTCACCTATAGCGTAGAGGAATAAATAGTAGTAAAGCTTTGACTGATCACTAAAGGAGAATCTTCCGAGTTGCTCGTTCCACAGGGGATAGGCCACGCCTAAAAATTGTTGGGGTGTGAACACCTCTAATTCCTCTGCGAGATATATGTAACCTGGGGTAATCCAAAACTTCCACGTTGCCATAAATGCAACCAAAATACTAATCACTATGGCGATAAGAGTCCAGCCGTCTATATGAATGCGTTTCGTGTACAACCGGGTTATCATTTTCTTAATGTTGCAAGAGATATTGATAAATATTCTGGGCTCTTAACTATAATAACAGCTAATGACATATGCGGATACTTCCAGAAACTTCTTTTGAAAAAGAGCCTGAGCCTATAGCTAGGGTTAAGCTGCACATTGGCGTATTCTCGATATCTTGTAGCGTATATTCTTAATGTATGTGCATAGTAATATCTTTTTCTAATTAGTTCTGTGAGTGAAAGATCTTCCTCATGGTGGAGTATATATGATTTCGTCCTGACCCTCCGATACCCCATTTTTTCTATCTTATATGCGAGAGTCGCTTCTTCATAGAATACGACTTCTGGGTCAAAGCCGCCTGCTTGTATAGCTAGGTCTTTTCTGTAGAAACGTGGCGATTCTATGTACGTGTTTTCATAGTGTAGTCGTTCATATCTCCTTGTTTTTGCAACTAGCGAGTTTCCTACCGTTATTTCAGGTATGACAACTGCACCAATTGTGGGGTTTCCTTCCATTAATTCTACACATCCCTGGATAACTGGTGTGAGCTCCATGTCGGAATTTAGGAAAAGAACATACCGGCCTTTAGCCGCTTTCAGCCCTATGTTTTTCGCTTCAGCCCGCTCTGTGTCTCCTGTATTACATGGGATCCAAACCTAGACGCTGTATATGGAGTGCCGTCTCTGCTATATCTATCTACGACAATTATTTCAACGTTGGGATATGTCTGTCTTTTGATAGACCGGAGTGCTAATGGTAACGTTCTAGCTGAGTTATATGTAGGTATTAGAACTGAAACTAAGGGCGTGTCTTTTTCTCTCATTTTAACTCTCTGCACCCTGTATTCGTCGTTCAGATTTGTATATTAATATGTCTATTAATTGTACAATGTAATCTATTATCCATGTAATTTTAAACTTAGTACTTCCATAAGTCCTACTTCTTTGTTCCATGCACACACTCTCTATCTTCTCAAATGGGCATTTGGAAATAATTTCGAGAAATGGTTTAATGCCTGCTCTTAATTTGGACAAACAATATCTGAGTTTTTTGCTATCTGCTAAATAAACTTCAGCTATAGGATCTCTGAATTCTCTAGCCTCTTTTATAAGAAGCCATGCAAGTATCTTCGCACCGAAACTTATAAATTGTCTATGTGGCGATCTCTTATCCTTTCTCTGTCCCACGACGAGATCAGCGCCTTTAAGCTCGGCGACTTTGAGCAAAATACCTATGACAGAGGGATCATACTCCAGATCAGCATCAATTACAGCCACATACCGTCCCCTAGCCCTCATGAAACCCTCTAATAGTGCGGCGGGCTTTCCGCCTTTACTAAGCTGATTAAACACGTCTCCACAAAGTCCATGATCAGCTATAGCTTTTTGTGCTTCTCGTTTTGTGCAATCTGTAGAGCCTCCGTCGATTACAATAACTTCTATGTTATAATTAAATAAATTTCTATGTAGTAACTCTATAGTTTTTCCTATATTTTTACACTCGTTAAGAGTGGGAATTATTATTGAGATATCAACTTTATCACAAAAATGCTTTAGCATTGGCCTTTGTTGTATTTGCATTTTGAATCGGCATGACTTTTTATATTTATCATCAAAGCGATATTCTATATTATGTATTGTGCATGTTCAAGTGCTGTAGGAACGGACACTTATAACGTATTTGCAACTGTCGGTATATTCGTTGTTACACGTCGGCACGATGGCCCTAATAAGCGGCATATCCGTCTTAGATTATTCGACTAAATATACATACTTACTGCAAATTTTGTCGCAACACAGTGTAGAGAGTGGGCCCTTCCGTGAATTTCCTTGCTATTGCTCTCGCAACGGCTTCACTCAGTTCAATTATCTTATCCAAGTGGATCCGCGAGATTTGTATTGTAGCTTTTGTGAAGGCCTTTGCTGATGTCTCCTCTGCTATGAACTGTGCGGAGGGCGTCTGGCCGATTAGCTCTGCCTGTCCGCCGATTGGGAAGGCGACTACGGGTACTCCCATCAACAGCGCCTCGTATACGGCGTAGGGCATGGGTTCTTCCCAGCATGAGGGGAATAGGAGGGCCCAGGCGCTTGCCATCAGCCTTAGCGTGGCTGGCCTCGGCGCGCCTCTCGGCTCGACTAGCGGCATGTCTGCGGCGCGTGCGGCGGCGCGTGCTAGGTGGGGGCATTTGTGTCTCTGCTCTCCCCCCAGGTACACGAAATAGCGGCGTGGGGACTGGGGCGGTGGCAAGTCGTCGGGTGGGGGATTCGGCACGTATATAGGCCTGTACTGCGCCAGCTTCTGGCAGTGGGTTTTCGACACGCATATAACGGCGTCTGCGCGTCTGAGCCAGCGGTCTACGGCCCTTTCGACGGCGCTGTGCGCAACGGCGGCGTAGAGCTTCGCGGCGCCTTTCTCCAGCTTCCAGTCGCCGGGTATGCCGAGGGATTTGTAGGTGGGGTAGCCGTGCATGTGGACGACGGTAGGCACGCCGGCGGCGTGCGCCACGTCGACCATGGGGTAGGCGTAGCGGGGGATGTACACCATGTCGTGCTCCTCGGCGAGCTTCTGGAGCCACCTCCGTCTCTTGGCTATCCAGAGCCACAGGGCGGGGCGGGCGGTGGGCGGCTCGGCCTTTATCAGCTTGGCTCCGGGGGGCGCGGCTGGGCCTACTACCGTGACCTCGGCGCCTTCTTGGACCAGCCTCTTGAGGTGTAGGTGGGTGGCTAGGGACCCTCCGCTGTTGTCTGTGGGCCAGATGAGCTCAGCTATGGCCAGGACCTTCATAGAGCGCGGTCTCGCCCCACCTGGCTATCTCCTTGCCGGGCGGGGGCCCGGCGGCCAGGGTGCAGAGCATGTACCACTGCCGGGGGTCTGGGGGCGTGTAGACGTAGTACTGGGCGGGGATCCACGCGCACCACACAACCGTCACGTTTAGGTCGGGCCTCTGGGCTTTGGCTAGGGGCAACAGCCAGAGGTCTAGTTGCCACATGACTTGGACGTTTCTGTGGGGGGGCAGGACCGTCAGCGCCTGTTGGTATGCGTGGAGCTTGTCGGGGGTGAGGCGGTTGACGTAGGCGTATAGGCCGTCTAGGTGTCCTGTGGCCCATGCCCATCCCGCGGCGGCGGGCCCGGCTAGGTATGCGGCCAGGACCAGCGCCGCGGCTCTGCCGCGTCCTGCTTCGAGCAGTCCTCCGACGGCGGCGGCTGGGAGCATCAGTGAGGCTATCCTCATGAGTCTTTCGCCGTATTGGGGGGACGCGATACCTGCGGCGAGGACGATCAGGGCGGCTAGGGCTAGGGGGGCCGTCTTCCTGGTCTTTAGGGCGGCGTATGCCGCGGCGGCGGCTAGGAGCGGCGCTGAGGGGCCGTAGAAGGCGTATATGAGCCCCCATAGGGGGTCCCAGGGGGCGGGTGGCGGCTGGGCGGCGTAGGCCGCAAGCTGCGCGGCGGCGGCGAGCTTGTGGATGAAGAGGGCGGCGCCGGCCAGCGCCAGGGCCGCCAGCGCGATTCTTGCCCGCGTGCCGCCGTATATGGCGTACGCAGCGGCTAGGGCGGCGGCGTAGGCGAGTCCGAGGTAGTTTATGAAGGCGGCGGGCGCCAGGGCAACTACGGCGGCGGCTGGGCGGCCTTTGGCGTATAGGAGGAGGGAGAGGGGGACGACGACGAGGAGCACGGTTTTGTCTGCTATCTGCCCGTCTGTTATGCCTGCGAGGGTTCTGACGGAGCCCACGACGACCACAGCCCCGGCGAGGGCGGCGGCCCTCCTGCCGGTGGCCTGCGCGAAGTAGGCGGCGTATAGGATGGCGCCGGCGGCTATCAGCAAGACGCCGTATGCGGCGTAGAGCCTGCCGAGGGCGAGGGGGTCGGCCGTGATGAGACCAAAGAGGTGGACGAGGGATGGGTACTCGTCGGGGGTCGTGGCGATGGCGAGGGGGTTCTCCCTTGCCTGTAGGGCGAAGTACACGTGGATGGGGTAGTCGTCGCCGGGGGGCGTGTGGAGGTTTTGGGCTAGGTGGTGGGCGTATAACGCGAGGTAAGGTATTAATAAGGCGGCGGCGGTTATGTATATGGCGCGGGGGTGGAGCATCGCCTTTGCGACGGCGGCGGCGTTCATACTGGCGGCTTACCTAGCGGTGTTTTTGCCGCCGGTGGATTTTCTGGAGAAGGCGCGGTCTGGGGTGTATGCGGCGTATTTCCCGTGGGGGGTGGTGTCGGCGGATGGGAGCCACGCCTATGGGGAGCTGGGCGGGTACAGGTTCGCCGTTAACCTGTGGCGGGTGGCTGGGGGAGAGGCCTCCGGCC
>Ga0080007_1063727_pt1 | contig 16432 bp, 24 predicted proteins | sample OctOCTMetagenome_FD_69210 | JGI IMG/M metagenome (GOLD analysis project Ga0080007, IMG submission 69210) | Hot spring and microbial mat streamer communities from Octopus Spring Streamers, Yellowstone National Park, USA - OCT_B (SPADES... | ecosystem: Environmental > Aquatic > Thermal springs >...
GGCTGGGATGGGAGGTATGATGGCTATGAGAATGGAGAGGCTAGGCTAGTCTATAGAGGTGGAGAGATGATGCTGTAGATATCCAAGAAGGTGCCTAAGCCAGAGCCTTATCAGCCTATGGATGTTATAGCCGTAGATATCAATGAGAGGAAGATAGTATGTGGAGATGATAGGATAAACAAGGAGAGGGACACCAAGATCGATGAAGCCCATAGATGGAAAAAGCTTGCCGAGAATCTCCAGAAGAAATACTCCTTCACAAGATACCCTGCTTGGAGGAGAAGGGGATACTGAATAGAATAAGATCCTATCATAGGAAGGCTAGGAATGTTCTTGAGGACTGGGCTAGGAAAACATCTCTTGAGATAGTGGGGCTTGCTAAGAGGCTTGGATACGCAGTAGCTAGAGAGGATCTCAAGGGACTCATAAATTCTCTAAGGAAGATCGAGAACAAGGATCACAGGACAAAGCTCATAATAATGGGCTATAGGAGACTGGGGAAATGGATAGACTGGCAGGCAGAGAAACAAGGTGTGCCATTAGCAATAGTAAACCCGAACGGGATATCCTCGGAGTGTCCAAAATGCGATTCCAAGGGATTAGAGGAGAATGGATATAGAAGATTAAAATGCCCTAGATGCGGTTTCGAGGCTGATAGGGATGTTATTGGGAAGCTGAATATCAAGAAGAGGGCTTTGAAGATCCTGAGAATATCCGGGGGATCTCTGACCACCCCCACTGCCCCCTAGATGACAGATGTAAACCTGAATAGATGGGGAGAACCGATGATCCGCCTGAAAGGAATGACGATCAAGATGACGACCTGAAGGCGAGGAGAGGAGGTCAGAAAGGCGTCCTAACAAAGATACATAATATAGATAGTTTAAGAACTAAATAACACATAAGATAAGCCGGCTTAAAATCTAAGAGATCTAAAGAGACACTTGAATAACTTATAAGACAACAACCTGTATTACCCATAGAAAGACAGCAATAAATACCACGTAGACAGTTTGTGTATTACCCATACCTATATGAGATCATGTAGATATTATTACCATAAAAACTTATAACAGTCTTCTATTTAATAAAAATATTGGGAGGGGGCAACAGACAGGCGCCCCCTAACCTAAAAACCATATCTCTAAGCTCTGAGGGTAACCTCAGGGCCTAGAGATATGGGAACTAGGTTAGGGACAATATGTCTGTTGCCCCCTCCCGCACCTCTTTTAGATTAATAGTAAACATTTCTTTGTTGGGCTAGATTCATGGTGGCTACAGACTTTTATAAGATTACTGGTAAATTTAAGTATTTTCTGTTTGCTTATAAATGCTTAATGTGTGTATGGCTCTGTGGTGCTAGGCTTAAGCTTATAGGACTTTTATAGGACTTTAATTCTTAGCCTTTTCATGACGAGGTAATAATCCGGTATATATATGGATACTCTTGGGACGATGACCTTTGAAGCTCTCGAAACCCGGATAGGAGCTCCACAGCATTGAGCTCAATGGGCACTCGTGAGGCTCAGGCGAAGCCGGTGATCCCGGACTTAGGCCTATTTCAATTCTACTTTCAATTCTATAATAGATCACCCTTATCGCCATTGGGCCCCCATCTGAAGAGAGCTCAAACATCATCGCTCTCCGAGGATATCTATATGCAAAGCACATAGGGGTGTCGCCTCATCATCAAATAAGGATTATATGCTTATAAGCTTAAACTAAGCATTCATTTACAAGTAACTAGAAGCATTTAAATCTATTGCTTGCCTTGTAACAGCCTCACTAACTATCGCTTGTAGGGGATGTTAGGCCTCTAATCGTCTGGTGATAAATCCTGTATTAGAAGATAAGGCTTTTTGTTAGCATTGTTAGTATACTATTATCGTAGATCTCGATCTATAGTTTCTTGCTATCTTACTCTTACCCGAGGCGGTTGAAAGGGAGCTTTCTCATCTTGCTTCATATGTTATTCATTGTTTTTTATTGTGTGTCTATATACATATGTCTCAATATGTATATTTATATCTTATTGGATATGGTATAAACTATGGTGATGGTATGAGACTTGTTCTGGTTGCGTTGGCAATATCCGTTGTTATAATAGCTGTGGGTCTGATATACTATATACCGCTTCTGCAAAAGCCTGTACAGTCGTCTCCACAGCCGGTGCAGAATATACAGACAAGCCAGCAGGTGAGAGAGGGTTCTGAGATGAAATTTATATTTGGAGATATAGTAGTTAGTGCTATACTCCCAAGTGGCGCTGTAACGATCACAGGAGGAGGATCTACGTTTGTTAACGTGCAGATGCAGGCTTGGGCCCAGAAATTCAGATCAGTAACCAATGGTCTTGTCACGGTTAATTATCAGAGCATTGGAAGCGGTGCTGGCGAGGCAAAGTGGTTTGATCGAAGCTTGGACTTCGGGGCTTCAGATGTACCTATATCCAATGCGACCTATTCGAGATTGGTGGCTGCTAAGGCAGATTTCATCCAGATCCCTATTGCTGCTGGCTCGGTGGTGATTATATATAATCTCCCGGGGTGGGATGAGAATCGCTGTGGCCCTCTGAGGTTCAGCGGAGATGTCATTGCTGGCATATATCTAGGAAAGATAATATACTGGGACGATCCCAGGGTAAGAGAGCTTCAGCTAGACGCCTGCAGATCATTATTACCGCACGGGCCGATAAGAGCTATCCATAGAAGCGATGGAAGCGGCACTACAGCCCTCTTCACACTATACCTCTCAGACGTCTCGGAAGAGTGGAGAACAAGGATAGGTTATGGATACACTGTGGAGTGGCCTAGAGACGCTATTGGCTATGGAGAGGGGGGTAGAGGGAACGAGGGTGTATCTGCAAAGGTTAGGGGCACAGCATATTCGATAGGGTATGTTGAATATGCATATGCAATAGTGAATAAGCTGCCAACTGCATTGCTGAAGAATAGAGATGGGAACTTCGTAAAACCATCCCCGGAGACCGTTGGAGAGGCTCTTAAAAGGGGTGCTAAGAGTCTTCCACCTCCGAATTCCTATTGGGGGGATGTCCCGAAGAGCTTCATTAATAGAGAGGGTCCGAACACGTATCCAATAGTTGGCATGACATATATTTATTTATAAGGATATCGCGAAGAACCCAGATACGGCCAAGGCGTTGTCCGCATTCTTAAAATGGGTTTTGACGGAGGGTCAGAAGCCGGAAAATATTGTTGAAGGCTATATACCCCTCCCCACAGAGCTTGTCAGAATCGCAATAACGTATGTGGAGCAGGGCTTGGGTGGATAGGTTGGCAGTTAATAGGAGATCTTTTTTTAATAATGGGGATATTCTTTTTAGATTTATAGGCATCTCAAACATAGCCATAATCATGACCATATTCCTAGTAGTCTTCATACTTAGCTCCGAGGGCTTCAAGATCTTTTTGCGAGATGGTCTGAACTTCATATTAACTAGTAGCTGGAGCGGGTTAAAGAGAGCTATGGAATACTATTCGCCCTTGGCGGCACACTGGTCACAGGTCTAATGGCGATTCTCATTGCAATGGCGATATCCATAGGCTCCTCAATAGCCATCGTGGAGGTCCTGCCGAGGAGGTTAAAATCTGTTGCGGGATTCTTTCTAGATCTTGCTGCTAGTGTGCCAACCGTTATATATGGTCTCTGGGGGCTTTTCGTCCTATCACCCTTCGTCTTTACCATAGTAGGCTCGCCCATTTTGGAGCCCATTAAGAGCTATCTCGGATACCCAGGGTCCCTTGGGACATCGCTTTTCACAGCATCTATATTGCTTGCCATCATGATTTCTCCCTTCGCGGCCGCAATAATTAGGGAGGCTTTAATGAGTGTTCCGAGGCATATTGATGAGGCACTATACTCCCTAGGCCTAACCAAGTTCGAGGTTGCGATGCTCAAGCTGAGGTATATCAGAAGATCTGTTCTCGTGGCATCGATGGTCGCCTATGGAAGAGCTGTTGGAGAGACCATTGCTGTGTCAATGGTTGTTGGTAATGTTATGAACCCGGAGTTCTGGAAGATCCTTAATCCTGGCTATACTATTGCGAGCCTGATAGCGGATCAGTATCAAAATGCTGAATCATACTACTACATGGTTCCAGCGATATTCGGTGCTGCATTGATACTATTTGCTATAGGGCTTCTCGTCAACACAGTTGTTGCGATAATTTCGAGGGGTGAGAAATATGGGGAGTAGGAGGTTGAAATCCTATGCGGGGTTGTTTCTCTCAACAGTTCTTCTAATATTGGGAATAGCTCCCCTAATACACCTCATAGCAGTGATCTCGATCAACGGGATCTATGTCATAACTAAGAATTTCCCAGGCTTCTTCTTCGAAGAAAGACCCCTCCCAGGATCTGAAGAAATAGGAGGTGTTGGACCATACATAGTTGGAACACTCATCCTGACTGCTATAGCATCTCTTATAGGGATACCCATATCGATTCTAGCAGCCATCTACACAACACAGAGCATTAGAAGCAGGATCGGACCTCTAACATCTATATTTGTTAGGGCTATGATAGAGTTCCCAACAATAATAATAGGTCTCTCGGTATATGGAGTTCTGAGAAGCCTTGATCTAGCTCTTCAAATGATTGGAGCGCAGAGCCCCATACCAAGGTTTAGCGCTCTCTCAGGCTCTATAGCCCTGGCAATAGTCATGGCTCCATTTATATACTCACAGGTCGAGGTAAGCCTCAAGGGAGTTCCTATGCATCTCAAAGAGGCTATATATTCCCTGGGAGGCTCTAAGCTAGCATCATCATATATATTGCTGAGGTATGTTAAGGCCTCCATATTAGCCGGGGTCGCTATAGGTGTTGGGAAAGCCATGGGGGAAACAGCTCCCCTGCTATTCACAGCCTTTGGAAGCGACCACTACCCCGTGGGAGGTTTCGAAGCCCTTTTAAAGCCTGTGGGAGCCCTTACGCTGGCTATATATAACATGGCCCTGTCAGGCTATAGCAATTGGGTTGAGGTGTCATGGGGAGCGGCTTTCATTCTATTATCCATATCGATTGCCCTTTTCACAGTTATAAGAATTATAACGCGTAGTGGGTGATACTGTGGGCTTGAGGTGTGCGTCTATAGAGATACAAGGGCTAAGGGTGTGGTTCGGTCCTAGAGAGGTTATAAAGGGTGTCAGCCTATCTATACCGAGCAACACGGTGTTCACTATAATGGGGCCTTCAGGGAGTGGCAAGTCGACCCTTTTAAGGGCTATAAACAGGATCTTAGATCTATATCCAGAGGTCAGGGTTGAGGGTAGGGTGATCGTGGATGGCCTCGATATATATAGCGACTCCGCTGATCCCTCATCGGTTAGGAGAATGATCGGTATGGTTTTCCAGATCCCCAACCCAATACCGAACATGTCTATATATGAGAACGTGGCCCTAGGACCAAAAATCAATAGGATGGTTAGGAGCAAAAGGGAGCTTGATGAGCTGGTTAGATGGGCCCTTGAAAGGGCCTATCTATGGGATGAGGTGAGGGATAGACTTGATATGCCCGCGGGAAAGCTATCTGGTGGGCAGCAGCAGAGGCTATGCATAGCCAGAGCCCTTGCTATGAGACCTAAGGCTCTTCTGATGGATGAGCCAACATCTAATCTAGATCCCGTGGCCACATCCAAGATCGAGAGCCTGATAACAGAGCTTAGGGAATACCTAACAGTTGTCCTGGTCACTCACAACCCATTCCAAGCCTCGAGAGTCTCTGACTATGTGGCCTTTATATATGATGGGAGGCTCGTCGAGGTAGGCCCCACATCCAAGATCTTCACGAGACCTGAGAATGAGCTCACAGAGAAATACGTCACAGGGAGGATGGTGACTTGAGACCAATAGATCAGCATATATTGAGGCTCGAATCAAAGCTTAGAGAGCTCTCAGCAATCTCGGAGGGGATCGTTGAGGACGTGGTTACATTAAAGGCAATGCCCGAGGTGATAAGGGGGAGGGTTGACGAGGTTAGGAGGAGGAGACTCGAGATACACAACAGCATTATAGAGATAATAGCTAGATTCCAACCAACAGCATCAGACCTAAGGAGGTTGATGGCGTCGCTAGAGATATCCTATGGGCTATATAGGTTTGCTAGGTATGCCCTAGACATATCAACAATACTGTCAACAGTGCTTAGAGGCTCTAGCGAGACATGCGAGCTAAAGGGGTCGTCAGAGGCAGCTGGATATGTGGGGGAGATGGTTAGAAAGAGCATAGAGGCTTTTCTAAAGAGGGATAAGGGGCTGGCGAGGAGTGTTATAGAGATGGATAGAGCGGTTGATGAGAAGCTATTCCAAACACTCTCTAGAGCATCTAGATCCACGGATCTATGTTCAACCCTGGATCTACTGATCCTCATGTACCTCGAGAGAATAGCAGATCATAGCGTGTATATAGCGCAGGAGACTGTTGAGATGTTATAGCTAGGGGTGTATCCTTTTTCATGGTAGTGGGCTAGATCTGGGCGTAGAGAGGCCTCGGGATGCGATGATGCTTAGAACTCTCGGGATCGAAGCCCTTCTGGGCAGAGCCCTCATAAAGGGCTTCGGGTTCTTAAGCATAGATGGGAGCCCCTTTCCGCTGGGCTCAACAGCCACCAATAAAACCACAGGGGTATCCAAAACCCTGTGGGGGAGGTGGGGGTCCCCTTGACGGCTACAGGGAAATCATAGAAATCCTATGGATCAAGAAACCAACAATCTCGAAACAAAAGAATTCAATAACACTCAACAACCATCGGGGACAAGCGGTTGGATGAAATAGTTTGTTCGCAGTTTTCCTACTGCCCTTTTAAAAAACTATCTCTTTACCTTGATAACGATCTCTATTGTAGATACCCTGGTTCTCTTACCCTCTTTGCTCTGCAGTTCCTCACTCCCTATGTTTATCCTCTCTATGGTGATTCCGTCTTTGAGGAATCTGCTTCTCACAATCTCCACAGCATCTACAGCCCTGCTAATAGCCCTCCCTCTTGCCTTGACAACCACCTCGTTAACTCCTTGGCTTGCCAGCTGTAGTATTGCTAATACATAGCTCATAACAGGCTTCTTACCAACTAGCACTGTATTTACAGGTTGCGGCTGTGCCATCCTCCACCACCTCGGAATCCTGTCACATGAATGTAAGGAGTTGGGCTTTATAAGCTTTCAATAGGATCTTATTCCGTGTACATATATATCTTTCAGTAAGTAATGTATATGAAATATCGATTGGGAGGGTCAAATATGGGGGATATTATAGCAGAGAACGTTACAAGGAGATTTGGGCCCTTTGTGGCCGTGGACTCTGTTTCTATAGTAGCTGACAAGGAGATCATAGCTATTATGGGGCCCAATGGTAGCGGTAAGACAACCCTTTTATCTATGTTAGGCGGCGCTCTGAAGCCATCATCTGGCAAGGTATATGTAAAAGGCATAGACCTATGGGGTTCTGAAGATAAGATGGAGAGGGCTAGAAGGTACATAGGCTTCTCACCCCAGGCCACGGTATTTGAGAGATCTCTAACAGGGTATGAGAACCTCGTCTGGATTGGAATGGCTAGGGGGCTGGGTATATGGGGTTCGAGGAGAAGGGCTAAAGAGCTTGTAGAAGCCCTAGGACTGGCTGATCATGCTAACAAGCCTGTTTCCAGATATAGCGGTGGGATGCTTAAGAGACTCTCGATAGCCTCAGCCCTGATCCACGATCCAGAGGTTATAGTCCTCGACGAACCTGCATCTGGTCTAGACCCCTCAGCTCTACAGGATCTCTGGAGCCTTCTTCTAAAAATGGCTAGGGGTAGAACTATTATCTACTCAACCCACAACCCGTATGAGGCTGAGAGATACTCGACAAGAGTATTTATAATGCATAGAGGGAAAATGGTGGTTTCTGGAAGCGCTTCAGAACTCATCGAGAGATACGCGCCAAAGCCTATGATAGCTATATATCTTCCAGAGGGTGTCGGGCCTCTGGATCTAGAGGGTTTTCGTGGAACTGATAGGGACAAGAGGGTGGCTCTCTACGAGACAAGAGATCCGGGGAGGGATTTGGGGGCTATAGTGGCAGCATACATAGCCAAGGACTATACACCTGAGAGAGTTGAGATTAGAAGGCCAGGTCTTGGAGAGGTCTTCCTAAGAGTCACAGGTGAGGCTATGGAGGTGTAGCTATTGCCGGCTTCGCAATATCTTTACGAGGGGTACATATATGTTAAGTCCATATTTAGAGAGAGACAGCTTCTATTTTGGACAATAGTCTTCCCCCTAGTCTACCTCTCCATAATAGTTGCTGTGTTTGGAAACCCAGGTGGATCTAATGTGAGCTTCTCTGTAGCGATCCAGGATCTCGATAACTCCACACTCTCGATAACCCTTATAGATGCCATAAGAAACGCTGGGATATATAGAGTTGCTTATGTGAACAGCAGCTTAGAGGAGGTTATAAGAGGCAGGGGATATGATGTAGGCCTTATAATCCCAAGGGGATTTGGGGAGAACCTGACCACCGCGAATCAAACGTATGTCTCCATAGTATATGTTAGCAACCTGCAATCATCTGAGGCAGCGAAGAGCTCTCTAGAGTCTTTTATAGACAGGTTTGGATCTATATATGTTGAGAAGATTATAGAAATAGCTAGGAGCTACATGCCTGTTGAGGCATATAGATATGCGATCTTCATGGCAAAGCCGATCAGCTCCTCCTACACAGAGGTTAAGGGAAGCTATATATCGACTCCAGAGGGGCGCAAGACGTACTATGTAATAAGCACCATAGGCTTTATGATACTATATAGCGGGCTATTCACATCGGTAGGCTCTATAGTTGAGGCTAGGAGAAGCGGTGTTCTCCAGCTAATACTCTCAAGCCCTATCAAAGGCTACAGGATATTCATAGCAAGGATAATATCTGGGATTGTCTCGATATCGATAACGTCAACAGCTATAATCCTGCTAGGGATAGCCCTAGGAGCAGATCTATATAGGATCCCGGCCTACATATGGATAGCCACAGCCCTCCTCCTCCTAGTAGGAGCTATAGGCACAATGGGCCTCGGGTTTATAATAGCACCATTCATCAGAACATCAGGAGCAGCTACGGCAATAGCGAACATGATAGCCTTCCCCACAATGTTCCTAGGAGGGATAACAATCCCAAAATTCCTACTCCCCAGCAGCCTCCAGATCTTCGCCAACATATACCCACTCTCCAGAATAGTAGATAGCATTAGAAACATAGCTATATACGGGTGGGAGACTACACAGGCAATCCAATACTCAGCACCCGCGATAGCGGCTAGCATAGCAATACTCGTAATAGGATGGATCCTATATAGAAGAGCCCTGGAAAAAGCCCTTGAAAATCCATAGCATCGTTGACCTCCTACTCATTCTGAATAGCGAGGGGTTTGAGTTTCATTGGGCTTGGTTTTTGCCAAGCCCTCTTCCCTTAGCTTCAAAACCCTCGGGATCCCATTTCATCGGGATCCATGTCACAGGGCTCCACCCACTTTGGGCGACCCCAACCCACAGCTCCACCTTCATTGCCTCCTCTGGTTCATTGCCGTGGGGAAACCCCCGCATCCTGGGCTCCACATAGAAATATAACAAACCTTATAAATCAATATGAAACCCAAAACAGTTTCTTGAGGCGTTCAACGTGGATGCTTTAGATTATTTATAGTGACAATTGCATTCTAAAGCTGATCATCATATATAGGCATAAATAGAGGTACAAGCTGTGAGGGGCATCCTCAGAAATATGTTCTAGGTATCCTGGCCTTTTCTAGAAGCGTTATGAATTCTTCTAAGGACAGCCCAGAGAGCTTCTGGGCCATTCTAAGATCTCCTTTTTCTATGTAGTATATCAATGCTGCTCTTATTCTGGGAGGCTGTTTGTTTATGAAATCCCAGTCAGCCTCCCTCCTCCTAATCTCCTTACCCTCCTCTTCATATTCCTTCAAGATCTCTTCAAAGCGTTTCTCCAATCCCGATCGCCTCGAGATCCCTTCGAGAGAACCTATGATGAGTCTCAGCCTGGTATCTGGTAAACTCACTCTTATCTATTAAGCCCCTTCTATATAGTTCAAGAAGAACCTCAAAAGCCCTCCACACAGTTACCCCCTTTAGATATATGTACTGGGAGGCATATGCTCCCCCATTCTCGCTCAGCACAGTGATCTCAAGCATTCTCCCTATACTAAGGCAGACGGCTTCCGGGTAGTCGATGCTCTTTATGGGATATCTCCTGGACTCTCTCATAATTCTTATTGCCTCCTCTCTGATCTCAGGCGTTTCTGTAAAGAGAGCCATTCTATTTCTTGCCATGTTATCTGCGATCCAGTATATTGTGGATTCGCTTTTAACCTCGTTGAGGATGCTCTCGGATATGTATATTGTGTGAAACACCTCGAATATCAGATCTCTTCTAGAGTATCTGGCCCAGTCAATTAGGAAAGACGTGTCTGCAACAGCTTCCCTAGTTTGTGTTTGGGATTCTAGCCTTAACCCTGAGATCGTTCATCTCCTCCATGGAGATACCAGCTATTCTAGAGGCAACATATAGGTCTCCAGACTCTATGTAGTATATCAATGCTGCTCTTATTCTGGGAGGCTGTTTGTTTATGAAATCCCAGTCAGCCTCCCTCCTCCTAATCTCTCTGCTTTCTTCAAACCTTTTTCTAAGCTCCTCAATGGTTGTCTTTCCCATAATCCCCCACAATTATAGTGTATCTCCACTTATATTCATACAATAAAAAGAGTGTCCTCTACAGCTAAAAGCTGTATCTTTTAATTCTATGGTAGATCATCTTATCTATTTGTTTTTTGTTCAGTTCTATATTAGATTCTGTTTTATCTATTACTATTATTACTATTACTATCCATTCCATGGGAATATTTAAGCGTGAGGCTTAAGAGGGATTCTAAAGCTATCTCCCTTGATCATCTTCACCTCAACGTCGTAGGATATGTATATATACCACTCTCATCATTATCATAGCATATCTCAGCCCTACCCTGTTTCCCAGCTATATGTATTCTCCCTATTATATCTAACCCTTATAGATCCAATAGCCTCTAGGCCCTTGATAAATATGTGTTCCCCATCGACTCTATACTGGTCTTTTCTAAGGATAGCCCAGAGAGTATTAGTCCTCCCCCCTCTTCCTATACCCAGGAGGGTTAACCCTAGCTATAAACCTAGGTAACCTGCCTTCCTTCTTTGCTCTCAGCGCTGAGAAGAATGATCCCCAGGCCTCATTATTCTTATTCAGAACCGCTGTGCTGTAGCAGATCCTATGAGTTTTATACCTCTCATATCATAGAATTCTCTATATGTTTGCCTTAGATCTACCTTTTTCCTTGGAGAACATACTCCTCTCAGCATAGTTGATCTCATTCCAAAGCTTAGAGGAGAGGCTACACAGAGCTCTCAACCTCGCCCCAGCCTCTTCATCTGGCACTAGCCTCAGCAACACAGTCCTCCTCAAGATATTACGCTAGGAGCTCCAGCAGGCTATCCTCTGGCGGCTGCAATATAGCGACGACCTCTCCCATCACTATACCTGCCGAGGCCTCCGGAAATAGAGAACAAAGAGCCTATAAATCTTCATCCCCGCCCTAAAGGGCGAGGCTCGTCGTTCATTATGTCATAGAGGAAATAATGAATCTGGTGGGGAGGGATGAGGCCGAGGCCATAGCATCCCTTGTGTGGAGAATAGCGTTTGAAGAGGGGTATAGCCTCGAAGAGTGGGCAGATCTCCTAGAATCGCTCAAGACCCTTCCCCCGCGGAAGGCTATATGGAGGTTTCAAGAGCTAGCAGAGAAGGAGGTTGAGGAGGCGCAAAGCACCTCCTCCGAAGACGAAAAGAAATATAGAAGCGTTGAGGGCATCATGCAAATACCTATGCACAGGATAGCTTATCCATCTTTCCGCTCTTCAGGGCAGGGCTCTCAGCTGTAGTAGATCGTAAGCTATCTACTCAGCCCTTCTTGCCCCGTATAGCCTCTCCATATATTCCTTCATCATCTATATGATATCCGTTTTGATCGATGACACCTCGTTATATACAAGCTCGACCCTCCTCTCAAGCGAGTCGATTCTTTTATCAAGAGTATCGAGTCTTTTATCAACCGCCTCAAACTTCTTATCAAAATCCTCCTTGAGATCATTAATTCTTTTATTAACATAGCTCCTGAGATCTTCGATCCTCTTCTCAAGGGATTCGAACCTCTTATCAGTATATTCTCTCAGATCGTTGAACCTCTTATCAGTAGTCTCGAACCTTTTCTCGTTAGACCTTGTGATGATATCTAGGTAGAGTATTACTATCTCCTGGTCTGAGAGCTTCTTACCCTCAGCAACCTTCCTAGCAATTCTATTCACAGCCTCCTCAAGAACCCTAGAAAGCATAGCCTCAGCAACAACGCCCATCAGATCACTAAACAGAATAGCCCAGAGAAACTAATATTTACAACCGAAATCCTCGCCCCTTTAGGGCGGGGGATGGCTAATGCTTATAAGCCTTCTAGGGTTTTGATCATTTTTGAGGGGCTCTATGCCCTCTGGTGATGAGGGAGTACTAACCCTTTCGATAGGCGTGAGGGTTAGCCCTGAGCCGGGGGCTATAGAGCTCCTCAAGAGATATAGGTTGGCCCTGAACTATGCCATAAAAAGATCCTGAGTCTGAACCTAAAAACTATTAGGGATGTTCATGGGGAGCTCTACAGGGAGCTCATAGGGTGGTTTGGACTGCCATGACTGCTATAGGGATGCACTTGCAAATGCAAAGACCTGGAGAAATAATCCCCATAGGGGTAAACGTCTGAGGGTTAAGAGGCTTAGCATGCTATTACACCAAGGATCAGGATATAGGGTCAAAGAGGGCTATGTGGAGATCATAGGAGGGATCAAGCTAAAGATCATCGGCTAGAACAGGAGGTATGATCAATATTATAATAACAGATGTGCAATGCTTGTCTATAGAGGTGGGAAGATGATCCTAAGGATCTTAAAGAGTATCCCTAAGCCAAAGCAGTACCAACCCAGAGAAGTTATAGCCATAGACATCAATGAGGAGAAAATAGTATATAGAAATAACGAGATAAACAAAGAGAGGGGCACAGCTATTGATAAAGCATATAGGTGGAGACTCCTAACCGAGAGCCTTCAGAGGAGATATTCTTCTCTAAGGTATCCAGCTTGAAAGAGGAAGAGGGGGTATTGAATAGGATTGGATCCTATCATAGGAAGACTGGGAACATCTTAGAGACTGGGCTGGGAAGGCACCGCTGAAGATGGTTAAGCTCGCTTTGAGGCTTCAATACACATTAGTTAGAGAAGATCTCACCGGACTCATAGAAGCTCTTAGGAGGCTGCCGAAGAACCATAGGGTAAAGCTGATCATCATGAGATATTCAAGGCTTGGGAGGTGGATAGACTGGCAGGCTATGAAGCATGGAACAATACTAGCAATAATAGATCCTAGAGGGACATCCTTGGAGTGCCTGCACTGCGGTTCGAAGCTAGAGGAGAACGGCTATAGAAGATTAAGATACTCACAATGCAATTTCGAAGCATATAGAGATGTTGTTAGAAAGCTCAATATATGGAAGAGGGCCCTCAAGATGCTTGGAATCAAAGCAATTCTTGGGGGAGTTCTGACCACCTCACTGCCCCTAGATGACAGATGCAAACTCGAATAGATGGGGGGACAATGAACCGCCTGAAAGGAATGACGATCAAGATGACGACCTGAAGGCGAGGAGAGGTCAGGCGGAGATCATAAGTGGGATAAAGCTTAGCATCATTGGCTGGGATAGGAAATATAATGATTACGAGAATAGAGTGGCTAGGCTGTTATACAGAAGAACAATGAGGCTTAGAACGCCTCTTCAAGCTTCTAAAGTTGGAGAAACAGGAAAGGCTTTACTACATATTGCAGAACGATGCAAACGAGTATAACATGAATATCTGGGCTGTATCTTTTTTCATGGTAGTGGGAATGCTTTTATATTCGTTTATTGTCTGAACTTAGGCTTATAAGCATCCAATCCATAATTATTTTAATAATTGAGGTGATATCTGCGCTAGATCTGGGCGTAGAGAGACCTCGGGATGCGATGATGCTTAGAGCTCCCGAGACCGAAGCCCTTTATGAGGGCTATGCCCCAATAGAGCCTCGGGATCCAAGGGTAGATGGGAGCACGGTGCCGCTGGGCTCAACAGCCACCGGTGAGCCCATAGAGATCCCAAGATCTCTATGGGGAGGTGGAAGTCCCTCGATAACCACAGGGATGTTATAGCATCCCTGTGGATCAGGAAGCAAAGCAACCCAAAACAAATAAATATCAGTGATAATCAACAACTATCAGAGGGCAAGCGGTGGAGAGATTTAGCCATGATCTTAGGAGTACCATGAGGGCTAGAGAACTGTTCTCAGTTGAAAACAAGGTAGCCTTAGTAACCGGTGCGGCAGGCGGTATTGGGAGAGCTATCGCAGAGCTATATGCAGAGCTAGGAGGCAAGGTTGTGGCTAGCGATATAAATGAGGATATGCTGGATAGTGTTGTTAAGAGTCTATTGGAGAAGGGCTATAGCGTTGATGGATACAGAGCTGATATAACCAGGGTGGAGGATGTAAGAGAGCTTCTTATGTTTGTGCGGAAGAGGCATGGAGGGATCGATGCTCTCTATATTCTGCCAGCGATCAATATAAGGAAAACGATTCAGAAATATAGTTACGAAGAGTTCGACAGAATAATCAATGTGAATCTAAGGGGGAGTTTCATATTACTAAAAGAATCGCTCCCATATATGAGGGAAGGAGGAAGCATAGTACTATTCTCATCAATAAGAAGCTTAACAGTGGAGCCAGGGCAAGGACCCTATGCAGCTACAAAAGCAGCCCTAGTCCAGCTAGCCAGGACAGCTGCTGCAGAATATGGCAAACAAGGTATAAGGGTCAACGTAATAGCTCCAGGAGTTGTGGACACCCCTCTAACCCAGCAGATAAAAAAGGATCCTGAGTGGTACAGGGCATATGTGGAAAAAACAATACTGAAGAGATGGGCAGATCCGAGAGAAATAGCCTCGGTAGCTGTTTTCCTCTCAATGCCAGCATCTTCTTACATAACAGGTAGCGTGATCTACGTAGACGGTGGCTGGACAGCCATCGATGGAAGATACGAACCCAATATATAAAGAGCACAAACAAAGAATATATTAGCCAATGAATAGCCATGGATCAGTTGAACTATCAACCCCATAAATATAGCAATCCAGATCTTTGAAGCTCTAGAGCATCTTCCAAATACCCAATCAATTAATAAGAGCCTCCCACTCTATTCTAGCTCCAAACCCGAAATAGAGTTCAGACTTCACAGGCGACAGAGAGCTTCACAAGGTCATTCTAATTATTAAAGAACATGAACTCCGTATATTGATATGCTTATAAGCTATGAGCATATGAATGCCACAGGAAAGTCATATATACCCCTACAAAGTATGCTGTGCTTGAGGCTATTGCGAGAAGGGCTAGAACTCCTAAGAAGATCTCGAGCCATACTGGGTTATCCTTTGAAGAGGTTCTCGAAGTGCTAAATCAGCTTGAATTAGAGGGACTGGTTGAGAGGAGGCTTAGCGGGCTTCTCCTTAAGAAAGAAGTTTATGAGCTCACTTCAGGGGTGGGCGAGGCTTGATGAGTGGAGGGAGGGGGCTAGAATTGATCTTGAAAGAGTTGAGAAGCTTAGAAGGACAGGTAATGAAGGATAGGCTGAAGAGATCCTCGCTGCATATCTATCTCTGCTACTATTTATACTAACACTTGAGATCTTCAGTTTCTTAGCTCTAAGCGATGTCATGGCCTCCATAGAAGCTTTAGATATCAATGACACGGGTCTCGATGGCGAGAGCGAGATTTTTTAGCTAAACCTCTTGCCTATAGTTGCATACTATGACTCCCTACTCGCCCTCAAGGGAAGGGTCCCTACTACCTGGTCCCGGGTATTAGACCTCGGTGAGGGATTAATGGCTTAACACTATTATGCGTTATTATTAACTCTCAATCTTCCTCTTTATCCTTATTCTGTGTCCCTGATTTCTTGCATATATACAGCCATCTATATCCTCCCGTTCTATACCTGATTCCACATATCAAGCATTCCTCTGGTAGAAGCTCAACCCACAGTACTATCCTCCTATTACCGCTTGTCCCTCGATGGTTGTTGATTGTCATTGAAATTCTTTTGTTTTGAATTGCTCTGTTTCTCGATCCACATGGATGTAATAACATCCCTGTGGCCATCAGAGAGCTTCCACCTCCCCCACAGAGACCTGGGGATCTCTATGGGCACACCGGTGGCTGTTGAGCCCAGCGGAAAGAGGCTCCCATCTATGCTTAAGAACCCGAAGCCCTTCTGGGCAT
>Ga0080007_1061865_pt1 | contig 16414 bp, 16 predicted proteins | sample OctOCTMetagenome_FD_69210 | JGI IMG/M metagenome (GOLD analysis project Ga0080007, IMG submission 69210) | Hot spring and microbial mat streamer communities from Octopus Spring Streamers, Yellowstone National Park, USA - OCT_B (SPADES... | ecosystem: Environmental > Aquatic > Thermal springs >...
CTCCAGCGCTTCTGCACTCCCTTTGGGCCGCATCCTCCCATCCTACCTACCTGTGATAGGCAGGATATTACAAAAGATGTCACTATGGCAAGGCAAAGATCAATAACATTGTTAAGGAAAGGGATCCTGCGCCCGAGCGCTGGTCGGGGAAGGGGCCGGACGCTTAGGGGCGGATGAGGGGGAAATGACTCCGTGGAGTCCGAATGGACGCGGTCACCAGCAGGCATCCGGTGTCGCAGGAGGCGGAGAAGTGTAGAGAAAATGAGTCTGGAGCAGGCCAAGCAATGGTATGCCGGTCAGTGGCTGGCTTTCCTGGTTAGCGAGGAGTCGCCAACGGGAGAGCGATGGGGTCAATTGCTCGCCCATCACCCTGACCGAAGGGAACTCCACCGGGAGCTCCGAGATAAGGAAAGTCGAGCCGGCCTACATCCCCTTCGCCAGCCCGGTGGTGAAGCCCGGATACGCGGTGATCTTCGGATGCGGGCCCGGCTGGATATCCCCTTTGTTCTAAGGCGGGTGGAAATCCACGGCCCGGCCGGCGTTCGGAAGATGGATGTCATCTTGGACACCTGCGCGGTTTACACGGTCATCGCCTGGGATGTGGCTAAGGACATCGGTTACGACCCTGCTATATCCCGGGGTCGGCCACCCATTATCACCGCCAAGGGGGTGATTGAAGCGCCTAGAGGGCATCCAGTAGGTAGAAGCGGAGGACGGAAGACGGGACGGAGGATGGAAGAGTTAAGAGTGCAGTGCGTAGAGATTACTTCGAGCACTTCGTGCTCTCGCAATGACACCTGGTGGAAGGAGGAAGATGTGAGCCTGAAGATAATAGCGGGGGGACTCTTAAAAGAGCTTTATGTGGTGCGCATTAGTGGCTGGACTCTTGAGAAGTATCTTAAGGAGGCAGGCGCCCGAGCACCTCTGTTAACTTGACGATAGCCATGAGGCTGCTACAATAGAGAAAGAGACTGTTCCCTGGCTGCGGATCGCCGTTGGCCTCGATAAGGGCCAGCCCTGGAATTGGGCCGTCCAGTTGGGGGACTGGCTGACCAAATTCGGGGACCGAGAGGGTGCCCTGGATCCCTAACGCTGGTTTAAGGAGAATCGTGCCTTGAAAGTGCTCGCTGTCTTCGGCACTCGCCCTGAGGTGATTAAGCTGGCTCCGGTGATTCGGGAATTGAGGAAATACCCTGACCGGGTGATGTGCAAGGTGTGTGTCACCGCCCAGCATCGCCAGATGTTGGATCAGATGCTACAGGTCTTTCAGATCCAGCCAGACTATGATCTCAATATTATGCAGGACAACCAGAGTCCTTCCTATGTGGCGGCCAGGGTGCTGATGGGACTGGAAGGGGTAATTCAGAGGGAGAAGCCTGACTGGGTCCTGGTTCAAGGGGATACGACCACAGTGGCAGCAGCTGCCCTGGCTGCTTATTACGCGGGTGTGAAGGTTGCTCACGTGGAGGCTGGGCTGCGAACCGGGGATAAGTGGCGGCCGTTTCCGGAGGAAATCAATCGGCGGGTTGTGGGGGCCATTGCTGACCTCCATTTTGCTCCCACGGCTTTGGCTCGGGCGAACCTTCTGCGGGAAGGAGTCGCACCGGAGGCCGTGGTGGTGACAGGCAATCCTGTAATTGATGCCTTGCGTTGGATCGCTGCCCAGCCGCCATCTCCCGCTGCTGTGGAGTTGCTGGCCCGCGCCGGGGTGCCAGGCGGCCGGCGTCTGGTGTTGGTAACAGCCCATCGGCGGGAGAGCTTCGGGGCAGGTATCCTTGCCCTCTGTCAGGCCTTAGCGGAACTGGCTGAAGGATTCCCCGAACTCATGATCCTTTACCCGGTCCATCCGAATCCGAACGTCCACCAGCCGGTCTATCAGATTCTCGGTCGCATTCCTAATATTATGCTCACAGAGCCCTTGGACTATGCCACCTTGGTCCACATCATGGCCCAGGCTGTCCTGGTGCTTACGGACTCGGGCGGTATCCAGGAAGAAGCGCCGAGCCTGGGCAAACCGGTGCTGGTCCTGCGGGAGGTGACCGAGCGGCCGGAAGCGATCCAGGCCGGAACGGCCCGGCTGGTGGGCACCGATCCCCAGCGAATTGTGTCTGAAACGGTCCGCTTGCTCACCGATCCGGCCGAATATAACCGGATGGCCCGCGCAGTAAATCCCTATGGGGATGGCCGAGCAGCGGAGCGAATTGTATCCGCTCTGCTTGGCGAGCCATTTCAGCCCTTTGAGCCGGAGAATGTTGCGAAGGAGATGGAGTTCTGTTGCTGAGGGTCCGTTGGCTATCGCTTTCCTGGCTGTGGGCATTTCGGCTCTCGGTGGTTGGACTTTATAGCCCGTACAGGCAGCTTGTGTGCTTGGAGGCTCTCTGAGACTCCAATCGCATCTTTATACGGGGCAAGTTGGCTATGTTAGGGCTCCAACAGGTGATAATCATTACAATCAAGAGATGGCCACTGGTGGTGGAACTTGTGCGGCGGGAGCTCAAGCTTCGCTACCGCGGCACCTGGTTAGGGTTCTTCTGGACCCTCCTCAATCCCTTTATCATGACCTTGGTTTACACCCTTGTTTTTTCCTACTTTTTGGGCATCGATATCCCGAAATTTCCTGCTTTTCTCTTCTGTGGCCTTCTTCCCTGGATGATGTGGTTCACCGAGAGTGTGACGATGGGCACAAATAGCCTTGTGGATCATGCGGCTTTTCTCAAAAATGCAATTTTCCCTTCCCAGATTCTGCCCATAGTTGCCGTAAGCACAGGAATGATGAATTATGTCTTCTCTCTTCCCGTGCTCATCGTGCTCCTTTGGGCCTTCGGGATTCCTTTAGGAATCACAATGCTTGCCCTTCCTGTCATAATGGCTGTGCAGCTCCTTTTTACTCTTGGAATCGTCTATTTCACAGCTACATACAACGTGTTTTTCCGCGACCTACGTTACATCGTGCAACATATTTTGACCGCCCTATTTTTCCTTACGCCCATCATGTATGACTTTTCTATAATTCCTCCGAAGTTCCATGTTTTCCTTAAGCTAAACCCTTTGACCCACATTATTGATGCCTATCGGAATGTTTTCTTCTATAGGATATGGCCAGCTTGGGACAACCTCGGCTACGTCCTGGCTCTTTCTGTGCTCTTGGTGTTTCTTGGAGCACAGGTTTTTGAGAGGCATAAAGAGGTCTTTTCAGAGTACCTATGACGGATGCAATCATCCTTGAACACGTTTCCAAAAGGTTCAAAAAGTATTCCAGGCGGGGTTATACTACCCTTAAAGATGTCGTTGTGAAGGGGCAGTTTTTCCGTTCTGGTGAGGACCGGGGGTATATAGAAGCCTTGAAAGATGTCTCCTTTACGGTTCCTCAAGGGACAGTATTAGGGATCATTGGGCCTAACGGTGCCGGGAAGAGCACCCTTCTTCGGCTTATTGCGGGAATCTACCGGCCGACTTCAGGGAGAATTATGGTCCACGGAAGGGTTTCAGCCCTTTTGAACCTTGGGCTAGGGTTTCACCCCGAACTTACTGGGCGGGAAAACATTATAATTGGGGGGCTCGCCATGGGGCTTTCCCGGCGGGAGATTATGAAAAAGATGGATGAGATTATCCATTTTGCGGAGCTTGAGGATTTTATTGATGCACCGGTGCGCACTTATTCCTCGGGAATGTACATGCGGCTTGCCTTCTCTGTAGCGGTGAATGTGGATCCGGATATCCTCCTTCTTGATGAGGTGCTCGCGGTGGGTGATGCTAAATTCACTGAGAAAAGTCGAGCCAGGATGGACGAGTTCAAAAAACAGGGGAAGACGATCCTTCTTGTTACCCATGATCTTCGTGCAGTGAAGAATTGGTGCCACCAAGCTTTATGGTTAGATCACGGCAAAGTCCGAGCAATAGGAGATCCTGAGGAAGTAATTTGTTTGTATATAGAAGCGCTAAAAGGGCTGAAAGACGAAGCTTTCAGCGATAATTCCAGTCTATAACGAGCGAGCTTATATCGAAGAAGTCCTTAAACGTATTCGAGAAGTCGATATTGAGAAGGAAATCATTGTGGTTGATGAGGACTCGATTGATGGGACGCGTTAATTCCTAAAACAACTTGTTGAAGTGCATCTTTCTGCTGATTCCAGAGAATTTGGGTGGTCACCCCTCTGAATAGTGACTTATGGTATAATCGGAGCCGGAGGTGACGCGGAGGTGAGGAAGACCATCAAGCGCCGTCGTCGGGGCCGGGTGGCGCGCGTGGAGGTGCGTCGGATTCTGGGAGAACCGGTGGATGGTCCCTATCCAGCAGGCGCTTTGGCTTGATGGAGGAAAAATACAGGCCTTAGGCAGGTCCACCGAAGTAGTGGATCTATACTTAAGAAGTCTTTATGGCTACTCCTAAAGAGGTGAAATTATGAAAAGTGTACTAATAGCTGGATATTACGGGTACGACCTTATTGGAGACGAAGCCATTCTGGAGGCGATGCTTAATGATCTACGAAAGCTAAGACCTGACCTTCGTTTTATTGTCACTTCCCAATCCCCGGAGAAGACTAAAGCTAACTATAATGTTGAAACTATTCCCCTTTGTGACACAAAGGCTATTATAGATGTGATCGAAGAGTGCGATTTGGTCATTGTAGGAGGTGGGGGGGTGTTCAATGAATATGCACCTTGGCGTTCTGACGGGTTGCTTACATTACATCCAGACTTTAATGTCTTTTGTGCAAGTTTGCCTCTTCTTGCTGCTGCTTACAGTAAACCATGTATGATTTACGCGGTGGGGGTTGAGCCGCTTTACAGCCTCTCTGCTAAAGAACAGGTGGCGAATGCTTTCATAGCGGCTACTCGCGCTACATTGCGAGACAAGGGTTCATTGGAGATTTTGAGGACTATAGGGGTTCCGGTGGAAAAAGTAGAAGTAACGGCGGACCCGGCGTTTAGGTTACCCAATGCAAATCTCTCTATTGAAAAGACAGTTGGTTGGCGTAATTTAGACGCGGCAGGGCCGTTATTGGGTGTGCAGTTACGACATTGGAACCCACGTGTATGGGATCTCAGCGAGGACCCCAATCCATGGGAGTTTGAAGTTGCAAAGGCACTTGATGAGTTTGTAGAAAGGACAGGAGCAAACATACTGTTCATCCCCTTTCAACAACGGGAAGGGTGGGCCTTTTCAGATGACAGGCCGGTCTTGATGCGAGTTCAAGATGGAATGAGGCACGGTTCAAGAACGTATTTGTTAGAAGGGCATCTCCGACCTGGTGAGCTCAGTTCATTGTTTAAAAGCTGCGACATGATTTTAGCCATGCGATTTCACTCAGTCGTTTTGTCAATTAAAAATTGCGTTCCTTGTGTGGCTATCGCCTATAGTCTAAAAGTAAAGACTGCTATGACAAGTGCTGGCCTAAGCAAATTTTGCTTAGATTTAGAGGCTTTGAATGCTCAAGACATACTTACCAAATTGTTAGAATGTTACTATAGGAAGGAAGAAATAAAGAGAAATCTGGAAATAGTATCAAAAGAGATGACAACACTAGCCATGAGAAATGCAGAGCTGGCAATGGAACTGTTGGATGGCCAAGCTTGGTCGCCCTCTTCGTACTCTCGCTTTTCCGAGCTGGCAGTGCCTTTGGTTGCCAGGCAAACAAAATTATTAGTGAAACGCGAGACAGAGATTGAGAGCCTTCGCACTGAGCTGGCAGAGAAAGATGGGATTATTCTGTCGCTACAGCAGCAGGTTTCACAACTTTCTGATAAAATAAAAACCTTCGAGGGCGCACTCAAAGAAAAAGAGGATGCCCTTGCCTCTTTGCATTCCCAATTAACTTCGATATATAATTCACGGCAATGGAAACTTGCGACTTGGTTAGCAGTAGCTTATTGGAAGATAAGGAAACTGCTTAATTTCGTCAGCTTCAAACGTAGGAGGTGAGCCGTGGCTATCAAAATCCTTGTGACTGGTGGGGCAGGTTATATTGGCTCGATCTTGGTTCCTATGCTCTTAGAACGAGGGTATGAGGTTACAGTTCTTGACAACTTTATGTATGACCAAAACAGCTTGCTAGACTGTTGCGCTAATCCTCGTTTTTCGGTCATTCGTGGTGACTGCCGGGATGAGGCAACCTTGAAGAAGGCTCTTAGGGACGCTGATTACATATTGCCCCTGGCGGCTATCGTGGGCGCACCTGCCTGTGAGGCGGACAAGACGGCTGCTGTCTCAACTAACTTGGAGGCTATCAAGCTATTGCTGTCGTTGCGCTCCAAGGAGCAGCGCATTATCTACCCTTGCACGAACAGTGGTTATGGGATAGGTGAAAAGGATAAATTCTGTACCGAGGAGACACCTTTACGGCCGATCTCGCTTTATGGGAAGACGAAAGTTGAGGCAGAGAAAGCCATTCTTGATGCTGGGAATGCCATATCTTTGCGCTTGGCAACTGCCTTCGGCATGTCACCACGAATGCGCCTGGACCTTTTGGTCAATGATTTTGTCTATCGCGCGGTAAGAGATCGGTATTTAGTGGTATTTGAGGGACATTTTCGGAGAAATTTCATACACGTGCGGGATGTTGCCCGAGCCTTTATGCACGCTATTGAGAATTTTGAGGGGATGAAGGATGAACCATACAATGTGGGCTTGAGCGATGCCAATTTGTCAAAGTTGGAATTGTGCGCAAAGATCAAGGAGCAATTGCCAGATTTTGTTTACATTGAGGCCCCTATTGGAGAGGACCCGGATAAACGGGATTACATTGTATCCAACGAAAAAATTGAACGCACAGGTTTTAAGCCGATTTACTCTTTGGAGATGGGAATTAAGGAACTAATCAAGGGCTACACAATATTACAAGCTTTAAGATATACGAATGCATAGGAGGAGATAATGATGGGGATTTACGGAAGCATAAGAAAAATGATAAAAACCATAGTCTATAAATGGCCCATAATTAGGTGGGCTATCCCCATGTTATTGTCCCACGAATCACGTCTTTTTGAACATTCTTTTATATAGATTTATTACAAAAACAAGTTAAAAGTCTAATGGATGAAATAGCTAATATTAAAGGTAAGAGAAATACTTCTGATTCGTTTAATGATTTCCTACATATGCCTGAGCCTCCTACCTTATATGGTAAGCGAATCTTATGGGAAACAGCCGTTCAGCTTGCTGCTAAAGATTTTCTCAGGGAGGGTGATTGTGTTATTGATGTCGGAGCCAATATTGGTGGGGTTGCTATAGCATTTAGTAGGATGGTGGGGCCAACAGGTTTAGTCTATGCGTTTGAAGCTAATAGCCTTATACTACCCCGGCTGAAAAGAGATTTGGAAATAAATGGAGCTACTAACGTGAAAATAATCCCAAAAGCTGTCTGGTCCACAAGCGGTGAATTGCTTCCCTTCTATTGTGAAATTAGCTATTATTCTAGCGGTTCTGGCTCGATTCGAAAACCAACTAAATATATCGAAATTCTGGTAGAAACAATCTCGTTAGATGACTTTTTCAAGCAACAGAAAATCATTCCTAGACTTATAAAGATGGATATTGAAGGAGCCGAGATTTGGGCCCTTAAAGGTGCTGCGCAAACTATAGAAAATTACAGACCTATCTTTATTCTGGAATACAGTGCTGAGTGTTCGGAGAATGAAGACCCACTTGAATATCTCAAGTTGTTTAATTATACCTTTTGGGATGTCAATTTATATACACAAGTGGATAGAGATTTTTACCGGAATTTCGCTAAACCGCCGTTGGTCAATGTATTGTGTTTACCACGTGAGGAATGGGAAAAATCTTCTTACCGCTTCTTAAATTTACACCTTCTATCTGCAATGGAATTAAATGCCTCAGTGATGCCACATTCTAGTTACGCGCTGGTTTTTGAGATAGATTCTTCTCGTTATTTGGCTGTTTTCGATTTTGAGGGAGATGGAAAACTCAATGCTGCCCTATCAGTTAACTCCAAGGATGAAACTTTGGCTTATTATGAAGGAAATTTGCAGATTTTAAAGTCTCCTGCTTCTTCTCATGTGGTATTTGAAATTAATGATAAAAACCAGGTTACTTTTTCGTTAATTAACAAAAGCAATGAAACTATTCTGTTTAGAGGGTTTAGCCTCTACAAAGTTATTTTGGCTTATGAAGGGGTAAAACGATGAAGTTCATCTTAATTGATAATTCCATTATAGATGTTGGTGGTCATCATTATGAATATGCAATGCATGTACTTCGAGCTGCCGAGAAGGCAGGCTATACTCCTATTCTTGCTACGAATCGTCGGTTTAAAGCAAATGATCAATCGCCTTGGAGGATTTACCCGGTTTACAAGTATGGCTTCTGGTTTCGGTTAGCTGAACCGTTGTGGTATCGTTTGGCTAAGAAATTTTCTTCGGCAATTCAGAGGAGTCTTTTTTCTCTAAAGATTAAATTGATCTTTTCGACCATGGGATTCTTTGCGTCTATTCGCAATCAAATGGGTGAATACCTCCGTCGGCAAATCCCGAATATCTCGTTTGCTGTAGTGTTTTATGCGTTGGCGTGGTATGGATACCGCATTGTCCATTCATTCCTGGTCTTCCTCTGGAGTATTTTCCCTTTCCAGGATTATTTGAGACGCCTGTTTGGCAGGTTAAAGACCTTCATAAGAGTCATCTTCAGCCTAATTGTTCTACTATTTAGGCCCCCTGATTGGATGAGCCGTTGGCTCGCAGATTATCTCAAGATGCGGCAATTTGGTAAAGATACATGGCGTCTCTTTCGACAAGTTCGCTTGGAGAATGGAGACATTGTCTTCATTCCGACTTTATCACATGTTGAGATGCTTGGCTTACTTCAATATTTAAAGAAAGATCCGAGCTCAACCCAAGCGACCTGGCATTTATTGTTCCGCAGGAATCTTTACAGCGGCCGGGAGCCGGATTACGCCGCACAGGATGAGGCTTTGAGACCAATCCGGAACGCATTCTTTCAATTTCTTGAGAATTTGCCTACACATAAGGTTTACTTTTACACAGATACTGAGGAACTAGCAGCCCAATATAATCGTTTGCTGGGAGTCAAACGGTTTAGAGCTTTGCCTATCCCACATACATATCCACCGCTAGAATGCTTACATTCCGATAGACGACCACTTCGGGTCATCTATGTTGGGGATGCTCGTGCGGAAAAGGGCTATCATCATCTGCCGCGAATCGTCCAAGATTTGTGGGCTGACTATGTGGAGACAGGAAAAGTGGTCTTCATCTTTCAGTCAAACTATAATACTCCTGAGGGGGAACCCGAAGCTATCGTCGCCCGTAGTCAGTTGGAGTGTTATCCTAAAGACAAGGTAATACTTATAAAGGAGCCGTTATCTTCTGAAGAATACTGGAAGCTGCTGTCATCTGGTGATATTAATCTCCTATTGTATGACCGCGATAACTACTACGCAAGGAGTTCTGGTATATTTATTGAATCGCTGGCTTTAGGCGTTCCAGTGATTGTGCCGGCCGGCACATGGATGGCGAGGCAACTCGCGGATGAGATCTATCGATATCATGTATCGCTTATGCAAAAAATGGAAATTCTGAAGTTCCGCCGAGAGGACGAACTACGCTGGCGAAGGCATGGTCAGCCCGAACTTAACCCTATGTTGAATGGCGAACTGACCTTTGGGGGTGCAGATGCGAAAGCATTCTGCTGGCTTGCTGTGCCAAAGGGGGCAACACACCTTCTCGTGTTTTTTAAAATCCTTACATCTAACGCTTTTGTTGAGGTTTTCGTAGATCAGTTGGATAAAAATAACAAACGTAAGCGAGCTAATGCAGTTATACTAAGTCATGGAGTTAAGGAAAATTTTGCCTCTACACTTGTGCCACTTGAAAGAGACATTGTTCTGATTTGGTTAGGCTTTTGCAATGCTTTTTCTAATTTAACAACAATTATATCTAATGTTCAGATAGCGTTCTTGCGATCTGATGCATTTTCCCAAAAATGTCCCTTATCAGTGGTTGGACTGATTTATAATCATCCTGATGAGATTTCAGATTGTGTGCGTGAAATGGTTGATCATTATGAACACTATAGAGCAACGGCACAGAAATTTGCGAGGAAAGTTTACCAGCGACATTGTGCTGATGAGCTTATTAAAGAAATAGTATCCACTAAACTTTCTGATGTGCCCATGGAAAATGGGGGGCAGGGAAATGAGTCCAAAGGTTCGCATCGCTGGGGTATCTGACGTAAGTTTGGGGCTTGGGAGCCCTCAAGTGCTATACTTTATGAGATCTGTGCTTGCCCACTATGATGCTGAAGGAATATTGATAGAGCCGGATCAACCAGAAATTCATCTAATGCAAGGATTGGCAAAAGGGCTTAATATTCATCGTATATATAGTGCTTTTCATCCACATCAAAGTTTTGCGGGACGTACTGAGTATATCATCCGCTCGGCAAGTTTAATTAACAAGTTGCGCCCTGACATTTTAATACTCTTTTGCACATTTACTCTCCCGGTCTTGTTTAAACTGAAAACTCGACCGCCTTTCGTGATTTATTATGCGTATGAAATGCCCTTTTCGTACGGAGAATTAGACGTAAAAATGAATAGATATGTGCTTAATAATTCTTTGGTTGATCTAATAATTTTCCCCGAGGAAAATAGAGCTATTCAAACCTTGAAAATATTTGGATGCAGAAAAATACCAATAGTGATATTGTACAATTGTGAAAGTTCCATAGATAGTGGATATGAGGTACTTCAACCGAAACTCAGAAATGGTCGAATACTTTATGCAGGCACAATTGATTCCGTGCGGACATTTGCCGAGTACTTCTTTCATGAGAAGATGCGATTAATTCCGCTTGATATATTTGGTAATATTACAGGACCAGATAAAGAGAATTTGAGAGAGCGCTTTCAAAAACTTTGTGGCGGGATCCGCTATCTTGGGGTTGTTAATAGAGAAACATTGAAAAATGTGCAGAAAAGTTACTGTTATCGAGTCGTTATGTGGAATCCGGTGGATGATCAACATCTTTACGCAGCTCCCAATAAGTTCTTTGAAGCTATTGCCGCCGGGGTCCCGCCGATCACGGCTCCTCATCCACAATGCAAAATGTTAGTGCGACGATACAAATGTGGGATTGTGATGGATGACTGGAGTTTCGATTCATTTTATGAAGCTATTCGACAAGCCCTGGAAATCTACGGCACTGACAAGTATGATAGGATGGTTGAAAACTGTCGAAAGGCATTTGTTGAGGAACTCAATTGGGAAAAACAATTTGAAAAGGTAAAACCTTTCTTAAAGGAGGTGAGGTGACATGAAGATAGTAGTTACTGGCGCTACTGGATTCCTTGGTCGCCATCTTATGCCCATATTAGTCAAGCGGTATGGTGAGAAACAGGTCATAGGTCTCTCCAGCAAAGATTACAACCTTATGGACCCTATCCATGTCCGGCGTATGTTTGAGGAATGTAAACCAGAGATATTAATTCATCTAGCTGCCTACGTGGGTGGCATCGGTGCTAATCGCGCTTTCCCGGCGGACTTTTTCTATCGCAATATTCTAATGGTGGCTAATGTCTTTCAAGCAGCTGCTGAGTATAGAGCTAAGAAGTTAATATACCCTATGGGTGGTTGTAGCTATCCAGCCACAGCCGCTTCACCCATTGATGAAAGTCAGATGTGGAATGGTTATCCCCAGCCTGAAAGTGCTGGATATGCTATGGCCAAAAAGATGGGGCTCGTGGCCAGTATTTGTTACAGGCAACAGTATGGGCTGAATTCTGTGGTCATTATTCCAGGAAATATGTATGGAGAGTATGATAATTTTCGAACGGAGGAAGCTCATGTGATTCCCGCTTTAATTCGCAGGTTTTATGAGGCAAAACGAGCCGCGGCAAAAGAGGTAGTGGTGTGGGGAACCGGTAAACCGGTGCGGGACTTCGTTTATGCAGGCGATGTGGCCGAAACAATCCCCTTCTTCATTGAACATTATGATTCAAGCGAACCAGTGAACATCTCTTCAGGGACAAGCACCTCAATTAAAGAGTTAGCCGAAATGATTAAAGAACTTATTGGCTATGAAGGTCAAATCATATGGGATACCTCAAAACCCGATGGACAAATGGTAAAGATATTTGATGTCTCACGGATGAAAAGTTTAGGTTTGTCTTGTCCGACACCTTTACGTGAAGGTTTAAAGCGCACAATTGATTGGTTTGTACGCAATTATGATAATCGCGGTGATGGGATACGTTTGTGAAACTTTGATTAAGCTAAAGGAGGAGCTATGATTTTTATCATTGGCGGCAGGGGTTTTGTGGGGTCTGCCTTTGCTCGCATTTGCGAGGCCAAGGGAAAGGAGTATGCAATAATCACCAGGCAGAATTATCATGAGTTTATTGGCAAAAGATGCGAGATAATAATTGATGCCAATGGCAATTCAAAAAAGTTTCTCGCTAAGGAAGCACCTCTTCAAGACTTTGATGCTTCCGTAAGAAGCGTTAGAAGTAATTTGATTAATTTCAAATATGATTGTTACGTTTACCTCTCTTCTTGTGATGTTTATCCAGATTGTTCTTCTCCCTTGATTACCTCAGAAGATGAGAAAATCGATGTGAGCAAACAAAGTCCTTATGGGTTTCATAAATACTTAGCGGAGTTATGTGTTCAGCATGCAGCTAAGCAGTGGTTAATTATCCGTTTCGGCGGCTTTGTTGGTCCTGGCTTAAAGAAAAACGCAATCTACGACATTCTTAATGGCGGTCCACTTTGGCTTGATCCTGAAAGTGAACTACAATACATGTATACTGATCACGCCGCTGAAATCGTGCTAAAACTGCTTGATCTAGGAATAACCAACGAGATTTTCAATATCTGTGGTCGAGGGGTAATTAAATTACAAGAAGTCATAAAAGTGGTAGGTGGTGAGATCCCGGTTTATCCTGGTAGCCCTTATGTGCGGTATGAAGTCAACATAGATAAGATTTCGAAACTGGCTGATATACCCGAGACTCGAGCTACAGTACTGGAGTTCGTCCGTGCCGAAATGAGGCGCCGAGAGGAGGAAAGGAAGCTATGATTATTTCAAAAACACCTTTTCGGATCAGCTTTTTTGGTGGGGGGACTGATTATCCGGAATATTTCACTAAGTACAACGGCGCAGTCTTGGGTACAGCTATTGATAAGTTTTGTTATGTTTCCGTAATTCCATTCTACTCAAAATTGTTTGACTATTCAATCCGTGTGGCGTATCGACAGGTTGAGTGTGTTAAGAGTTTGGAAGAAATTAAACACGCTGCCTTTCGCGAGTGTCTTCGGTGGTGTGGAATTACAAAAGATATTGAGATAAATTACACAGCCGAATTACCTGCTTTCTCCGGCCTAGGAACTTCTTCCAGTTTCGTTGTGGGTTTGTTGAACGCCTTATATGCCTATCAGGGTAAAAGCATCCGTCCGATTGAGCTGGCGTATCAAGCTATTGAAATCGAACGGGAAATCCTTAAGGAGACAGTTGGATGTCAGGATCAAACTTTTGCAGCCGTGGGAGGGTTTAATGTGATTGAATTTCGTGCTACCGATGATATAGTAGTCCATAGAGTGCCACTATCTCGCGAGCGCATCGAAGAATTTGAAGCACATCTTTTAGTTGTGTTTACTGGAATATTGCGCCGGGCGAGCGACATCGCTGCCAAGCAGGTGAAAAGGATTGAGATCAACAAGGGACTCTTGAAGCGAATGAGAGAGATGGTTGACGAGGGTTACGACATTTTAACTGGGTCAGGAGATCTAACAAAGTTTGGTCTATTATTAGATGAAGCATGGCAGTTGAAAAGTCAATTAGATGAATCGGTTACAAACGATATAATCAAAGTAATCTATGAAGAGGGCAAGAAGGCTGGTGCCATTGGAGGGAAGCTGTTGGGAGCTGGTGGTGGAGGGTTTTTCCTCTTCTTCGTTCCGCCGGAAAAGAAAAAAACGGTACGTGAACGCCTTGGTCTTGAAGAAATTCCGATAAAAGTCAATGCTCCGGGGACTCATATTATACACAGTTAGGATTTGAGGTGGTTGACGGACTGATGAAAGTTTTAGTTTTAGCTGGAGGGATGGGAACACGGCTGCGGGAAATTGTAAAGGATCGGCCAAAGCCTATGGCTTTGATCGGTGGTAGACCGTTTTTAGAGTATTTAATCTTACAGCTAAAGGGACAGGGGTTCGGGGAAATAGTGCTTTGTATCGGATATTTGGGTGAGCAAATTAGAAGTTATTTTGGCGATGGGGACAAATGGGGAGTCCGTATCTCATATTCTTATGAGGAGCAGCTTCTTGGTACAGGAGGAGCAATCAAACTGGCCGAGAAAATGATTCAGGAAGAAAACTTTTTAGTTATGAATGGGGATTCGTTTCTAGATGTCGATATGCATAAATTAATAGATCATCACTTAATGAATCAAGCTATTGCAACTGTTGCTTTGGTCGAAGTTGAAAATGCGAATAGATATGGAGCAGTAGAGATAAACGAAAAAGGAGAGATTAAAAAGTTCGTGGAAAAAGCAGACATCTCTGCTTCCAAATTAATCAACGGAGGGGTTTATGTACTGAATCGGAAGATATTTGACTATATTCCGCTCGGAACAGTGTCTTTAGAAAAAGAAATTTTTCCGAAACTTATTGGTAAAGGCTTCTTTGGTGTACCCATTAAAGGTTTTTTCATTGACATCGGGGTCCCTGAAACTTATAAGATGCTACAAGAAAATCCGCGAACATTGCTTAACGCGTTGTTTCAAAGCAACTCAAAGGAGAAAGAAGATGGAGCGGTTGGATTTCTACCAACTGATTAAAACGAGAATTCAACAGAGTATCGAGATAAAGAAGAAGCTTATGCATGACATTGGGATTATTGGTGAAACAGCTAAATTGATTATTGAGGCGTATCGAAATGGCAAGAAAGTCGTTCTTTTTGGCAATGGTGGTAGTGCGGCTGATGCCCAGCATATTGCTGCTGAACTCGCAGGAAAGTACTATATGGATCGTACGCCCCTTCCAGCAGAGGCCCTTACAGTTAACACATCAACGCTTACAGCTATTGGAAATGACTACGGCTTTGAACAAATCTTCGCTCGCCAGGTAGAAGCATTGGGAACTCCGGGCGATATAGCTATTGGGATTTCCACAAGCGGTAATTCTCCAAATGTAATTGAGGGCATACGCGTGGCCAAGAAGAAGGGAATGATCACCATTGGACTGACGGGTGCGGAGGGAGGGCAACTTAAAAATGAGGTTGACTACTGTATCTGTGTGCCTTCTAAAGACACACCGCGCATTCAAGAAGCACATATCTTGATTGGACATATTTGGTGTGAGTTGATAGAGCGGGCCCTTTTTGGCGATGAGAGGGAAGAGGGTTAAGACGGTCTTTTTGGATCGGGATGGGGTTATTAACCGCAAACCACCAGAAGGTGATTATGTAAAAAGCTGGGAAGAGTTTGAATTTCTTCCGAAGGCTCCTGAAGCACTGAGATTGCTTAAAGAAGCGGGCATGAGACTTATCATCGTTACCAATCAGCGAGGCATTGCTTGCGGATTAATGACTGAACGTGACCTTGAAGAAATTCACAAACACATGTTGGCAGAGCTTGCACGTTTCCAGGCTTCGATAGATGCCATTTATTATTGTCCTCACGAGGAAGGTGTGTGTGATTGTCGCAAACCACGAGTTGGATTGTTTCGGCAGGCACAACAAGACTTCCCAGACATTGATTTTGCTAATTCGGCTATAATTGGTGACTCTTTGAAAGATATGGAGGCAGGTACTCGATTAGGATCCTTGACGATTTTTATTGCCGATGGGACGGAAAAGGAGAGGCTCCTTAAGGAAGCTTTTGCCAAGGGGATCCGGATTGATGTAGTTGCGACATCGTTGTTTGAAGCTGCTGAGTTATTAACAAGCTCTTAAGAACTCTACTTTCCGCTAACTTTTCGGACACCCCCATATATGGTCAAAAAACCGAAAAAACGGCCTTACAAACCATATATGGGCCTCCCATATATGGCCAGAAATGGCAATTTTCCTGTGAATAGGCCATATATGGGGGTAGGTTATAAGTTAGCGGAACCTAAAGAAGAAGGTAGAATGAATATACTTTGGCTGATTATCGTTTGCTACCGCTACAGAGCTTAAAGTGTTGGTGAAGTAACTCTCTTCCTTGGTGCCCTTTCACATCATTCAGGCCCCCCAGGTCATGCTGTGACAATCATGAGGAGGCTACGAGGCGCAAAGTATTGCTTTACTTTTCAGGCCCATACCTTCATCTGGTTTACGATTTCTTGTCAGCCAGAGGGGAGCTCGATTTTTGTGAAAGGCATCAGTCTGGTAATCACCCCCCTGAGTAGTGCTCGGTGGTATAATTGGGGCCAGATTCCGACGGAGGTGGGCCCG
>Ga0080007_1067424_pt1 | contig 16345 bp, 16 predicted proteins | sample OctOCTMetagenome_FD_69210 | JGI IMG/M metagenome (GOLD analysis project Ga0080007, IMG submission 69210) | Hot spring and microbial mat streamer communities from Octopus Spring Streamers, Yellowstone National Park, USA - OCT_B (SPADES... | ecosystem: Environmental > Aquatic > Thermal springs >...
CGGCTATCTAGGAGGGGTTTCAGTGTATTGGAAGAGGTCGTGAATATATAGCGAGATGTTTGGAGATGTGCTTCCCCATGCATCTAGGAATATTATCGAGAGCTACTATAGGCTTAAGAATGGGAGGTATCGAGTGCTAAGGAATATATATCTAAATATACCATCCCACTATGTATGGCTTATGCCAAGAAGCTGTTGAAAGGGTATCCCCTCTAAGGAGGAACAGGGCTAGACAATACTCTAGAGAGATCTTCGATGAGCTTGTTAAGTACTTAAACCTAGGGATTAAGGATCTTGGGGGTAGGAGGGTTGTGAGATATCTCTGGAGGAGATCTTGTGAGATAGCTAGGCATCAAGTTGATCTTGAGATGAGCGATGGAATACTAGTGCCTAGGATCAACAGCATTAGCCTATGGCTAGTTGATGATCATGTATGGAAACCAGTAAACCCAACCAAGATCAATATAAATGGTGTTGTGAACACTTTCTTCACAAGCATTGCTATTAACACCCATAGGGGTTGGATGCGCATAGATCTAGAGCCCTCTAAGGAGTTCTACAAGCTTCTTGCAAGAGGCTTCAAACCAACATCCTATGCAAAGATCAAGCTTGATAGGAGGAGTAGGAGAGTGCTCTTCCACCTATCCCTAGAAAAAGAGATCGAGATCTACAGGCCTGGGAATATTAAGCCCATTGATGTTAATGAGAGCTCTGTAGCAACTCTCTACGAGGCATTCGCAGCAATCCTAGAAACAGGTCTTGCTAAGACAACATTAGGCTATAGCTATAGGAAGAAAAAGTATCCAGAGGAGAAATGGATCCGATAGCAAAGAGGCTAGAAAGGCTATGGAGAAGCTTATGGAGGGGAAGAAGAAAAAGGACTATAGGATGAAGACAGTTAATCTGATAGTGAGAGATGCATTGAGGATGAGAGGAGTAATGGCTATTGAGAGGATCTCGGGGAATGATATAAGGGTTATGATCGCTAGATATAGGAATAGACGATTAAGGCATAGGATATATCAGAGTGCTTTGAAGGGTGAGCTGAATGCGATAATAGGCAAGGCTAGGGAATACAGTGTGCCAGCATTGTTGGTAGATCCCAGGAATACATCTAAGACATGCCCGCTACATAGAGTAACAATAGAATATGGGGAGGATAGAATAGGGATCTGCAGCAAAGGAGGCGAGGGATAGCATAGGGAGGTAGTCGCACTGATCAATATATATTTTAAAGCCCTCGAAGCCCTTCTGGGCATAGCCCTCATAAAAGGCTTCGGGTTCTTAAGCATAGATGGGAGCCCCATGCCGCTGGGCTCAACAGCCACCAGCGAGCCCATAGAGATCCCAAGATCTCTTTGGGGGGAGGTGGGAGCCCCCAATGCCACAGGGCTAGAAACCCTGTGGATCAAGAAACATAGCAGCACAATCAAAAGAAGATCAATTACAATCGATGATCATCAAGGGACAGGCGGATGGGCATGGCTAGACTAGAGACTCTCTATGTGTTTTTCCGGATATTCCGGGTACTCTGCTTCACAGCTATTTTCCTATCCAAGATCTTTCTTAAGCTCGTAGCACTATTCGCATATTACGCGGTGTATCAATCTATATTATTCCCTATCTACTGGATCCAATTCCGCATATCCCTTGCAAGGCATAGGGTTCCTCGAGATATAGCTTCTGAGATCTCTAGCATGTATCTCAAGAAGCTTAGATCGTCATATATATTTAAGCTAATACCTAACATCATAAAGAAGCTTAAGATCTTCACAACTACAACCTAGCCCCCTAAGGGCAAGAGAGATCAAAAAACCTAGAATCGAGCCCTATTAGAGGTATAGACAGTCTACTGTATAGAAGCATAGCTATATATAGAAACAAGTACTGTCCCATAGAGATGTTATGGAGAATCAGCATTATCAACTCACTCAACGGCTCCACTGCAGCAGCAGTACCCTGTATCGCTTATTTCACATCCACAAGCAGGGCATTTCTCGGGGCCATATTCGACTTCCCATGGCAGTCTATGATATAGCCTATAGTGGGTATCGTTGTTCTTAATATCTATTCTAATAGCTGGTTTTACCAGGATTCTAACTATCTCTCTCGCAGCGTGGATCACCTCGGGATCTCTATCCATAATTACTCTCTCAATCTCAGCTAGATCCCTCTCTTCTATATGATCCCGGCCGCCTTTAGCTAACATATATCTTCTAACCTCCTCCACAGCCCTACCCACCTTTAGAGACCTAAGGACAGGGTTATAGGATGTTATTGCTAATGAATACATACTCCCACCCTCTATATTATCACATAAGCTAATATACCCCTCTTTCCTATCTAGAGTATAGTGTTTTCGATAAGCTGCGGTCTCCTCCTAGTCTTAGAATAAAGAGTGATTTATGGGGTTCGGGTTTCATTGGGCTTGATATTGTTTGATTTCAAGCCCTCTTCCCTCGGCTTCAAAGCCCTCAGGATCCCATTTCATCGGGATCCATATTGCTGGGCTTCACCCCCATAGCTTCCTCAGGTTCATTGCTGTGGGAAAGCCCCCGCATCCTGGATTTCTCTCAGTATCTATGTGAGCCCCTCTTGGGTCTCAACCCGCATTGTGGGGCTCTATAAGAAAACCACTAATAAACCTTATAAATCAACATGAAGCCAAAAACAGCTCATGAAGGCTACATCTTCCTAGCCTTCTTATATCTGAGTTTAGCAAGTCGCTCATACTCAGCTTAAAACGGGTACTAAAAGGCGACTGTATGCTTTGAAAAAATTCTGAATAAATTTTTATTTTTATAAATTATTTCTATGTATGGGCAAAAGCTTTCAGTTATAAATTAGTTAGTTAAAAGATTTAGGAGATAAAGATTAGGTGTTTATATGGAGCGCCGAGGATCTGGAGGAGCTGATGTTTGCTGTGAGCGTCTAGATCTGATAGTAGATCTTATTAGCATTGTTTCAGATGATCCCAGGGTGAAGGCTATCATGTGCATGGCAAGCTATGAAGAAGGCGAGCTCTTCTCTATTAGAAAACTAGCTAGATGTGTTGGCCTGGCACCTAAGAATATGGCTAGATATGTTGAAGAGCTAAGATCTCGGGGGATTATTGAGTGTGTATATGAATCCCCTAAGCTACGTCTCTATAAGGTCGGTTCTAGGTTTAAACCTGCGATCGATCTCCTCAGATCCAAGCTCAACGCTCTCTTCACTCCCAATAAGTCTTAGACTAACCTTAAAACCGCTTGGATCTCCCTCTATTCTAGCCTCATACATTCTCCCACAGTATGGGCACTCAGGCTCGAGATCCTCAGAGGCGAAGATCCTTCCACATATGCACGTTATGTAGAGAACTATTCTGCCTACAGAAGCAACACCTTTTTCCCTTTCATTAGAACTCATAGCATCACATATAATATATCCCAAGCGGTCTTATACAATTTATTATTAGGATTTAGGATATTCTTCCTGCTATTAAGGGTAGGCTCCTTAACTATATATGATCCAAAGGCTAGACGGCTGAAAACAACAATGCGAAAAGCTATTTGGCAAGAGATTCAAAAGATATTCCGAGTAAACAGTTGCCAAGGGAACAAAAGTTTAACGGAGAAGTAAAAGATGTTACTAATATGTATAAAATATTTCATAAAATATATATTTATTTATTATTTATAATTTACTGGTGATAATATGGCGGATAGATGCATAGATATACCCCCTCCCTGCACCCCGCCAAGTTATTACATGACAATAAAAGATCTAGCTATATATGCAGGCCTGATAAAGAAGAAAGATAAAGAGATAGACGAGAATTGTGCAGAGAGAACAAGGTAGATCTACATGTCACCCCTTACGAACCCCGAACTCTTAGATACTATTAGAAATAGCCCCCCTTATATTGTATCTATAGAGGTTACCTATAGATGTCCTATGGGGTGTCTCTATTGTCATAACCCGTCAGATCTTCTCCCTGCTAGATCTTATGAAGGTGTTAGATCTATCACCTGTAACATGCTGATCCCAAGAACATATGATCGAAGATATTCTAGGGAGCTTGATACATATGACTGGCTTAAAATAATACACAAGATATCACAGCTCAAACCATATAACTTTATAATAAGTGGCGGGGAGCCTCTTCTCAGGAGGGACTTATATATAATAGTAAAAGAGGCTTCGAACCTCAACCTAAAACCGATTCTTCTCACAAGCGGTGCGATCTATTCGAGAGAGATCGCTCAAAAGCTGAAAGAGGCAGGGCTTAATAGGATTAGAATAAATGTCTCCTCCCATGGTATGCTTGATATCGTTAATCCTGATAGACTGAAGAGAACCATTTATGAAAGGGTTAAGGCTATAGAGATCTATAAGGAAGCTGGCTTCTATGTTCAGGTGGGGATCCTCTATATAAAGCCATATATAGATATGATCGAAGATATTGTGGAGAAATGCATAGACGCAGGTGCAGATCTTGTGGAAATTCATCATATGGCCCGATATGGGCATGGATTTTATAATTATCACTTTTTAAAACCGACCTATAGCGATGTGGAGAAGCTGGAGTCGCTGAGGGAAAGTCTTGTCACAAGATATGGTAAGAAGATCTTTTTTGCAGTTGATAGAGACATTGTTACCGGTAAAAAGCCTTATCCAAATCTATGGGGGGTTATAGGGCTTGTCATAGTTCCAGACGGGAGTATCTTTCCTAGCGAGGAAGCGCCTGCTATGGGAGATGTTGCTATCTTGGGCAATGCGTTGGTTGACGATATCAGGGAGGTGTGGATTAGCAATACTCTCTTAAATAGACTAAGATCCCTTGAATGGTTATGTGAACCCTGCAGAAGCTGTGTAATTAAAACGGAATGTAGAGGAGGGTCTCGCTTTATCGCCTATATGTTTACAGGAAATCTCTTTTCCCCGGATCCTACGTGTCCCCTAGTCGCTAATCAGTAGGAACTTCAGGAGAAAGAGTCGGATCAGGCTACATGGCGATTATGGATTAGAGATGATGGACATGGGCTTAAAGCTGGTGGATATGTTTCAAAAGTTCCTTAGAATTGAAAGGTCTATAGCTGTGCTTAGCCTAACCGCGGTTACAGGTGTTCTTGGAAATTCGATGTGGGTTCTATATATACCTTTGATACTAGCTGAGAGAGGTCTAACGCCATATCTTCAGGGGATCCTATATACAGCGTCGAGCCTCTCGACACTGATCCTTCAGGTTCCCATGGGGATCTTCATCGATAGCTTCGGATATAAAAGATCTCTAGTTCTAGGCAACGTGTTGATCGCCTTGTTCCCTCTTATTTTATCGCTCTCCAAAGATCCCGTGGTATCGGCTATAGCTATATATATCTTCTACACCTTTGGCCAGCCCATTTCGACTATGTCTTGGAGATCCTATATAATGGAGGTAAGCAGGGAAAGAGCAGCAGTTGGTCTAGGGCTGTACTATAGTATCACAGGGGTTGCTGCATCAGCAGGGGTCCTCGTAGGCGGTGTCATAGCGTCTGCTCTCTCGTTCACACAGGTTCTTATTATAGCTTCAACTCTAGCAGTTATAACAGTATTGCTTAGAATAGTCCTTTTAGAAGAGCCTCTTAAAAGGGTTGGCGGTGGCGATGATACTAGATCCTCTAGAGGTGGAGTTAAATACTTCATGAGGATCTATGCTAGGAATTTTAGAGAACTTCTCAGACTATATAGATCTAGCCCTGTCTTAAAGGCATTACTAACAGTAACCCCAATCAACGGTCTTGCAGTGTTATCGCCTGGAAGCTACATTGTCACTCTATATTTATCAGAATATATAGGTATTAGCACTCTCGCTCTTGCATTTGTATTCTTCCTAAGAACACTTGTGGAGAATCAAGTCGCATTGTTATATGGAGTAGTAGCGGATAGACTTGGACCCCTCAGATCTATGGTTATCAGCTGGACTCTATCTTCAGCTATGCAGCTTGTGATGATAGCTGTGGCATCCGATCTTATATCTATATCCTCATACCTACTCTGGAATGCCATGATCAAACTAGCCGAGGTCTCAACAGCTGCTCTAATCGCGAGGTCTTTGGAGAGCGGTTTGAAGGCATCAGCCCTAGCATCTATGGGAGCTCTCTCAAGCCTAGCACTAATACCATCGCCTATGATCCAGGCTATATTTTTTGAGAGAGATCCCAGGCTGCCCTTTATAATTTCAGCATCATCACTAATATCGTCAACTGTAATACTGATAAAGCTGGTAGGAATGGCAAAGAAATAACATATATAGGGGGTGTCAGTGGTCCCCCCGAGGGGATTCGAACCCCTGACCACCCGGTTTCCGCCCGTCCCACTACAGCCGGGCGCTCTGCCACTGAGCTACGGGGGGCTCCATATAATTATTATGGGATAACCTCTTATTTATTTTTCCTAGCTATCAGGGTTTTGGCGGGGACTGTTCTTTCCTCTGCTCTACTAGGTTTTTTATCTTCTCCCTCATGGTCGTCGTTAGGTGGATCTCTAGGTCGTATTTTTCCTTCAAGTCCCTTCCTGGGATCTTTATGCCTGTTGATGATATTAGCACATAGCCTAAATCTAGGATCCTTTTTAACCCCTCTATATCGCCCTTCCTAGCCATGTTCTCTAGATATTCCTCTAGTTTATAGTGCTCAGCTATAGATCTCATGCTTGGCGCTGAGCCGCATACGAGGCATGTATAGTCTGGCATCAGGGAGTTGAACCCACATACTGGGCATTCTGGTGGGAGCGATCTATCCTTCTGGATCATCCACTGTTTATTCCACTCAAACCTCGCCGCGGTTAGATATTCATCCCTACCCAGCCTCTTAGCCTCTCTATAGAGTTTCCCAGCATAGCTCAATATCCACGGGCCAAGGGCGGATGCTATATATTCAAGATGCTCCTCGTTAAGACTCTCCCTCAGCTCTAGAATTCCCAAGGCTATTAGGGGTCTTACTCTATCCTCATTCCTCCTTATCCTCTTCACAATCGTATCTACATCTGGCCTCGACTCTCCAAGTACGATCTCTGTTATCTTGGTCAATATAATTAGAAGCTCCTCTCTAGATAGCCCTAGCATGTCGAGACCTAGTCTAGAGGATATTTCGTCCAGCCTCTCAGATACCCATTCCTCCAGATCGAATGTCTTCTTCCTCGCAGCCCTCTTAGCTCTCTTAGGCTTCTCCTCAGCCTCACCCTTCCTCTCCTCTGCTTTAGCGCCTTTCTTCCTTGGCATAGGCAGCCCTATAGATACGCTGCGCCTAAATACTAAAATCCAATATCTGAATAGATTTAACATGAACCTGTTACTTTCGCCCACCCCTCTAAGGTATTCCCGGCGCAATAGAATTTATTATATTTTTTGTAACAAGGTATTACATGGGATAGGGTGACCCAATCAGTGAAAAAGACTAGGATAATATATGAGGGAGGGGAATAAAATATTTGACGCTATATATGGGGTGGTGATCTATGTCAAGGGCTATAGATACAGAGATATCTAAGGCCTCGAGATCTGAAAAAGAGACTAGACAGATGTTAATTGTCGTGATCAAGAGAGACGGCTCTAGGGAGGACTTCGATATAGGGAAGCTCGCAAGATCTGTTGCCCTGGCTATAAAGGGCTCTGGACTCGATGTGGGCTTCGTTGAGGAGGTTATAGATAGGGTTTATGAGGAGGTTGAGGATAGATGCCGCACACAAGAGATCTGCGAGATAGCTTCGAGGGACATTGCAGATCTTGTTGAGAAGAGGTTCATGATGATGGGCGTAAGGGATCAGAGGTTCTTCGAGGCAACCAAGAGATATGCCCTTGCGAGGATCTACCAGGATGTATATGGAGATAGGTGGGATGGCTCGTTCGACGAGAGGGATCTCCTGCTAACATATCAGGCTATAAAGGTTCTCGAGTCGAGGTACCTCCTAAAGGATCCCGAGAGCCTTAGATATGTAGAGACACCTCAGATGCTCTTCAGAAGGGTTGCAAGGGTTATAGCATCTGTTGAGAGGCTCTACGGCAAGTCAGATAGGGAGGTTGAAGAGTTTGAGGATAGGTTCTACGAGCTTATGTCATCGCTGAAGTTCATCCCAAACACCCCCACGCTTATGAACGCTGGAACAAGGCTCGGAATACTCTCAGCATGCTTCGTAATCCCGGTCAGGGACTCGCTCGTAACACCAGATGGGGAGGGTATAATGGATGCCCTCAGAGCCCAGGCTATAATCCAGAAGATGGGCGGCGGCACAGGATTCCACTTCTCAGAGCTAAGGCCAGAGGGGGATGTCGTGGGCTCGACAGCTGGCGTCGCCTCAGGCCCCCTCAGCTTCATGAGGCTCTTCGACGTGAACACAGATGTCATAAAGCAGGGGGGTAAGAGGAGAGGTGCTAACATGGGTATTCTCCATATATGGCATCCAGATATAGAGAAGTTCATTGTGAGCAAGACGGGGGAGCTGAAGGACGTGCACCTGCAGAACTTCAACATAAGCGTCGGCATATACGACTCATTTATGGAGGCCCTTGAAAAGGGCGAGAAATACCCCCTTATAAATCCGAGGAAGACGCAGCTGAGACCAGGATCGGGCGATTCAAGATACTACGCAGTTGTAAGGGCAAGGCATAGTATTAATGAGGAGTGGGTTCAAGAGGAGATATTGAGGGAGCTAGAGGAGAGAGGAGGCTCTGTACCGCTAGACGAAACCAGAATCATAACCTGGGAGGAGGCACTAGCAATAGCCGAGAGGGAAGGGGCTATAGTCAGGTGGATAGATCCCAGAGAGCTTTGGAGGAAGATCGTGAGGGGGGCGTGGGACTCAGGAGATCCAGGGCTCGTCTTCATAGACACAATCAATAAGAGACACTCAGCATGGTATCTAGGAAAGATAAACGCAACAAATCCATGTTCGGAGGAACCACTCCTTGACTGGGAGCCCTGCAACCTGGGATCCCTAGACCTTGCTAAGTATGTTGTAGATGATCAGGGAGTGCCCAGGCTGGATCTCGAGGCCCTTGCAAGGGATATCAGGATAGCTATTAGGTTTCTAGACAACGTTATAGATGCTGCTAAGTGGCCGCTGCCGCAGCTAGAGAGGGGGGCAAAGCTCACCAGGAAGATCGGCTTAGGCGTTATGGGCTGGGCCCACGCCTTGGTAAAGCTCGGGATAAGGTATGACAGTGTAGACGCTATCTACCTAGCATGGCACCTAGCCAGGTTCATATACTATCATGCGTTGAAGGCATCCATAGAGCTTGCAAAGGAGAAGGGGGCTTTCCCAACATTCATACCAAAGCTCTATAGACCCGCGTGGGAGTTTTCAATGAGCGTTGAGGAGATACTCAAGATAGCTGGTATTGCTGACAAGCCCTCAGAGAAGGTTATTAGACTTATAAGGGAGCTTGAGGTAGACCCCAGATCCCTTGAGGAGGAGCTCCTAGAACACGGCGTTAGAAACGCCCAGGTTCTATCGATAGCCCCCACAGGCACTATATCAATTATAGCTGGCACATCGAGCTCTATAGAGCCTATATTCGCTCTGGCATTTGTAAGATCAGTTGCTGTCGGAACGTTCATAGAGCTCGACAGGGTATTCCTAGAATATCTCAGGAAATACGAGCTCGACACGCCAGAGGTGGTTGAGGCGGTCGCAGAAACAGGATCGATAGCTCACAACCCATTCATGCCCAGAACCCTTAGAGAACTCTTCAGAACAGCCCACGATGTTAGCCCAATATACCACGTCCTACACCAGGCATCGTGGCAACAGTGGGTAGATGCTGGGGTCTCCAAGACTATAAACATGGTCTCTGAAGCCTCTGAGGAAGATGTTGAGAAGGCATACATACTAGCATGGAAACTAGGGGTCAAAGGGATAACGGTCTATAGAGATAAGTCTAAGAGCAAGCAGGTTATATACTTTGGCTTGAAGAGTGCTGAAAGGATTAGAAGGGAGGAGAGGCAGGAGCAGCACCAGATTCAGGCTAGCCTGCAGGAGCAGAAACATCAGGCTCAAGCTACTTCAGGCTCTAAGGGCTTGAGAATGCCGAAGTTTACTGTAGAAGGCTATATAGATCCTTCGTGCAAAACTTGTGAGCTTTAAATAACTTAGAAGTAGATCTTCAATAGAGACGCTCCTCTCCATACGTTTCTAAATTAATAGCACTAATATCTCTTGTTGGTTTAGTTAATGTTTCTATATATAGACTTTTAGCCACTATAGATACAAGCCTTCCACCTCAATGACGGCATAGTAGTCATCAGAGGCGGACCTGTGATCCACTGCAAGGCAGCCTAAGCAGCGCCTGCCTATAAAGCCCTCCGTGACCCCGCGAAAGGTGAGTAGGTGTTGGGGGGAGCCTGTGCCAACAAGCATGGACAACCACGTGTTCCCATATCTATCCTGAAAATAAAAAGATTAAGAAGATTAATTTAGTAGAAGAATTTATTAGATGGGAGGCACGATAGGAATAATACAGAGTCTATTCTATGGTTTCAGCTGAATACACGCGAGCAGTCTCAGGATTAGGCACGGATCATGTTGGGATCATGGTAGTTAGATCTTCGATCCCATACACAGTTGGTGTGGATTTAGGTAGGAGTATCTGCAAGCCTGTGAGAGATATTTCTAAATGTGTAGCCTTCTCGATAAATCATAACCCAAGGGAGATCCTCGATATGGTTCTAGGTGTTAAAGCCAATATTGTACAGATCGCGAGTTATAAAGAGTACCTTCCAAAGGAGAGATATGTGGAAATCTATTAGATCCTTAAGAGTCATGGTCTTAAAGTTATAAGAGTCATTCCGGTAGGCATTGGGGCTTTATCCTTTTTTATGGTAGTGGCAATGCTTTTATATTCGTTTGTTTATATATCTATCGGTGCCCCCGAGCTCCCGAGACCCGTAGGGCTGTGAAGCCTCTGGCAACAGGGGCTGAGCCGCTGCGGTGAGCGGGCTCGGGGAGACCGTTAAGAAGTAGATGGCGGAGAGCCCTAAAACCAACGAATATGAAGGGCTATGAACCACCATTTACCGAGAAACTGTTACTTACTTATGTTAATTATAATGGTTTAGGATTTGATTGGAGTATATTTCGGAGAGTCTTCACTCAGAGTATCTGAGATTGGTAGATGTTCTCAAAATTCTTCATAAGATTCTCTATCATAGTTTCTCCCAAGAGATCTTGGTAGTACAGCCTTCTTGGAGATCCATACGAGTATGGAGATCATTGAGATAAATGGGATCATTTGGAGTATTTGATAGGGGATCCATGTTCCAGATGCTTGGAGGATGAAGATGGAAGTTTCGATCGAGGATATTATAACAGCTCCTAGAAGTGACTCTAGGATCCGCCATCCACCGAATATAGCTATTCCAATGGAGATCCATCCTCTTCCTGAGACGATGGTATCTGTATATGTTCCTGTGAAAGTTGAGACAAGATAGGCTCCGGAAAGGGCTATAAGAAGATTACCCATTATAAGGGCTTGAAGCCTGACTCTCATAACATCTACCCCGCTTGTATCGGCAGCTCTCGGGTTCTCTCCAACAGCTCTATAGCTAATTCCCCACCCACTTGAGAATATTAGCATATGTAGGGTTATTATAAGGGCTATGGCTATATAGAAGAGAGGATTTTGCTTCAGAAGCACAGAGCCGAGGAACGGCACATTGATGCTTAGCCAGTCCAGCCCGGTTAACACAGGGATCCTGGGTGGGGATAGAGTGATACCAATCACTAACTTGTATATGAGTCCGGCAATGCCTATATATACTACGAGGAGTGTTAGCCCCGCTATAAATTGATTAATCCTTCGAACAGAGGTTAGGTACCAGAGTAGAGATCCTGTAGCAAGACCTATACTTGATCCCGCGATAACCCCTAGCCATGTGTTTCCACCCAATAGGTAGGATGTTGTAAAAGTTACCGATGCTGAGAGAAGCATTAACCCCTCGACCGTTACATCAAAAACACCTGCTCTACCAGCTACTATTATACCTGTGCTTGCCAGTATATATGGGATCATTATCTGGAGAATATAGGCTACAAGATCCTCTATAATCACCTTAGAGACACCTCCTTAACAAAGGATCTCCTTAAAAACTTAGGGATCTCAAAGGTAAGGATTACGAGTAGTAGCACACCCTCAATAACAAGTCCCAACTCTGAAGGAACTCCGGAGGTCCTCTGAAGGGCAGCGGAGCCTACCTCGACTACCGAGATCCCCATCGAGGCTATAACAAGCCATACAGGCTCTCCCCTGGCTAGAAGGGCTGCAAGTATAGCTACTAATATATAGTTGCTCTGCATCCCCGATATTAGCCTCATATGAAGACCTGAGACCTCCATAGCACCTGCAAGACCTGCTAGCGCTCCTCCTAAAATTATAGAGAAGGTCTCCCGGAATTTCACATTAATACCATAGATATATGAGGCCTTTTTATTGGAGCCGGAAGCTCTTAACTCGTAACCAGCTACTGTTCTATAGAGAAATAGACCTATACCCAGCACCATGATCACAGCTATTACGGGCATAATGCTCATCCTAGGGCTCGTAACTATGGTGGGCAGAGCAGCCTCGATTCTTATTGGGATAGTCATGGGATGCCCTGCAGCAGTGTCTCTAAGGCCTCCAGTAGCAATCAGATCCACTAAGTAGAAAGAGATGAAATTCATTAAGAGAGTCGAGACGATTTCATTAACTCCAAACTTATATAGGAGATAAGCAGGGATCGAGGCCCAAAGTGCGCCCAAAGAGAGGCCTGCTATTAGAACTAGGGTTGGCATGAGGATGGGTGGAGCATTGACCAGGATCCCTGTAACAGCAGCTCCTATAGCCCCTAAGAGAAATTGACCCTCTATACCAACATTGAATCTATAGGCTTTCAGGGATATAGAGAATGCTAGAGACATTAGCAATATGGTTGAGAACTTCTGGATCAAGAGTGAGAGTATATCGGGATTTGAGAATGGAATAGTTATTATCGAGGCAACACCAGATAAAGGATCGCTCCCGCTCAATGATATTATAATCATGGCAGCTAAGAATGCTAGGAGGAGGGATACTGAGTACTTAATTAGAGACTCGCCCAGCCCCAATCTAGATCCCTAGGTATTCTCAATCCCTGTCATGAGCATTACAGCTTTTTCGCGATCCAGCATCTCAGATCTGAGTGGTATGCTTAGTCTTCCCTTATATATTATGGAAACTCTATGGGATATTTGGAGTACCTCGTCTAGGTCATCAGATATTAGAATTATAGCGGTCCCTTCATTACACATCTCTCTAAGAATCCTGTGAACAGATCGCGTGGTCAGTATATCTAGGCCTCTAGTGATGTTATGAGCTATCAGGATCTTGGGCTTAGCAGCTATAGCCCTAGCTATCAAAGTCTTCTGTATGTTCCCCCCTGAAAGAGATCCTGCAGCTGCTAGTGGTGAAGAGGTCTTGATGCCTAGGGTCTCGATCATTTTCTGCGCCATCTCGTTAATCTTACTATTATCTAGGAAAAAACCCTTAAAGATCTTTCTATGAATCCCGAGGATCATATTTTCAGCAACACTCATAGATGGCAAGAGACCCTCAGCCAACCTGTCTTCTGGTATGTAGAACATGCCTTTTCGCATTCTTTCTCTGTGATCTATATGAGTTATATCCTCTCCAAAGGCTATGATCGAGCCCTTCAGAACCTTTCTAAGTCCTATAATACATTCGGCGAGCTCCTTCTGACCATTGCCAGCTACACCCGCTATACCTAGGATCTCACCCTTATATATTAGGAGGTTTACATCTCGAACCTGTACGCCTCCATCCCCAGGATCGCAGCTAAGGTCTCTTAGCTCGAGCAGGATCTCTCTATCAGTCTCATGTGGGTTTATTGAATATTTATACTCATTATCACTCAAGGCTTCAACGATATTACCGAACATCGCTTCTAGCAGCGATCTCTCCTCATACTCTCCTCTCCTGAAGATCTTAATAAGCTCTCCTTTTCTAAGTACAGCGATTCTATCGCTTATGCTTACTACCTCTCTAAGCTTGTGAGATACAAATATTATTGAGATCCCAGCTTTCTTGAGGCTCATAAGGATCTTCTCTAGGATCTCGATATCTTGAGGACTAATATTGGTTGTGGGCTCATCGAGGATCAGGAGTTTCGCGCCTCTGAAGAGAGCCCTCAGGATCTCTACTCTCTGTTGCTCTCCTAACGAGAGCTGCTCGACCCTCGAGTCGAGGTTAATACGGATTCCATATGTCGCGATCATCGATTCAACTAGGGGTCTGAGCTTTTCCCTCCACCTAGGGCTATAGATCTTCCTGGCTTGTTCGCTACCCATTATAATATTCTCAAAAGCTGTATAGCCCTTCACAAGCTTAAAGTGCTGGTGTACCATAAATATGCCGCTTTTTATAGCATCAGATGGGCTTCTAAAGAACTTCTTCTCTCCCTCAACATAGATCTCGCCTGCATCAGGTTTATAGAGGCCGAAAAGTATGTTCATAAGAGTAGTCTTTCCAGCACCATTCTCCCCTAGAAGCCCTAGAATTTCTCCCGAATATATATCCAGACTTATGCCTTTAAGGGCTTGAACCTGTCCAAAATTTTTATGAATATTCACGATTCTTATAAAGGGCTCGTTACTCACATACATCATCCTCTTCTAGAATATATGTAAATATGTAAAAAATAAATAGGTTATTAAGTGCTAGAAGGAGTATATATAAAAATACATAATAGGAGTAGCAATATATAAGCCTCGGATGTTTATAGTGTTTGGTCAGGTGGCTCGCGTGAAGTATAGAAAGGTTATGGGTATTGCAAGATTAACCCTCATAGTAGTTGTAGTGGTTCTAATAGCAGTTGCATCAGCAGCAGTTGCTATCCTCGCTCCAACGCTCATTAGCCCTAGTAGCCAACCGGGACAGATAAAGCCTACTAAGTTAAGGCTAGCAGCAATATTCCCAGGAACTATACAGGATGCTGACTATAATACTCTGGGGTATCTAGCTATAACAGATCTCAGGTCCCTTCTATCGGTAGAGACTGCATATTCAGAAAGGGTCTCTGTGGCAGATGCTGAGAGGGTTATGAAAGAGTATATTAGCTTAGGATATAATGTTATATGGGCTCATGGAGGGCAGTTCCTCTCAGCAGTGATTTCAGTGGCAAAGCAATATCCTGGTGTGATATTCATAGGCGAGGCTGATACACCTGTTGAGAACGCCCCGCCTAACGTGTGGATCATCGACAGGAACTTTCACCCTGGTTTCTATGTGCTCGGGGCTATAGCAGCGCTCTCAACAAAAACCGGGAAGATAGGATATATAGGGGGCCAAGATCTTCCATTCTCTAAGGCTGAGGTTAATGCTGTTAAGAAGGCTATTAGCAAGTATAACCCAAACGCAACATTGATCTATGTATGGACTGGGGACTTCAACGACCCTGTTAAGGCTAAAACTGCTGCAGAAGCCCTTATAGCCCAGGGTGTGGATGTGATCCTCTCTTCCGTGAATCTGGGTAATTACGGTATATTTGAGGCTGTTAAGGGAAGTGGAAGAAAGATCCTAGTAACTGTGAAGTACACAGATAAGTCATCATTTATACCTGATAACTATATAACGTCATATATTTATAACTTCAGTGTGGCATTACACTATGTAGTTCAGAAGATCATAGAAGGACAAAAAGGAGGCTACTATAAAATGGAGTTTGGAAAAGCCTGCTATATACAATTTCCACTCAGAAATGTACTGCAAAGCATAGAGCAAGAGGCAAGGAAAATCTCAGAGGATATAGCGGGAGGGAAACTAATTATAGAGTTCAATGATAAGCTCTAAGAGATGCAGGATAGCCGAGGTACCTTAAGACCCCTTTTAACAAGTTCTTCCTCAAAGGCCTTAAGATCTTCATCAAAGTCCCCACCTACTAGAAGAACCTCGTGACCCCTCCTCACCATTTCCTCAACAATATTCCCTAAGATATCGAGCCACGTAGCTTTCGAAGTCTCCGATAGGAGGTCCAGCTCAGGGACTATGTTAAGACCATACCCATTCTCAACATAGATCTCAATGCTATTTCTACATTCTTGAAGAGCCCTGGTAGATACTACGATATTTTTTCGAGATCTAAGATCAAGAGCTTGGAATCACACACCCAAGATCCCAACCCTCTGTCTCTCTATATGACCCCTCCCCGCCCTGAAGGGCGAGTTTTCTATGCTGGGGTCTCGGGTGTTAGCCCTCTGGTGGGGGATTATTGTTTTTACCTCAATGATCATCGGGTTGGGGGTACGCTTCGGCGTCTCCCCCCTAGGGACATCGGGGCACACTAACGGGGTGCCCAGT
>Ga0080007_1062578_pt1 | contig 16275 bp, 19 predicted proteins | sample OctOCTMetagenome_FD_69210 | JGI IMG/M metagenome (GOLD analysis project Ga0080007, IMG submission 69210) | Hot spring and microbial mat streamer communities from Octopus Spring Streamers, Yellowstone National Park, USA - OCT_B (SPADES... | ecosystem: Environmental > Aquatic > Thermal springs >...
GAATAAAGAGAGAAGAAGTCTCATGCGACCGTCAGACTACGTTCTGATCGAGACGAAAGCAAGGTCGTCTCAGATCTCAGCAAGCGGCTCCGGGTTTGTGCAGTCGTCTGCTAGCAGTCAGCAGAAGGCCAGCGAATTAGTCTTGATGCGTCCGCCAGACTACGTCTTAATTGAGAAATCCAAGCCCTCTGAGAAAAGCACCTACATGTCTCCGCAACCCGCTGGCGACTCCGAGTTTGTGCGTAGGTCAAGCACACATCGACAGGCCGCCGGGGTCAGGTCGCCCGACTACGTGTTTGCCGAGCAGGAAGTGCGGCGCTCTGAGGAGACGCGCAACTCCGCGAAGACGTCCCTCGGCTATCGTCCGGCTGATTACATCGCGAACCAGCAGTTTGGTAGCAGTGAGCACTCAACCCGTCCGCCAAATATCCAGTTGGCTGAGACCCCTCAGGCTCAGGACGACACGGAGGCGAATAGGTATCGCGGGAAGCTTGTGGCAGTTCCGATCTAATAACGGCTTTTAACTCCATGCTTTTTTTCTGACATGGTCGGGGAGTTCATCCAGGTCTTCTCAATGCTCTTCTCAATGGGTGCACTGCTTCTGTTGTTCTATCTGGTTGTTGTGAGGAGGGACAGGCTGACGCCGCCGCTGGCAGTGTTTCTCGTCTTGGTCGTCTCAATGTCGATGGCGCTGTCCTACCTCTCCTCGCGGGTATACATCCCGCTCCAGGTCAACAGCACAGCGGTAAAGTACTACCAGGATCCCTACGGCATAGGGTTCCTCTCCCTCATCATGTCGCTTATATCAATGTTCTTGGCCGTAGGCGTACTGCTCTTCGCCGCGGCGAACCAAGGGATGAGGAGTCTCAGAATCTAACGATTTTTAGGTGGCGGCGCCATTTTTTCCATGCCCCTTACAAAAGCGAAGGTAGTCCTCCTCATGCTGATCGGAGGCCTTACGGCGGTCTCCCCCAACATTTTGAGGATTTTGGCGCTAATTCTACTCCTAATATATATAGTTAGATATAAAGAAGATGAAGGAGCCGCGAGGCTGACAGCCTTCGTAGCCGTCGGCTACTCAGTGGCGCTTTTTCCAAGCCCTTGGCACGCCGTTGCCGCTGGCATAATGCTGTACTTGGTCTACAAGAGGTGGGACGACGCTGGCTTCCTCGGCCTGCTGAGCGGTCTCTCTATGGTCACAGCATATGCGTTCTACACGTTTGTCGAGCAAAAGCTCGGCTGGCTCTACGGAATACGTATCTTCCACATGGACTCTATCACGTCGTTGTTATTGGGCTACGGCCTATTCTACACAGGCATTGCGGTTACAGCCGCCTCCATATTCCTCATTTTCATGAAGACGGTTGAGGAAGCCGTTAAGACTGAGGCGGCTGTGGAGCAGATGCTGAGGAAAATGGCCCCCAAGCCGCGGGAGGAGGATAAGAAGGAGACGGCGGAGAAGAAAGAAGCATCGGCTAAAGAGGAAGAGGATAAGAAGGAGGGGAAAGCTGTAGCGGAGGAGAAGCCAGCTGAGGTGAAAAAGGTGAAGGTTGGTCTTCCTAGGTCGGTAGAGATATGATCCTCGTGGCTGTGCTTGTCTTTGCGGGGTTTGCCCTCCTCCTCTTCGCTTACGGCAGATACTTAGATGCCGACTTAAAAGGCGCCCTCATATACACCTCCTTCTCAGGTCTCCTCATAGTAGCCAGTCTCTTCCTCGCCAGGGAGCTCTCCGACCTCATCGCCGCCGTCCTCGTAGGCGTCTCCATCGTCTATATTATATTCACTGCCGCCCTCCTTTTCTGGCTCAGGGGGCGGTCTCCACTCTGATGTGGGCATGCCGTACACCCTTGACGACATGCCCCTCTGGCCTCGGCACCTAGGCGCAACAATGGAAGAAACTACGTCCTCTGGGTTGATGTCTACCTCCGGAAGCGGGATTGGATATATGTACACCTCCTCCTCTGTCCCCTCCTCGTTGCCGCCGCCCTCATCGGCGTATGAGGTGATGTATATGGCGAATCTGGGCCTCCTGCCCCTGGGCGGCCTCTCGCCCACGGCGAAGAAAGGCGGGTCTGTGATGAACAGATACGCGCCAAACGTCTCATCTCTATACAAGGTGCCGACGAGGGGGTATGGGAGGAGGACTTCTAGGTTGCGGAACATGACGTGGAACACATCGCTTTCGCCAATCATCCATTCGCCGCAGTTGCCGCTCCACATCAGATTCTTCCAGTCGAACTCGCCGCAGGACGACCTGTCCACTACGTCAAAGGTGACGTATTGTCCGGCGCCGTATGTGATCCGCCACACCGCCATGGGGGGCCAGCCGAGGAGCCACGCACCGCCGTCTTGCGACACTGCGCCGCTCCCAGACATGCAGATTTTTTTGTTGTTTCTGTCCCACATGCATTCGAAAGAACCCAACCATGCTCCGCCCTCCAGCTGGTCAAGCCATTCCAGCTTGCCGCAGAGCGGGACACCTGGCGGGAAGAGCATAATCGATGCCCCAGCAGATCTCAGCACCTCAGATAGTTGTACCTTGGATCCAGACGCCGCAAGGCGCTCCAGCAGTTTGGAGACCTGCATAGCTGACGTACTGGGCGGAGTTAATATGCCGTATGAGCTGGACTTAGCCGCCACGTTAGCCTTGGCTTGCCACTTGGCGAAGCTCTACGCCACGTACTGCGCCAAGGGTTCATGGGTGCCTGCAGGCGCGCTTGCAGTGAACTGGGGCGGTTTCAACATAAGGAAGCTCCTTGCCAACTTCGGCGGCACACTTGCTGAAGAGCTTAAGAAGGTCGGAGGACTGGCGGTGGCTAAGAAGCTCATGACTAAGCGGCTTTCTCCAATTACACTTATGCTGATTTACTCAGTTTCAGATGCAGACATCGGCGGCGCAGTGGTCAAGGCTGTGCCTTGCGGCGCTGTGCTGGACGCCTACTGCAAGCTGAGGGCGTTGCTCGGCTTATAAGTGTAGAGAGGAAAGGAGGACATGTCTGAGGGGACTAACGTAGTTCTTGTCCCTACTCCGCGGACGCCGGAGTCGGCGCTTAGCGTACAGATCGAGTTTGAGAGGGAGCCGAGGGAGCCTTGGGAGGTGGCCCTCCTCAGCACTTTAGAGCGGACGCTAGAGGAGATCACAAGGCTGAGGGCGATGTCCAACAACTATCTGCTCGGCGGCAACCCGGCCATGAACATGCCGCCAGCGCCGACAGCGCTTCCCCACATCCTCACCGCCCTCGCCTCTCTGGCGAAGACCATTGCCGCTGTTGTTGAGTCGCAGATAGCCAACATGGAGAAGATGCCCGACAGGGAGGAGATAACGATGTTCGTGTCTAGGGTCTTAGGCGTCGGGCGCAGGCTCTACCATGCTTTCGGCATGACGGTGGCTGAATACACATCTACAGTGGTGCACGGCCTCGTCACGGCACAGGAGGCCAACTCCCTGGCGATGGGCGTATTTACAGGAATGGTGCCGTTTAAGACCGGCGGAGAAGTGGCGGTTCAGCAGGAGAGGAGATGAGCGAACCATTTCCAACGCCAGCGCCGCCAGCTACTGAGACGCAAGACACAACTGTCGCGGCGTCTGAGGTCATCAAGACGGTGACAGTTACACATATTCACACTCCCACTGCGGCGGCTGGCTCCCCGCCAGACTTCACCTTATTTATTACCGTTGCGGCTGTGCTAGCTCTGCTGGGCGGCTTGGTGGTGGGGTATGCCATTGCCAGATTTTTGATCGTGTCGAGAATGGATCAGGTGGCGCGGGCATTTCTGGAGGGGCGGGAGGTGGCTCTCGCCATAGGCCGCGATTTGAGACTAAGGGCCTACCCCTTGAGGCGGCTGAGCCCCCACTTCGCAGTTTCGCCTGCTATCAACGCCTACATGGTCATCCCCGACGACTCAAGGCCATTGGTGACTGAGGGAGGTCGGCAGGTGTGGGTGGCACTTGACTTGGGAAGAGTAATAACCCCGGCGAGCTTTAAGTACGACCCCTACTCGGAGCTGTGCATGGTGACCGTTGTGCCGAGGGACTGCGAAGCGCTTGAAACGCCTGAATGCTGGGAGAAGCTGGCGAAGGCGGCGGCTGAGCTCGGCGGTTGGCAGACCTTCGTCGGGCCGCTCCGAGTCATGGTCAGCATACCGACGGAGAAGGTGCTGTACCTTCTGGGAGCGAAGGCAATGCAGTTAATGGCGTCCATAGGTCACAGGCTGGAGGCGTTCAGCCTCAGCTTGACGAAAACAGACGTGTTGAAGTGGTTCACGTCGACGTTGCAGACGACGATACAGCGGTACTGGATCTACATCTTGGTCGTGCTGATCATAGCAATCCTCGGCATGGCCGTAGTCGGAGCCGTGAAATGACGGAAGTTGCCAGGTTCCTGGCGTACTTCCTGCTACCAAAGGACAGCTACTGCCTCTTCGGCTTCTGTCTTAGGCGCGACAATGACGTCGACAGGAAGTACGCAAGGGGCGGCTTATACGCGGTGTTTGATGTGATGACGCCTTACATGCCTCAGATCAGCGTCCCGGTTGAAATCCTGGAGCCGGCAGACATGCATGCGTCTTGTGGCAGAGATACACAGTGCAGATCTAGTCGGTGGCAGTACGCAAACCTAGCCGCATTGGTGAAGAGCGTGTATGGACGATCCGGCACATTTGCTGTCGCGTATACCGCAGACGGCGATGTGCCTAAAGTGCCAACGCGCCGCGTCAGCGTAAGACCGCCTGCACAGCCAGACGCGAGGTCGCTCAGAACCATCATGTCCGTCAGAATATCGTCGGTACGTGACTACATGAAGGAAAGGTGCACGCCAGATTACTGTCCCAAGTACATCTTCATAGTCAACGGCTTCGAAGAGTACGGACGGCCTGAGGAAGTGGCGATGCAGATCATGAGGAACCCTACTTCAATTTATGAGGTGCTCTACATCGACAGCAAGGTAGCAGTCTATGCCGCATCTGCGTCGTACCTTCACGCTCTGGCCTTACTCGCCAGAGAGGAGGAGTGAAGGTCAGAGTCACGTACAGGTCGAGGGGCTGGGGGCGAGTGAGGCCAATCTTTCATGCGTGGCTCGAAGGCGACTACGTGGTGGTTGTAGACGGCATGCGGTTTAGATGCACATTTAAGAAGTATATATTTACGTCGTCATGGCGCGGCAAGAAGTATACTTACTACAGATCCACCATAGATTGCCGCAGTTGCAGACTGCTGTACGAAGTGTTGAAAAGGCACAGACCTGCTGAGGTGGAGGTGGTTAAGCCGCTACAGCTAAGGCTCTGAAGAATATACATATTTTCGCCAAAGAATTACATTTCTGCGGTGTAGATTAAAGCGGGGAATGTATTCTATGTCACTATCCAGCCACTCAGACCTGAGCAGAACTGCAGGCGTCCTAAATTCTCTGTACTTATATACAGAATATCATTTACACTCAGATTTCTTTCGGCGGCGCCGTGGATGGCCGCCGTTTAGAGCTCTAAAATAGGGTGACAAGCGCCGTCTTTTCAACATTCTATTTATATATATAACTGATTTAGAACATGTTTTCAACAAGCAACGCGTTCCCCGCTACGGCTGTCTACGTGGCTAAAAGCATCTGCATAAGGATCCCTGTCCCGCCGCCGTCTGACGTAGTGGATGTGGAGGTGGACGGGGAACGGCTCCGCGCCAAGTATCTGAAGATGCATATAAGGAGGGGCGGCAGGGAGTACGTCTATCACTACCTATCTCTCGGTCTAAACAGCGAGACGCTTCAGCTGTTGGGGAGGAGGCTGAACGTGCGCCTGCTGACGCCCGCATCTCCAGCCACGGCCGTTAAGGCCGTCGCCAGCACAGCAGAACTGCCGGCCCTCCCGCGGCAGTATCTCGCGCTTCCCTGCGCGGAGAAGATACTGAAGTTGCTGGAGCTGGCTGGCGGATGCGTAGACACGAGGACGTCCGACATAGGGCTTGCGGTTATGTGCGCCGCGAGCACTATCAAGGCGGCACTCAAGAAGCTCAAGGAAGAGGGCAGAATAACGGAGGACGGGTGGAGGGTGTGTTTTTCACAGCGGTAGCGCATATTATTAAAATCGCATACAGAAAGCCGCGATGCCAACTCTGACCGTCAAAAATGCTAGAGAGCTTGCGCTGAAGGCGCTGTGCAGGAAGCTGAGGAACGGCATGGGAGGTGTGGTAACTTTGTCTGTGCGCGACTTCTGCAGAGACTTAAACCCCAAGCCTTGCGGCGAGGCGTTGAAGGCGTTGTGTGTAGAGCTGGGGTGCTTGAAGGTGTCTAAGCGGAAGTACCTCTTCAACCGAAGCGCCGTCATTAGCTTAAATATCTGTCAACAAGAGACGGCACATGTATAGCACAACGCTTAGTGCAAAAATCCCAGCAATACTGCCGATACAAATGGCCGACTTAGAGAACCTTCCGAGAAAGCTGATGGCGGGAATCATAACGGTAGTCATGGGTCTAGTCGTCATAATAATCGGCGTAGTGATATTCGGGTCGACAACAGGCATTGCGGCCTATATCGATAAAATCTTCGGCGACTTGGGAGTAGAGGCAAACATCACGAAGACCGTTAACTCGCTGAACATATCTACGGTCTTCACTGTGATAGGCATAGTGGTCGTTGTGGTGGGCTTCGCCTTAATACTAATGGCGCTTATCGAGATGGGCAAAGGTGCGCAGGGCCTCTGGAAGGAGTAGTCAAAACAAACAAAACATGATTCTTTTTTCCAGGTGTCCCCCTTCTGCCGTTTTTCTCTCGGCCTTCATGGCAGGCCTCCTCGCAGGAGGGGCCATCGTCCTGCCCATAGCTATGCTTATTCTGTATCCGCAGGCGTTCCCATTTGCCGTGATATGGGGGGGCGGGGCGGTGGGCTCCCTTGCTATCATTGCGACTTTTTTGGCATGGCGACTCACCTCCACCTTGTGTAGATCAGCAGTACGACGAGAATGAGCACAGCTATCACCGTCAGCGGCGTTGTCGACGCTATCGTATCTATGAAGTCGCGGCGGAATGGTGGGTACCTGATTATAGAAACGGAGTAGTTGCCCGGCGCGATCGGCACCACCGCCGGGCCGCACCCATGCCACTGCCATGTGGTGTTTGCCACTATGACGCATGTAAAGTCTGTGATGTTGAGAGCTGTTGCAGTCCTGACACTGCCGTAGATAGAAAAGGCGCCGCCAGACACCTTCAAGTTATACCCATTTGGCACGTAGGCACTGTCTCCGTAACCGAGCGCGGCGGCTATGGCGTTTATTCCGCCTGTCATCTTGACTTGGACGTAGTCCACTAAAGACGCGAAGAAGTATGCACCTAGGATCGCCACAGCGAAGAGCGCGAGAACTGCCACAAGTCTTATCATAACCGCTCCCTAATCGATGTGACTATGTGGAAGATGGCAATTAAGATGACGCCTCCCGCCATGATCTGCACCGCGGAGCGGAAGTAGGGGTACAACATATCGAGATATTCAAACGCCTCTATACGCATTCCGATAGCTGAGAATGCCGCATTTAGGTAGGCTACCATCCACGTTACCACATAGACGACGGTGTCTGCAACGTAGAACATCAGTATGGCAACTAAGATGACGAGAATCCATCCAATCATGTGCCCTCCCACATAAAGACTTATAAGTCTATGCACGACGCCTTACATGATTCCAGTCTTGGAAAAGGTCGGAAGAGCCGCCTTCATGTTCTACATGTTCTTCGTACTTGTCTCCTTCATCGTAGCAGTGGCGTATCAAATCGGCGGCGTGGCGGAGACGCCAGACATCGTAAGGCAGAACAGCAATCTCCCCGACATCAAGCCGTCGGCTACGCTGGGCGGGGAGAGCTACGATGCGGTGTTGCAGTACATCCAGACCACACAGACCGTTACCTTCCTCTCCCTTCAAGCTGTGATGCAGGCGCTGTCATATATCCTAAACTCCATGGTGAACATGGGCGGCTTCTTCGCCTCCCTAGCTCATGCCCTCTTCAACAATACTCCTCTTCATGGCCCAGCCGTCGCCATGGCGGCTACGTTTGGCTATGCTATACAGGCGCTGGCCTGGATGTGGATAATTTCATCCATAGCCTCCCTCATCAGAGGCTGATGAGGTACTCGCCAGTTACCATAGTCCTCTTCACCCTGGTATTCGCAGTAATCGCTCTGCCTCTCCTTACGGCCCTTTTTACCAACGCTGGCAACGTCCTCGCCGCTGTGCCAATCCCCCAGGCAAAGACAGAAGCAGACCTGGGCAAGGACACCCTCAAGACTATATCCGACTGGGTCTTCACACTGCTTGCCAACCCCTTCACTCTTATCATCCTCGTGGCGATCTCGTTTGTGCTGTACGCCGCCGAGCAAGGCGTCAGAAGAAACTAATAGCTTAAATATGGCGATGCAGAAGATCTGCGATGCCAAATGTGTACAAAATAGCAATAAGGACTACACGAGGTAAAGAGCGCGGTAGATATAAAGTGACGCTGACCGCCAAGGACGGCACATACGCCCTCTCGGTGCCGCAGACGGTGCTCGGCAAATTTATGTACCAAATAGTGAAGCAAAAGCCGCTTACAATAGAATTCGGCCGCAAAAACCCAATATCAGTAAACATCAACTTTAAGGGCATAAGGCCCCTAGGCAAGACGGCACGCAACGTGCTGAAATACACTCCACTTAGGCCGCCGAGACCGAAGAAGGACAAGACCCCTGACACAGCGCCGCCGCCGCAGATCCCGGAGATCACCTCTGCTGTATTCGGCAGTTCCAAGCAGGCAAAGGAAGACAGAAAGAACACCAGGAAGAATACCAATACGAAGGGGGGCAAGAGGAGGGCATTAGCCACCGCCGCTTAGTTTTTAAACCTACTGCCTTTTTTTTCCATGCGGGCACTCTTCCTAGTCTTGACCTTGGCCTTCCTCGTTGCGGCACAGTGGGCTCTTGACCCGTCCGAATTGGGGTACAGTGGGTGGACGCTGACTGGCGTGGCGACCTCTATTTCGGCAACCCTCCAGCTCCTGCCGACGCCGTATTGGCAGGAGTGGATAATCGGCAACTGGACTACCGCTTTTATGGTGGGCAGTGGGTGCACGATGCAGGCTGGGGCTCTGCGTAGCGGCATCTACATCAACAGGACAGCATATGTGGAGACGCCTGCCGTCGGCTTGGGCCAGAACTTTACGGTGGCTGTGTCGTTTAAGCCGAGGTACAGTAGAAGCAACTACGGGTGGGTTTGGCTCTGGAAAAAGGGCGGATCCTACTGGTGGGGTGAAGCGTCTGCTGTGTATGGAAACAGCTCGGGCACGATTTTCTACGTGGCAGACTCATATGGGCAAAACAGACATGCCAACGGAGAAACTGGTTCCGGCTTTCTTACGCTTATCTACGTCGGCATGTACATCGCCTCACAGAACACATACTACATGCAGATTTACTTAGACGGAAGACTTATAAAACAGATGACCTTCAGCGGGCAGAGAGGCAACATATTAACTTCTGCATTTAGGCTTGGCGGCGATGGTGCTGGCGCCGCTCAGCAGTTGTGGGTTGCGTCGTTTGCAGTGTACAGCCGCGCCTTGTCTGGAGCTGAGGCGGCGGCATGGAGACCTGATGCGCCCGTAGGCGGCTCCCTCGTGATGTATTACTATGCACATCCACGTTTTGTCAGAGATGTCGACAACGACGGCGTGCTGGAGTGGCTTGATCTCTCTGGCAACAACAGACACGCGAAGCTGAGGAGCGGCGCAAAGCTACAGTGGCTCATGGAGCCGGTTGCTCTCCAGATGCGACAGTGCGGTGGCGTCGCGCTTTCGGCGCAGTGGGACTACTTTAACGCCACATACGTGGTGAACGCCACGCAAGTAAGCGTCTTTAAGCCGGGCAGAGTCTACTTCGATGGTCAGTCGAGCTACGCCGTAGCAAGCATCACCGTATATGGATGGAATGGCGTCACAGTCGAGCAGTATGTATACATACCTTCGGCGCAGAAGTCGGCCACCTATAACAAATTTACATGCTACGGCTTCTGGTCAACGGGGCCGAGCATGTGCGGGAGCACCTATCCATACCTTGTTTCTACTTACGCGTCTTACTACTTCACCACCGCTGTCGGAAGCACTTATAGGAAATATGAGGTTGCTTTCCAAACCGACAGGTGGCAACACATCGTGATGACGTACAACGGCACTACGCGGATCTTGCGATTCTACATCAACGGAACGCTTGCGGCTGAGCATGCAGTTCCCAGCGGCGAATCCACCGTCCTCGAAGCTCCTAATACGCACACTTATACGAACCAGCTTGTCTTAGGTGCAAACACTGGAGGCTTAGAAAGGACGCAGATGGCCTACAGCTACGTGAGGATCTACAGACGCGCCCTCTCGGAGCAAGAAGTTCGGCAGAACTACGCCAGCCCCAACAGCCCAGTCACAAGCGGCTTGGAGCTGTGGATGAGCTGGGACAGCTACCGGATGACCTCATATGGGCCTCGATGGTTTGACAAAATAGTAAGTAGCAGATCTATAAGTCTGTATGGCACAGTTTTTCCATACCCACACGCTTCATGGACGGTGGGGGCATACCTCCAGCACGGCTACCCGGCCGCGTCTCCTCTTGTGGTTGTTGACTTTAAGGTTAACAATACTTCGTGGACTTCTGGTTCCTCCGTTGGCGGGCCGTTTTCCTACAATAGAGCGGTTCAGCTTGCGCGCGTCAGCGGCGCCTACGTAGATGCCTCGGCGTACTCCGGCCCGGGCTTGTCTGTGCCTAGGTATGTTGCGCCGAACGCGGCGTTTGGCTTCGATGCTATGTGGACGCCGAGCGACCACTACAGCGGCTGGGTCACGCTGTGGCGGGTTGGGGCAACTGTGCTGAACATAACGCAGGTCGGCGGACACGGCGTCTCTCTCAACGCCACATCTGCGCGCGGCTACGCTGGCGTTGTAGCCGCCGTCTTAGGCGACGGGCTGTACGTCAACGGCACCAGGCGTGCCTCCCTGCCGCAAGGCTCCACCCAGATGTCCTTCTCGCTGTTGACTACTGCGAGAGGCGGGCTGAGGGCGCTGGTTAGATATGTTTGGATCGACGCTGGCGTCCGCTACGGCGCAAACAGCTCCCAGACATATGGCGGATTCGCTGGCGTCGCGTATGCGCCGTCTCGGACGCCGTCTCCTTGGGCATATTTCGCCGACTTCAGGTGGTGGCCTCCAGTCTCCACTTGGGGCGTTCTGCAGGATCCGCCCTTCCCGGCTGTAAGGCAGAGACAGCCGAACCAGACGCTGACGCCCGTCCTGGTTTTTGACTCTCCTCAGGTTTCAACATCGCTGTGGGGGCCCTTCGGCGAGATCTGCCTGCTGAACAGCTCATACACCATGACCCTTATGGTCTTCGGAGTGAGGTACGTCTGGAGGGGCACTTCTGTCCCGACATGCGTTTTGCCAACGACGCGTACCGCTAGCGGCTCAGTACAGGCCGTCTCGTTCTCCGCCACGGTGCCTATCCAGCTGTACTTCTACAATCCTCCTGTCCAGCACCCCTATGTGGCGAATTCTATCCCAAACGCCAGGTTCTGCTCGGCAAATGCAACCGACTTTTTGGCGCCGTACTTGTCAGTAAAGGCGCCAGGTTCCACTGTGGTGACTGACCGGTGGGCATGTGCACCGTCTGACTACTTCGTGAGTGGGTATGCGGCGAACTCGCAGATGGGTTGGGCGCTTATTGCGCCGGTCATGCGGGTGTTTAGGATCAACACCACCTCTGTCATTTACGCTGGCGCTGGCACGGCTGTGCTGGCGCACGGCGGCACAGTCCCAGCTATGTCGGCAAGGACGGCTGACGGCATGACGTGGCACATCTACAGGTCTGGCACCGTCGCGGTCGCTACCACGTCGCTTCAGACGCCGCCGAACGTGCCCAACACCGGCGGCATCGTTTCTGGGATTTTTGGGGTGCCGCGGTCACTGTCGACCATCCTCAGCGTGTGGTGGGCAGACGGCACGAGGTACTACGTAACTGCGGCCGGACTGGCGAGCGACCCAGTTGTCTACATATCTTCGTTCACGGGTTCTCTCGTTGCCGTGTATACCGAACTCAACGCTCCGCCAGGCTACACCTACCACTTCGCAGTGCTCAACGATGGGACATACGTGTGGGGGGCCGTAGTTTCTGGCTCTTCATTTACTGTATACGTCCCAACACCTGGCTACTACACCGTGAAACTGTACCGCGACGGCTCCGTTGTCTGGGAGAAGCTGGTATATCTATCCCCCGACGCGAGGCTGACGGTGGGGCCCATAGAGGTGGCGGTCTTCACGCCAGTCGCCCCGGTCTCTCTCTACACCCCTGCGGCGCCTAAGCCGCCGGTGTTTGTGCCCGCGTTAACTATGGAGGTGCCGCCGTATGCGGTCGGCATACTCATGTTGGGGATATTCACCGCGGCTTACGTCTCCACACGTGAAGTGTCGCTGGCGTCGCTGATCACCGGCGCAGTGGTCACCGTCCTCGGCGCATTGATGAGCACGCCGATTTACGGCGCCGTCGGCGTGTTCCTCCTGGCGTTCGGCTTGTGGAACAAGTCCAGAAGACAGGGCTCAATATGAAGGCCGCCGCCCTCCTTCTGCTCCTCGCCGCGACCGCCGCGTTGGGACAGGTGTCGATTGTGCAGGTTCAGCACGGTACAGAAACATACATCGCCGTCAAGATAAACGCTACTCAGCAGTACGGGGCAAACTTCACGGCGCTTGCATACGCCAACGCATCTGGCGTCTACGTGGCGGCGAATCCCTCAACACAGAGAATTGCCTGCTATTGGGGCGACGCATGGTATAACGGCACAGGCACGGTCAGAATACCAGACCCCTCTGCGAAGCCGGTGTGCTGGTTCGCGGGCTTCCCCTACCCAGTCGCCGTGGCGCCCATGAGGGGGGAGATCCCTCCGTTCCCACTGCCACAGTACGTTTGGCTTGTCGGCATGGTGCCTATAATCAGCGCGTTAATATGGAGGAGGATCGAGGTGGCTGGCATCGTCTCCATAGCCACCGCCATAATCAACGCCTGGGCATTCCCCATGTTCGGCTACAGCCAGGGCCAAGCTCTCGTCGTCTCTATGGTTCTGCTGGTGATAGGCGCATTCCTCGTGCTGGCGTCGCGCTCAGGGGAATAGCTTAAATATCAACGTGCAGGCTTTTACATGCAGATGAGGACGCGCGCCGCCGAAGATGTTTCTAAGCTGGATCCCACGGCGCTTGAGCAGACTGGTTTAGACGCGGAGCAGGTGAAGAGAGAGATCGATACTACCGTGCGGCAGTCTACAGCGTCTATAAGTACGTCAGTTACGCCGCAGACGGGCTCTTCTCCGCCGAGCAACAGCGCGTCACAGAACGCCAGTGACTCCTCAGTGAGGAGGCCCGAGTTCTGGAAGCTAGACCCCACGTATCTGGAGCAGACTGGTTTAGACGCGGAGCAGGTGAAGAGAGAGATCGATACTACCGTGCGGCAAATCGTGTCTCAGAAGCTGACAACATCTTCACCTGCGTTGCCATCTGTCTCTTCCCGCGTGCCCGATTTTTCTATCGTGTCTCAGAAGCTGACAACATCTTCACCTGCGTTGCCATCTGTCTCTTCCCGCGTGCCCGATTTTTCTAAGTTGCTTGGCACGTCTGTCCTCACTTCGACTCTGAATAAGCTGTCTGAAGACTCGGCGTCTAGACAGAAGTTGGTCAGCATCGGCGCAGTGCCTGCCGACTACCTCCTCAACCAGAGGAACCCCGTGAACGTGGTGGATCGCCTAACGTCGGCGTTTAAGCACCTCAAGAGCCAGCTGGAGGAGACAATCTCTAACTACAGTGATGTGCTTCAGTACAGCGGCGACACTGTAACCATGTCGCCGCATTTGCGGAGCATGTCGGACAAGTACAGTCAAGCACTGAGTGAGCTGAACAACCTGCCGAAGCTGGAGAGTCTGCTCATGATGGGGCTTGGAGACAAGGTGCTTGTTGTCGAGGCAGACGCTGGGCCGCCGGATCTACAACTCACGCCGGACAGGCTGAAGGAGTGGTCGGAGCAGTCGAAGAGGGCAAAGGTGGTTGCGGTCAGGAGCGGTGGCGGCATCGACATACAGTTTTCGCCGGACGTCCAGTCTGTCGTGCAGTCCATCAGTAGCTTTTCCGCCGAGGTCGGAAAGCTCGGCGAAGACTACTGGAAGCAGGTGCGGGACGTAATCGATCAGTTCAACTCGTCCAGCGGCAGGTTCAAGGTGATGATCAAAGACGGCGAGCTGGACATAGACACTTCGGTGCATGAGGAAGGCTTCAGGAAGATCGAACAGCTGAACATGAGGTACGAAGAAGAGCTGAAGAAGCTGATGGAGCTGTACGGCGTCGCGGTTGCAGTCGGAGAAGACGGCAAACCGGTGATCACGTTTGCAGACCCATCTAAGTACGGCGAGTTCAAGGCGAAGCTCGAAGCGCTCAACAAGCGGTACGACGACGAGCTGAGCGGAATACTCAGAGAGCACGGCCTGACGGTTAAGGACGGCAAGATAGTTGTCGACATGTCCGTCTACAGCGGCGTCTTCGGCGAAATCGACAAGATAAACCAGCAACGCAACAAAAAGCTTGGGGACATATACTCGACGTACGGCAACATTCTGGATAAGAAGACCGACGAAAGCGGCAGGACTGTCTACACGCTGAAGCCCGACGCGCAGAGCGCCTTGGAGATCTACAACCTAGTTGCAGACATCACCAAAGCGTACAACGCATTAGTACAGCAGAAGGTGCAGGACGTGGTGAGCAAATACAGCGACGTCCTGTCCTACGACCAGACGACGGGCAGGGTAGCGCCGTCTAAAGAGCTTGCGGCGTTGCTTGGCAGGTACGAGCAAGCCGTGCAGGAGGTGGGCAAGATCACGGACGCCATGTCCACCGTCGCCGGCATGATCCCGACCTTCACCCAACAGTTGCCTGTGATCGAAATCAAGTTCCAGACCTACGACAAGGCGCAGAACGAGTTCGTTGAGACTGGCGGCGAGACGCCGATCTACGTCAAAGACGAGAAGATGAGGGAGGAGATCAGGAGATGGATGGGGCAGAACAGGAACAAGGTGAAGGTCGCCGCGTTTTTCGACCACAACAAACCTGTGGTGTACGTCTACAACGACAGAGATGAGGGCTACATGATTTTCCCAGCCACGGGCGAGGCCAGGCGGGCGAAGGGAGTGAGCGGTATGGTGGACGACACGGCAAATGCCATGTGGTACAAGTCCCTCACAGACAAGGAGAGGAAAGAACTTGAGCAGTACTACAGATTACAGTGGGAGAAGGAGCAGACCAAGCAGATGCTTCAGAGTCTGCCACCGGTGGTCAAGGAGCTTTACGGTGCCTGGATCACGGCTGGACAGTATGCACCGATCAGCTCATCGGCTGACATACTCATAAGAGCTATCCTAGGCGAAGAAGACCCCCTAGCTGGCGTCAAGAAGCTTCAAGCACAGGCCGAGGCTGTGAAAGAGGTGTCGCCGACCGCATACTACGCAGGAACTGCGATTGGTCTCGGCGGCATGGTCGGACTCGGCGTGGAGTCCATCCTTGCAAGAGGCGCGGCGAAGCTGGCGGCGCAGGGAACGAAAAACGTGGTGGATGACATCTACAAATTTGCCGTGGTGAAGAAGCCGGAGCTCACTGTCACGAGCTCCATCCAGTACGTCCAGCAGACGGCCAAGTCCCCCACGCTTCTGCAGACTGCCCTTGCCGGGCTCAAAGACGCCGCCGTTCCGATGACCGTAAGCGGGACGGCGTTCGGCGGCTTGGAGGCGGCCAAGTCGTACCTAGAGACGGGCAATGTCGACGTCGTTAGGGCGCTTGAAGGTGCCGCCTTCGGGTCGCTGATGGGGGCTTTCCCCATCACCAAGACGCAGGCCCTCGCGGCGCTAGGCATAGGCGCCGGGGCGACTGTCGGTTCAAGTCTCCTCCGCGGCTACGACCTCCCCACCTCCCTCGCCGTGGGAGAGGCCGCAGGCCTGACAGTGGTGGTTGGAGGCGGTGTGAAGGGGCTTTCAGATGCCAGCGTGAAGGCTCCCAGGGCTCCTGAGGTGAAGACAACAGACGTTGATCTGTCTGGCGTCAAATTCTCAAAGAGACTGAGATCTGCGGTGGAGAACGTAGTAGCTGACGTAGTCTCTGGCAGAATCACCGTGGATGAGGCGAACCTGCGGCTAGGCGCCATTAGGGACGTGGTGCGTGATAAGGCGCTGTTTGACGAGATACTGCAGAGCTACAAGAAGAT
>Ga0080007_1120544_pt1 | contig 16253 bp, 17 predicted proteins | sample OctOCTMetagenome_FD_69210 | JGI IMG/M metagenome (GOLD analysis project Ga0080007, IMG submission 69210) | Hot spring and microbial mat streamer communities from Octopus Spring Streamers, Yellowstone National Park, USA - OCT_B (SPADES... | ecosystem: Environmental > Aquatic > Thermal springs >...
GATTTTTCAGGAAGAATAGTTCTTGAAAAGGATTTTGAAGTTAAATTAAAAGGCATTAACGAGATAATGATTGAGAATAATTTAAAATCGGGAGCATATATTGTGGATGTTGAAGGTCAAAGAACAAAATTTTATGTGAAATAGTAAATTAAGAAATAATCTATATTTTAGAATTATTTAGACAAGGTAAGAATTAAGTTAAAAATGCTTTGTCCAATAAATAATGTTAATTGATTGATTATCAATAACTTATAAAAATTTCAGGAAATTATTGATTTTATGGGGGTTCATTTAAGGGGGCGAAAGCCCCCTGCCGAAAAATGGGCATTTTTAAGCCGAAGGCTTATTTATAGGGTGGGTGGGGAAAATATAGAAAAATAAATAGTTTTAGAATTATTGGACAAGGTAAGTTAAAAACAACTTTAAAATTTTCAATACATGATATTTTTTATATTATGGATACATTTTAAAACTGATGTTATTATGTCAGATGGGACACCTTTAAAAGTTTATGTATGGCTACCTGATGATACGGTAGGTAAAAAATTCCCCACACTTTTAGTCAGAACACCTTATGATACACTTGGAGGTGTTGATAGCTCAACAATAAGCACGATAATTAATAATAACATTGCATATGTAGTAAATCCGCTTAGAGGTTATTGGGGAAGTGGAGGAATAAGAAGTCCTTTTCTCAATGATGGATGGGGTCCAAATCAAGATGGTAAAGAAGTCGCTCTATGGATTACAAACCAGCATTGGTCAAACGATTCAATTTGTACATTTGGTGGTTCTGCACTTGGTTTTACTCAATATTTTTTAGAGGGGACAGATTTTGATCTAACCTGTGCAGTTCCATCAGTTGCAGGTTTTTCTATGTACCATGAAGTTTTTTATGGAGGAGAATTTAGAAAATTTATAACGGAAAATTGGCTTAATGCAGTAAATGCAACTATGTGGCTTGATACAATAGAAAAATATGCAATTTATTCTGATAATACTCCATGGGCTTGGATAAATGGCTATTTAAGAACATATCAATTTAATGCTCCTATGCTACATATTACTGGTTGGTTTGATGCTTTCACAGAAGGTGCGATTTCAGCATTTAAACATATCAGAAATTATGGAGGACCGAGAGCTAAAAACTATCAATATATTATAATAGGACCTTGGATGCATCGTATAAACAGAGATACAGTTGGAGATCTTATATTTCCAAGTAATTCAAAAATTGATTTAGGGATTTATCATTTTTATTGGTTTTTATATTGGTTTAGAGGGATAGGAGATTGGAATTCAATAAAGAGAGTAAAATTTTACTTAATGGGTGACCTTTCTAATAATGATACTACAAAATGGAACAAATGGATAGAATCTGATGATTTCCCACCGAATGGAACCTACTACCAAAACTGGTTTTTATTTAGAGATTCTATTAAAACTCAATATCCCAACTATCAAAAAGATAGTTTAATTTACTTTTATGATCCAAACAACCCCGTTCCTACAATTGGAGGTTTTGATTTCTTTGGATTTTATAACCCTGATAGCATACTATTTGGACCAAGAAACTTAAATCCAATAAATAATAGAAATGATGTTTTGATATTTACATCTGATATCTTAAATGAACCATTAGCAGTTATTGGACAACCAATTTTATTTTTATATGCGAGTTCAAATAGGTTTGATACTGATTTCGTTGTTTTATTGGCAGATGTTTATCCCGATGGAAGAAGTATATTAATTAGTGAAGGTATTTTAAAAGCAAGACATAGAAATGGTGTAGATAGAGAAGATTTATTAAATCCGAATGAAATTTACTTATTTACTATAAAGTTAAGAAATACTGCCTATGTTTTTAATAAAAATCATAGAATTAGAATTTACATCACATCATCAAAATATCCCTCTTACGAGCCAAATCCAAATAATGGTGGTCCCTTTAAGAGAAATGACCCAGATAAGCAAATTGCTATGAATACTATATGGACAGGTAATATCTATCCTTCAACAATTGCATTGCCAATTAATTATTCAATTGTTGGTTTAAGAGAAATAGCATACAAGACGAAAACATGCTTTGTTAAGAATAAAATGGCTGTCTGTGATAATGAAATTCCAAATTATGTTTATGATTTAAACGGTAGGTTAGTTAAGAATATGGATTTAAAAAAGGGCGTCTATTTCGTAAAAACAGAAAGTAAATTATTTAAAGTTATTGTTCATTAATGATTCATATTTTAGAATTCGTAGGCAAAATAAGTTTCTTGAGAGTTATGCTTTAAAATTTTCAATTATGCCTGAAAAGAAAAAAGCCCGACTTACCCCTGTTGATATAAAGAATGCTAAGTTTAAAACTGTCCTAATAGGTGGTTTGAAAAAATCAGATGTTGAAGCTTTCCTTGAGAAAGTAGCGCATGACTATAATGAAGTTCTAAAAGAAAATAAAGATCTTGAAAATATGCTAACTCAAATGAGAATTAAAGCCCTTGAAGCTGACGAAATGAAAGCAGATTATGAAAAACTAAAAGATAAAAATCTTATACTTGAAGGAGAAGTTGAAGCCCTAAGAAGGGAAAATCAAGAATTGAGAAATAAAATTTCGGAGCAAGAGGATTTAATAGAAGCTTTAAGGTTAGAAAATGCCGAAAAAGATGCTGTTATCTCCGAATTAAAAAGACAATTAGAAGAAAAAGAAGATAATCAAACACCTATTGAGATAATTGAAATAGCAAGAAAAACTGCCTTACAAATTAAACAAAAAGCAGTTGAAGAGGTTGAAAAAGCATTTGAGAATTTTCCAGAACCTCTAAAAGTTAAAATCAAACCAATTATTGAAAAAATTAAGAAAGAACTTATTGGTTCTTAGAAAGTAAAGTTTTTAAAGCCGTAAGCTTATAATCCTTTAAATAGAATTAAGTTCTTGATAACCAATAACTTATAAAAATTTCAGGAAATTATTGTTTTTTGAAGGAGAATTTAAGGGGGGTGAAGTTCATAAGCCAAAGGCTTAAATATAGGGTAGGTCGGTAAAATATACAAAAATAAATAGTTTAAGAATTATTGAACAAGGTAAATCCTTGATGCTTTGTCTAATAAATAGTGTTAAGTTATTGATTATCAAGGACTTATGGAAATTTTTGGAAATTATTCATTTTAAGAGGGGATTTAGGGGGGCGAAGCCCCCCAAGGCATAAAAATGAGCATTTTTAAGCCGAAGGCTTATTTTTAGGGTGGGTGGGAAAAATAAGAAATAATCTGTACTTCAGAATTATTGGACAAAGCAAATCCTTGATAAATTTACCTTTAAAATTTTAAGCCTGCGGGGTCGTCTAATAGGTAGGACGGCAGACTCTGGATCTGCTTGTGGGGGTTCGAGTCCCTCCCCCGCAGTTTTTATAAATGTTTTTTTTGATATTCCTTCAAATTTTTAACGATAGCATTAGAAGTAATAATCCTCAATATGATAAAATTATCAATAAAATTTATTTTTCAAATTTGAAAAGTTATAGAATTGATGAAGATAGCTTGGAAAAAATAAAATTGGAAGCAATTGTAAATGGTTATAAGTTTAAAACTTATAAATTTGAAAATGTTATAGAAACATTTAAAAGCTCAACATTTGATGGAAAATTAATTATTGAGCAATCAGACCCAAAAGATGTTGAAATTTACGAATTTTATAAAGATAACAAACTATTGTTTTATGTTGTTAAGGAAATTTACACAGGGTTAAATAAAAGAATTTATATTACTATTTATAAATCACAATAAGTTATCTTTCCATCTTTCATCGTTAAAAGAACTTTTCCTTTCAATTTCCAATTCAGAAATGGTGAATTTTTACTCTTAGATAAAATTAAATCTTCACTAAATATCCATTCTTTATTCTCATCAAATAAAACTAAATTTGCTCTATAACCTTCTTTAATTTCACCTACATTTTTTAAATTTAGAAATTTTATAGGAAATTTTACGAATTTTTCAATTAAAAATCCAATATCTAAATTTCGCTTTTTTGCTTCCATATATACAACACTAAAAGCAGTTTGAAGACCTATAACACCTCTTTCTCCTTCTATTAAATCAAGCTTACTCTCAAACTCATGTGGAGCATGGTCGGTAGCTATGGCATCAATCGTTCCATCAATTAAACCTTCCCATAAAGCTTCAACATCCTCTTTACTTCTTAAAGGAGGATACATTTTAAAATTAGGTGAATAATCATTTTCTTTGATATATGAATAATCTAAGGTAAGATGGTGTGGAGTTGTATCAGCTGTTATTCTTGCTCCAAGTTTTTTAAAGTATCTTATTATATTGACTGAAAGTTTTGAACTAACATGAGCAAAATGAATCCATCCACCTGTTTCAAGAGCTAATAAACAATCTCTTGCTATTATACTTGCTTCTGAACTTTCAGGGATACCAATTAAGCCACTTTTCAATGTTTCAAATCCCCAACCTACTGAATAATTTAAGGATAAATTACTATCTTCTGCATGTTGAACAATTGGTAAATTGAACATTTTAAGGTAAATTAAAGCATTTCTTAAAACACTTGTATTTAGAATACAATTTCCATCATCTGAAAATCCAACTGCTCCCGCTTTGAATAATAAATAATATTCTGCCATTTCTTTACCTTCTCTTTTCTTAGTCGCACAAGCAACGGGGAATATATCAATAAGTCCAATTTCCCTTGCTTTATCAATTTGATACTTTACAAGTTGGGGATTATCAATTGGAGGATTTGTATTTGGCATAGTACAAACTGCCCAATAACCACCAAAACTCGCACATTTACTTCCACTTTCTATATCTTCCTTATATTCAAATCCAGGATCTCTAAAATGAGCGTGAAGATCAATAAAAGCTGGTAAAACTTTAAGACCATCTGCATTTATTTCTTTATCAACTTTGCTTTCAATTTTTCCAATTTCCTTAATAATTCCTTCATCTATTAAAATATCACCTTTATCTGTCCCTTTTATTAGGATTTTCACGTTTTAGATGTTTAGAAATTTTAAAGCCCCACCGTGAAGGCGGGGTAAATAATTTTTACGATTGGTTTATAAAGGCATGGAAGGATATATTACTATTTTTAACGAAAATTATCAAAACATTATTGCTTTGTCTAATAAATAGTGTTAAGTTCTTGACAATCAATAAGTTATAAAAAATTTTCTAAAACTATTGATTTAATGGGGGATTTAAGGGGGGCGAAGCCCCCCAAGGCAAAAATTGGGGCATTTTTAAGCCGTAGGCTTATTTTTAGGGTGGGTGGGAAAACAAAGAAATAATCTATATTTCAGAATTATTGGACAAGGCAATTACGTACATCCTTATGAGATTAAAATTTTAACATCTAAAAAGTAAAAGTTATTTTCATTATCTTTAAACTTAATTCTTACGAAAATTGGTTTATTTTTGGGAATTTTCTTTAAAAACTTGTATTCAAACGGAATTTGAGTGTTTTGACTTATAGGATAATTTCCAGAGATATTGAATTTTATCTCCTGTGGAGCTTCAACATTTTCAACTATTAAATTTATAGGTTTATTTGAAACATTTTCAAGTTTAATAAATCCTTTTTTGTTTTTAACTTCAAACCCTAAAAATCTAATAGGAACTTCAAAAGATATTGAATCAACTATATTTGATGTAATTGTTTTTGAGCCTAAAACCGCCTTATATTCTCCCTCAATTTTTGCTTTATATGTTCCTGCTTCACTTAAAAGAAGAACAGCACATGCATAATCTCCATAATTTCTTAAACTTATATTTATGGTTGTTCCTTTTGGCTCAAGTAGATTTATAATGTAATTTTCAGAGATTGTTTTTGGTAATTTATTATATATTTGAATACAAATATAACCTGGTTGATTTGAAAATCCATAATTTTTAGCATAAAATTTATATATTGGTTTATAAACGACATTTAATGGTCTGTAAATTCTAATTTCAAGAAGTTGCTTTGGATGATTTATTACAAGAGCTAATTTATAATTTCCCATTTCATCAATAGGTTCTAAATTTCTACGAAGTATATGGATATTGTATGGGTCTTGTTGTAATAAAAATGCTTCGCTTTCACCCTGTTCAGAAATAATATAAACCCTTGGAGATTCAAACTCACTTACAGGAAATCCAAGAAAATCAAATGATGTAGTTAATGTTTCTCCTAAGGATATTTCTAAGCTTTTAGGATTTATAAACTTTGGAAGCGGAATAATTTTTTCCTTTTTGGTCTTTTTATCATATATTAAAATATCAAGATTACTTAAATCATTGAGTGTAGTATCAATTCTATAATAGACCTTCCTATCAATTTTAGCTTTTGATATTCCCGTTGGTGTTCTTAAATAGACTTCCTTATTCTTATCAAAAGAAGATATAACCTGAACATTATAAAAAATTTCAGCTTGTGATAAAATTATCATTATCATCTTATACCCTCCTTTTCTTCTATAAGTTTTATAAGTTTTTCTATGTTTTCTCTATGGCTTAAAATCTCAACAAACTTATCATAAGTGCTTGGATTAAAATATACAGATATAAAAGGTCTTAAAAATATAAGAAATTGTGAAGAAAGAAATGATATTGGCTTTGAACTTTCTAAAAGAAAAATTGCTATATCCGATAGTTTCATTTTTACAATATATTCTGCTAAATTATTTAGTAAGGTTTCCTTCTCCCTTTCCTCTAACATTTTTGAAAATCCTTATATGTTTAAACTCATCATCACTTTCAAAGCCTATACCCCAAAGCTCTCTTCTATTTTTAGCATCATATATATAAACACTATCATCTGTATAAATTTTTCTTGTAAAGTCATTCCAATATAATCTATTAGTTTTTAGAAATGAGCTATCTTTTGATTTAAAGATAACACTTCTATAAGCTTTCATATTTCTGCTATTTTTTTCCATAACGCCAGAATCTCCAATTAAAATGCCACTAACTTCATTATTATTATAAAATGTCAAATGAAATTTAAGAACAATATAATAATTATTTATTTCAATTATACTATCTGCTAAAATTTCCCAATTTTTTTTATCAAATTCATATTCAACAATTTTACCATTACTGATTTTTTGAATAAAATTCGGAATTTGATAATTTTTTGTTTCTTCAATTTTTTTTGAGCAAGAAATTAAAAAAATAAACATAAGAATTCTCATCAGTACTTAAAAATCATTGCTCCCCAAGTAAAACCAGCTCCAAATGAAACAATTAAGACATTTTGCCCTCTTTTTAACAATCCACTATCCAATAATTCATCAATTGCTATACCGATTGAAGCAACGGAAGTATTTCCATATTTATGTATATTTATATAAACCCTTTCTTTTGGAACATTTAATTTTTCAGCAGTAGCATCTATAATTCTTATATTTGCTTGATGAGGAATTAGCCAATCTATATCATCTGAACTTAATTTTGATTTTTCCAAAACCTTTAAACAAGCATCAGCCATATAACTAACAGCATATCTGAAAACTTCTCTCCCTTGCATTCTAACACCATGACTTTTACTTTTTAATGTATATATACTTGCGGGTTCTTTACTACCACAAGAAGGAAATTTTAATAAATCTCCAAGAGAGCCATCTCCTCCTAAGTAGCTTGAAATAATTCCAGGCTCATTACTTCTTGATAAAATAAATGCACTTGCACCATCACCAAATAAAACACAAGTAGTTCTATCTGTCCAGTCCATATATCTACTTAATGTTTCAGAACTAACTACAAGGATAGTATTGTAAATTTTAGATTCAATTAATCCTCTTGCCATTTCAAGAGCATAAATAATTCCAGGACAGCCAGCTTCTAAATCAAAGCAAGGAACTTTTATATTTAATAAGCTCGCTATTAAACAGCCTGTTGCTGGAAATGGCATATCAGGCGTGTTTGTTGCACATATTATAAATTCAATATCTTTTGGCTCCAAATTTGCTCTTTTTAGTGCTTTTAAAGTTGCTTTATAGCCCATTATTGATGATGTTTCATCCTTACTTGCTATTCTCCTTTCTTTTATTCCACTTCTCTCAGTTATCCATTCATCACTTGTTTCAACTATTCTTTCTAAATCGTAGTTCGTTAAAATTGATTTTGGTGTATAAGAGCCAACTGAAATAATTTTCGCATAAGTCATTTTAAAATTTTAAAGTTAAAGAGAAAAAATTAGGTGCCTTGTCCAATAATTCTGAAATATAGATTATTTCTTATTTTTCCCGCCCACCCTAAAAATAAGCCTACGGATTATAAATACCCATTTTTATGCCTGGGGGGCTTCGTCCCCCTTAAATTCTCCCCAAAAATCTATAATTTCCTAAAACTTTCATAAGTTATTGATTATCAAGAACTTAACATCATTTACTAGACAAAGCAAAAATTAGGGGAAAAAGTGTCTATAATACAAATTTCAAAATTTTTATTTCTTCTCTAATTCTCAATTTTATTATATAACTTCTTTTTCGTATTATTGTAATAAAAATAATTTCATTTTTGAATAGTGTTGAGTAATCCAAAGCTCCCTGCCGAAAAATAGGTATTTATGCTTTGTCTAATAAATAGTGTTAAATAATTGACTATCAATAACTTATAAAAATTTTGAGAAATTACTGAATTTATCGGGGGTTTATTGAAGGGGGCGAAGCCCCTTTGCCGAAAAATGGGCATTTTTAAGCCGTAGGCTCATTTTTAGGGCGGGTGGGAAAATAAAGTAATAATCGTAATTTTAAAATCATTGGACAAGGAAAATATGAAAATTTTGAGACTTTAAAATTCTCAGTCATGCCATTAGTGTCTACGGATTGGGTATTGGAACATATAAACGACCCTGATGTAAGAATTTTAGAATGCTCAGAAGATGTTAGTTTATACGAGGATTGGCATATTCCTAATGCTCTAAATGTAAATTGGAGATTAGATTTAAGGGCAAAAGATAAAAGAGATTATATAGATAAGGAGGAATTTGAAAAGCTAATGTCAAAATTAGGTATTAAAAAAGATACGAAAGTTATATTGTATGGAGATAAGGGGAATTGGTTTGCTTGCAATGCCTATTGGGTATTTAAATATTATGGACATAAAGAGGTTTATATTATGGACGGAGGTAGGAAAAAATGGGAAATGGAGAATAAACCTACTTCAAAAGAAATTATAGTACCAAATCCTACAATTTATAAAGCAGAGGAGAGAGATGAAAGTATTAGAGCATATATTTGGGAAATTAAAAAAGCATTAGCAGAAAAGAGAAAAGATTTTATCCTTGTAGATGTTCGTTCTCCCTTAGAGTATTCAGGAGAAATAGCAAGTGTATTACCAGAAGAGCAAGCTTTCGCTTCAGGACATATTCCAGGTGCTATAAATATTCCTTGGGAGGAAAATTTAAATAAAAGCAATTGGACATTTAAAAGTAAAGAAGAATTAGCAGAACTATATAAAAGTAAAGGTGTGACACCTGATAAGGAAGTAATTGTTTATTGTAGAGTAGGTGAGAGAAGTGCTATAAATTGGTTTGCCTTAAAATGTATATTAAATTATCCAAGAGTTAAAAATTACGATGGCTCTTGGACAGAATGGGGAAATAGTGTAAAAGCAAAAGTTAAAAAGGGTTATGAGCCATGAAAATTTTAGCATTAGAACTTGTTAAAAATGTCTTAAATAAAGAGACAGGTTTATTTGTATTTCAAAATAAAGATGGTGGAGTAGTTAGAGTTTTTATGGTAAATGGAAAAATATATAGAGTTGATGGCACTTATGGAGAGGGAAAGAATGAATTAGCAAAATTATTTGTATGGGAGGGAGATGTTTATAAGAAGCAACTTCCAAGTGATTTTAAACCTGAAAAGGAAATTCCACTTGATGGATTTTATAAAATTATAATATGGAAAGCAAGTGAAAGCAAAGAAGAAACAAAATTGGATATAAAATTTGATGGCTTACTACAAAAGATAAGAAGTTCATTTCCTTTAGTGGATTTTGAAATTCCAAAAGGCTTATGGCTTTCCTTGGGAGAAGTTTTAGATATTGTAAGGAAATATACGAAGTACGATGTAGTTATTACAACTGATGATTTTATACTCTTTTACGATGAAGGTGAAATTAAAGGTATTTATTCAAAAGATGGATTTATAGATTTTCAAAAAGCACAAAAATTATCAAAAGATAACTTTTATGATTGGAAAGTTTATATATTTCCTGATGAGAAATTTAAAGAGATTTATAGTAATTTGATGGATTCTGAGACATAAAGTTTTATATATTACAAAATTAGTTTCAGAATTATTAGACAAGGCATTTCGTTGATGCTTTATCCAATAAATAGTGTTAAATAATTGACTATCAATAACTTGTGAAAATTTCAGGAAACTATTGATTTTATTGGGGGTTTATTTTAGGGGGCAAAAGCCCCCTGCCGAAAAACAGGTATTTATAAGGCGAAGCCTTATTTTTAGGGTGGGTGGAAAAAATAAGGAATAATCGTAATTTTAGAATTATTGGACAAAGCAAATCGTTGAGGTTAATTACCATTAAAATTTAAACATTTTATGACAATCCTTATACTATCAAATTTAAATATTTTGTTTAAGGAGCCAAGTGCTTATGAGCTTCTATTCCCACTAAAAAATCCTTATTCGTTTAAAAGTTTTTACTTTACTATTTCTTTAAACTCAGATGCTTCTCAAACTTCCTTAGTTAAATTAAATTACAAACCAAAAGGAATTTTAAATGATAGCACATTTATTTATCAAAGACTTATTTTTGGTCAGAAAGGTGGATTTAATAATTTTTCATTTGGTTTTAAGAAAAATGAATTTCAAATAAATATAAAAACTCAATTTAATGAAATTTTATATATTGAAACAAGTAAAGAAAATCAAATTCAAAATTTAGATAAGGTTTTCGGTAAAATTAGAGATACTATATATCCAACTGATATTAATGGACTTGATAGAAGCATTATCGTTGAGTATAATTTTGATTCTTTATATAGGAGAATTGAGCTTTCTTCCTCAGGCAAATTTTCCATTTATTCAAATCCAATAACTTTTGAAATTGGCTATAAAAATTTTTTAATTTCTTCTGAATTTAGATTTATAACTCAAAGTGGTGATTTTATCCAATATGAAGCAAAGAACTTTTACCTTTCTTCAAGTCCAAAAGTTCAATTTCTAAATTGTTCTAATTGTAAATGGTTTGCTTATCTCTTTTCAATGCCCAAAATTCCTTCACCTTTTAAAATTAAAAGAAGTTTTAATGTAAATGATAAAAGTCATTTTAGTTTTTATTTAAGTTATTTTGATGATAAAACGATAATAAGGTTTGGATATAGTCCTAAATTAACAATTGATGGCGAAATAAATGATGAAGTTTCATATATTTCCCAAATAGGAAATGTTATTGATTCAATAGTTTATGATAAAAGCTCAAACTATCTTTATGCTACAAGAAATGGTGATACAATAGAAATTTCAAATTACGCTTTGATTTATTTGTTTTTCAATTATAAAGATACAACTTATTCAAGAAAATTTAACTTCTCTTACGAAATACCTCAAAATATTATATTTGAAGTTTATAGGAATTTCAAGTTAAAAAATTTTGATTTTTATTTATTTTTTGGACAAAAGAGCTTATATAATGCTTACTTTGGAATTTCAACAATTCATAAATTTTACAAAAAGACACTTATAAACTATGGCTATTTATATAATAAAAATTTGTTTTTTGATTATCATAATGTCCTTATTAATTTCCTTGTTCCAACAGGTAGATTTTTGTTTAGTTTCGGCTCTCATATAACGATAAATAAAAATGAAGAAAAAATTTTGAATTTCTTAATGAAAAATTATTTAGTTGATTATAAACCTTCTAATTACTTATCACTTGGCATAAATCTTCAAATAAGTTATGTAAAATAAAGCTAATTCTAATAAAATTTTCTAATTAGTAAAATTGGAACATTTGAGCTTCTTATAACCTCATCTGCGAAGTGTCCTAAAAATTGCGTTCTATCATTAATACCCTTATAAGCTATAACAATTAAATCAATATTATTCATTTTAGCCCAATTTGAAAGTGATTTTCCATCCCCTTCACCTTCTATTATAACTGGCTCTATTTCAATACCTTCAACAACTTTTGTAAGCTCTAAATTTAATTCTAAAATTAGCTCATCAAAAAGATTTTGAGGAATAAAATTTTTAACTTTCATATCTAAAACATGAGCATTATATATTTTAGCAGAAAATGTTTTAGCAATTGCTAATGCTATAATAAATGCATTTCTTGAATACTTTGAAAAGTCAATACCAACTAATATATTCTTTATTCTCGGCTCTTTATCACCCTTAACAATTAAAACATTTGAAGGACTTAAACAAGCAACTTCATAAGCAGTTGAACCAATTTCTTCACCTTTTGAGCTATTAGATAAAACAACTAAACTTGACTTTGTATAATCCAAAAAATCTACAATTTCCCAATGTGGTGTTCCTTCCCTTAAATAAACATCAACACCATTTACTCCATCATCTAAGAACTTCTTTTTTATTTTTTCAAGTTCAGAAAACATTTTATGTTTATAATTGTTTGAATTCTCATCAAGAATTGTAGTCCATCCAAGAAGCATTTTATAAAATGGAGAAACACTTTCCGTTACACTTATAATTTCAAGACGAGAACCTGAAATTTTTGATAGGTACTTTGCCCACTCACCTGCTATTAAAGAACGTTCAGAAAGATCTGTTGCGAAAACAATTTTATGAAACATTTTCATAATTTTAACCTCCTTATTTTCAAAATTTTAAAGCACATTTTAACGCTTTCCCTTCCTTCATAAGCTCAAAAGCTTTCTTTATATCTTTTAATTCAAATTCAAAGGTTATAAGATATTCCAATAAATGATGTTTTTCAATTAAAAACTCATATGCTTTTTTAACAGATGAAGGTTTATGGTGAAATGAAGTTAAAATATCAATTTCATTATAATGAAAATAACTTTGATTGAATGTTAAAAATTTATCGCCTTCCATTCCTGAAAATAGTAAAATTTTAGAGCCTCTTGGAAGATTATTTAAAATTTTATTTATTAAATCACAACTACCTGTTGTATCAATTATAATATCATAATTTCCTTCAATCTCATAAGTAAATGAGTTTTCCAATCTTTCAAAGAATGGACTTTCTTTTAAAAGTTCTAATCTTTTTTTACTTCTTGAATAAATTTTCACATCATAATTTTCAAGGATTAAAAAAAACATTATAGCAATTGAAGAACTTCCAAGAATAAGAATATTTTCATAACCCTTTAAATTTAATTTCTCAATTCCATTAAAAACACAAGCTAATGGCTCAATTATAGGAGCAACCTTAAAGCTAATTTCTTTTGGTTTTATAAATAAATTTTTTTCTACTACTAATTTTGGTATTTTAAGATACTCCGCATAAGCTCCAATAACTAAATTATCTTTTAAAATTAAACATAAATTTTCTCTATTAGTTTTACAAAATTTACAATTTCCACAATAAGCACTATTTAAACCAAAGACCTCATCACCAGCTTTAAATTTAAAACTCTTACTTTCAACAACAATACCACTATATTCATGACCAAATGGTCCATTTTTTAATAAAGGATGACCCCTTAAATAAGCTTTTAAGTCAGTTCCATCAGTTAAAGCATATTTTACTTTAATTAATACTTCACCATCACTTATCTTAGGAATTTCAACATCTTTAATTTCTATATTGTTATCAACTAAATAAGCACAAAGCACCTTTAAAAAGTTTAAAGCATTATCTCTTCTTTTAATTTCATTATAGCAGAAATTGGATCTTGTGAATTTGTTATTGCTCTTCCTATAACAAGAAAATCAGCACCTTTTTTAATTGCTTCTTTTGGCGTAATAACTTGTTTTTGGTCATCTTTTTCTTTATAAAATTCTGGTCTTATTCCTGGAACTACTACCAAAAATTTCTTTCCTATGGTTTGTTTAACCTTTTCAATAAAATTTCCTGAAATAACTACTCCATCTAAATTACATTCTTTTGCCAAAAAAACTCTTTTCATAACAACAGCACTTAAAGGAAGATTTATTCCAACATCATATAAATCTTCTTGACTTAAACTCGTTAAAACTGAAACACCAAGCAATTTTATTTTATTTGTACTTTCTCTTGCTGAAATTAACATTTCTCTTCCACCAGAAATATGTAGGGTTAAATAATCAATTTCAAAATTATCTAAAACTTTTATTGTTTTCTTTATTGTATTTGGAATATCTTCAAGTTTTAAATCTAAAAAAACTACTGCCTCTTTATTTTTTAAATAGTCTATAACCTTAAAGCCCTCTGAAACAAACAATTCAAGACCAACCTTAAAAAACTTATGAATATCAATAACCTTATCTACAAATTCTTTAAATGTTTTAAAGCTATTAAAATCAAGCGCTATAAAAAACATGTTTTAATAGATAAAAACCTTTATTCTGTTTATTATATAAAAACCTTTATTTAGCATTATAAAATCATTATTATGAGCAAGACCTTTAAAAATTTTCTTACCATCTATGGAATAAATTTCCAAATCCCCTTCTCCATAAATCCTAATCCCATTTTTCACAATTTCAAACTTCAAGCAATTTTTATTTTCATTATTCATTAGTGGCGTGCATATAACTGACTTACTTATTAAATCTGGAATTGAACCTGTAAAGCCAAAATTGGCATTTCCTTTATCATTTATACGTGAAGTGTCAGGAGTAAAATTAGAATTTGAAAACATTATATTATTTAATATAAAGCTTAAAGGTTTTTCCGAACAAGATAAAAATGCATTCCATTCAATTCTAATAGCATATATTGAAGTAGGAGAAACAGAATCACTTTCACCTACTGCAACAATTGAAATAGGACTTCTATAAGCATCATAAATATAATCATTATTTCTTGTTCCATATCTTGACTGAGCAATAATTGAAGAGCAATTTGTATCACTTACAAGAACAAAAACATCATATCCATTACCAAAACTATTACTATTTCCCAAAATTAAAACATTATCATTGATATTAAACAATCTAACTCCATAATCAATATCATTACTATATAATAAAGTATCGGGCGTAAAATAGCATGCATTTAAAATTGACAAGTTTCTGTCAAGTTTTGCCAAGAAAACATCATTATTATAGCTTCCTGTTATGTAAAACCGATTATTATAAAATTTTACATCATAAACTTTTAGATTTTGTATTCTTGAAGTATTTAAAACATTGAAATTTGTCGCATTAATAAGATAAATGTAAGCATAGTTATCAGAGCCATTGCTTATGAGAATAATAGTATCATTTACAACTGCCATAGAGCCAAAAGATTGATTAACACTCAAATCAAAACTTCTTGAATTTACATATATAATTTGAGTTGGTTGAATAATGATTTTAGCAATTCCAACATTTTGTAAGTTATTATTAACACCTTTATAACCAACAATAAATGTGTCTGATTTATAAGGTAAAATTTTTTGACCTAATTCATGCCTTTGAGCACCTGGCAATCCAATAACTTTATTAGCAATAACATTTAAATTTTGTGTATTTATTTTTAAAATAGTTATTTCCTTATTATTTCCAGGAACATCAACAATGCCTTCCCCCGTTATAACAACTTCATTTGAAGGATTTATAACATATCCACCAGGTATAATTCCTCCCCTACTATTTGATGTCTTTCTAGCATTAGTGTAATTTCCAATTTGGTCAAGCTTTACAACAATTGTATTAGGAAAGTTATCTCCATAACCACCTGATATTATTATCGTATCATTATTAAGTAATAAAACATTCGTTCCTCTTGTTCTTTGGTCAAATTTATATATATTTTGCCAAACAGTCAAATTTAAAAGAATGAAAATCATAAGTTAAATTTTAAAGCTAAATTTTTAAAAAGTCAAGACCCCCTAAGGCTTTAAAATTTCAATCATTATGAGTAGATTAAGGGAAATATGGAAAATTTTAGTCAATAAAGTTGATAAAATAAGTTTGGAAGAGTTTAAAAACTCATATGGAGAAGAAGCTCTTGAAATGGCAATATCTCCGAATCCATATTTTTCAATAAAGGAAGATTATTTAAGGGTGAATAATTGGTCCAAAAGATTTACGAATTTTGAAAGCGGAAAAAAGGATGACGAATTAGTTGAAATTCTTATTGACTACTTAAAAAATGGTTAT
>Ga0080007_1105667_pt1 | contig 16125 bp, 7 predicted proteins | sample OctOCTMetagenome_FD_69210 | JGI IMG/M metagenome (GOLD analysis project Ga0080007, IMG submission 69210) | Hot spring and microbial mat streamer communities from Octopus Spring Streamers, Yellowstone National Park, USA - OCT_B (SPADES... | ecosystem: Environmental > Aquatic > Thermal springs >...
GCACAAGCCTATCTATTTATCGACGAGTTTAACTATCGTGAAGTAAAAGAAATGGAAAAAGTTGGATGGTACATTTCTGACGAAAATTACATAACCTTGACAGGTTACTCAATAATTCTTAAAAATGACTGTGCCAGAACGACTTGGCCCAGATTTACTTTCAAACATAACCTTACTTCGCCACATTGGGTTGCCGAGTCAAAAGGAAGATGGATAAATGGAGATTATGGTAGCCTGCATATCATAGTGCGTACAACCACTGGTGAATACTCCTGGTGGGGAGACGGATACTATAAAGTTTTCATCTTTTCTATAAATGGAAAGGAAATAATAAGAAAAGAAGGATACTTACCATCCAAAAATGAGTGGTATGTTTTTAAACTTGCAAGAGATGATGAAAAAATATCAGGATTTTTCAATAATTCACTTATATTTAACATTTCACTACCCAAAGAAACTGTCACAGGAATAGGAGTTAACTCGGCATGGTGTAGTGAAACAGAGTATACGAGTATTTCTTTCCTTTCTGAAGAGTTACAGATTTTCTCTCCTCTCAACAAGACATACTTCACCACTTTATCCTATACACAAATCCCTATAAACATTTCCCTTCATTCCTTTAACGAAACTTTCTACCTGCAAATTTTCATTGACGACAATCTTTTTCTAAATAAAACATTCTACGAAGAAGCAACAATTAACGAAGAGTTAAACCAATCAATTGGCTATCATTGCATTTCAATTTTCACAAATGCATCAAATGTTGAAAATCAAACTGTTTGCTATTCAATTATTAGAGTTTTAGAAAAACCTCTTTTCATTACAGACAAAGATTGGAAAAATATTATTTCTCTAGCATCTTTAAAACAACCAGTTTTAGTTTTCGATAACAACGAAAAACAAATAAATCATTTTATTGAACTCTTCAAACCTCAACAAATTTTTCTTTTAGGAAACTTTAACCTAGAGATCAAAAATTATCCAACGATAAAAATTTCGAGAGAAGATTTGATTCAATTTTTCGAAAACAAAAAAGGAGTTTACGCAGACTCGCTAGAAAAATACATTTACGCTTCTCAAATAGCTTCTTTGCTAAACTTGCCAATAGTTTTTGAAAAAGAAAACTCAATTCTAGATTTTTCTCAAAACTCAACAGAAGAAATAGAAGATTTTTACCTAAAGCTAGCAAAAGAAAAAGGAATTAACATTAATTACATCGTACTCTCAAAACCAATTGCTTACTCTTCGATAATTTCCTCTTTAAGAAATGGTTTCATAATTTTAACAAATTCAAACAACGCAAGCGAGATAAAACAAATTTTAAAACAAAAGGTTTCAAAAATTAATTCTTTTGGTTTTCTCTTTAATAATTCACAAAACATTCTAAGAGGAAATTACCTGCTTTCAATCGGCTTACCAAGCTTTGAAGTTGAAGATCCTGTAGAAAAACAAAAATTTTTAGGAATAATTCAAGTAGAAGATAAAGAAGATGGAGATAAGTTCATTTCAGACATTCCATATGCTGATATAAACGATGATACTTACCTAGATTTTGCAATAGGAAGATTGCCGGAAGATGAAAGCTTAGCTTCTCTAATTTTCTCAAGAGGATACTTAGATACTAACAAAAAAGCTTTGGTTGCAAGCGAATATTTGTACAACGATTACTTCTCTATTTTAGTCTATGGTGGAGGAGGAATGCTAAACGCAAGAAACATTGCTGAAATTTTAGAAAAGAAAGGTTATGATGTTAGCAGATTAGTAGAACAAAGAACAAACCACAAAGCTTTCTTAAGTCAATTGAAAGCAAGTGAAATTACAAAATTCATTTTAACTTATGAAGGCTTAAAGAAAGTTTTGGAAAAATATGTTTCAAAAAGTTTATCAACAGTTTTAGCGAACGTTTTGCTTTTCCTTAAAGGCTCTCAAATCGCAGGCGAAGCTTTGCAAACCTATTTTGAGTATGACTGGAGTACCTTTGGGGAAAATTATGAAGATGCTTTATATTATTTATCTCAAAAAGAAGCAAATAATGAGAGCATAACATTAAACGATATTATCAAAATTGTTGGAATGCTTTGGCCAAAACCTTGGCCAGAATTAACAAAAGAGAATTTAATCGAAGAAATGCCAAAGGCTTCGATAATTTATTATGAAGGTTTTGGAAATGGAAGCTTATGGATTTTACCAAACAACTTCAAAGAAAGCGGAGATATTTTAAGCTATAGTTTTTGGACTCAACAAATAACAAACTATCAATACAATGGTAGCAAAGTTTTTCTCCCAGAAGACATTCCTTTGATAAACGCAAGAATTGTTTGGGATAATTCTGATTTTGCAGCTTTAGGAAAAATGAAAGATAAGTTTTTAGAAAATGGGGCAGCAAGTTTTATTGGAGCTTCGGCTTTAAACTATGCTCCTTTTAGCGGGGAAATTGACTCAAGATTTTTCTTAAGCGAAAACACAATTGGAAAATCTTTAGTTTATGCCTTAAACTCTTTTCGCTCAGACTGGTTCACTTGGGATCCATTTGATATAACAAAACCTGGAATAAAGAAAAAATCTTTGCTTGAATTCTTCTTGTTTGGGGATCCTTCATTACCAAAAGAAGGAAAAGTTGAGCTAGAATACCAGAAAATATTATTTGATTGCAAAGAAAGCTGCGAGCTAAAAGTTTTCATTCCTTTCAATTATACTTTCAAAAACGGAACGCTTGAATACGAATCTAGAGAAAACCTAGTTGAAGAAAACGAACCAATAATTCCAATAAAAAGGTTTGTTTATTATCTACCAGAAAATGTTTCAGTTAGCGAGGAAAATATCACGATAAGTTTTGATGAAGAGAGAATAGAAAACATAAGCTTGCCAAAAGTTAAACTACTTTCTCATTCAAATTCCTCTCTAGAAACAAACAAAACAAAATCAACTGTAAGCAAAAAACACAAAATTAGAGTGAACAAAACAATTGACAATAGAAACGAAGTTGAAATTATAGTTCCAACTATAACTTATGATGAAGAAAATAACTCAGCTACAATCATTAAAAACATAACAATAAGCCTAAAATATTCCTCTCCTCTTGATTTTGATGTTAAGGCAAAAGATGTGAAACTTGGAGAAAAAGTTCCAATAAACTTGAAAATCTTTAGTAAAGTTTTCGACAACGCTACAATCTATATCGAAATCTCAAATTCCACTTATACTTTCAACCTCACATTTAACGAAAGTTTAGAAAATTCAACTTTTGAAAGAAATTATGAATTTAAACCAGAAGCTCCAGGAATTTACAGAGTTAAAGCAATATTAGAAAAATGGGACCCATTAACTGTTGGTCCAAGGGAAACAACATTTACTGTTTATGAGAATGAAGATTATAGCAATTCAAATACTTCAGATTCTACAGCTTGCACAGAACAAAAAGTCATAATAAACGAAATAATGTACAATCCTAAAGGAAGCGATAAAGGAAGAGAATGGATAGAATTGTTTAATGCGGGAAATTGTGAAGTCAATTTAACTGGTTGGAAATTTTTCGAAAGCAACACAAATCATAAAATCAATCTAATCTTTGGAAGCATAATTCTAAAGCCAAATCAATTTGCCATAATTTCAAACAATGCAACAAAATTCAAAGAAGAATATCCATCTGCTTCTTGTAACATTTTCCAATCTTCATTTTCTTTGAGCAATAGCGGAGAATTTATAGCAATTAAAAATTCTTCATTACATATAATTGATTCGGTTAATTATTCTAGCTCCTGGGGTGCTAATGACAATGGAAAAAGTTTAGAGTTAAAGGATGGAATTTGGGTTGAAAGTTATGTTGATGGCGGAACTCCTTGCATGCCGAATGATGATAAACCAATAGAAAGCCAAACAACAAAAAATGAGGCTATAACTGGATTTGCTGCTTTGCCTTCTTTAAACAATTCATTGAAAGTTTCTACTAACATTTTATCAAACGGTACACTTAAAACAAATTTAAGCGCCCCACTCGAAGAAAATACAACTTCAACAAAAAATGAAACGAGCAAAAATATTACAAGCAAAAATGAAACAAAGATTGAAAGAAGTATCAACAAAACAAAAGAGTCGCCCCACTATAAAAGCCCCCAAACAGGTCTGTTTGGTCTTACTCTTTCAAATTACATTATGATACTTATTATACTTGTCTCAATAACTCTTGGAGTTGGTAGCCTACTTTTGTTCAGGGCATTAAAGTAGGGTATGAAAAAAACCAAAAAAGAAAGTTAAAAGTGGTAAAAATTGACAATGAAATGTCAAAAAATGCTTAAAAATTGACATTCAAATATCAAAAATGGTAGAAGTTGAGGTTTTAAAAGAGCAAAACCCTTGGTGGATTTCTAAAGATAAAATTCTCGAAGACGAAAAAGTGAAAAATGCATTAGAGAAAAAACACAAGCTTCTATACTCTTTTGAAGAAAGTAAAAACAAGCTAATAGTTGGACCTAGGCAAACCGGTAAAACAACTTACCTAAAACTTCTTATTTATGATTTACTGACTAACAAGAAAGTTGAGGAGAAAAGGGTTTTTTATTTTAGTTGCGAAATTCTCAAAAATTTTGAAGAAATAGTTGATGTTATAAGAAAGGTTGACTTTCTTGTAGAAGGGCAAAAGTATGTTTTCCTTGATGAAGTTGGGTTTGTAGAAAATTGGGAAAGAGCAATAAAGTATATTTTAGATTCAAACTTATCCAAAGACAAAGTTATTTACATAACTGGCTCTTCTTCTTTGAATTTAAGAAAAGAAAGCTTTCCTGGAAGGGACATTGAAATAAAAAAATTTCTTCCCTTAACGTTCAAAGAGTTTTGCAAGATCTTTGGAAGTGATGAATTAAAAAACAAGCTGAAATTTTCCGTAAAGTTTGAAAGCACAAAAGAAATTTTTGATGCTGCTAAAAATCTAATTCTGCTTAAGGATGAAATAGATAAGCTTTTCTACAAGTTTTTGGAATGTGGAGGTTTTCCAAGAGCTTTTTATGAGCTAATGGAAGAAGGAAGAATAAAAGAGGAGACTTACGAAATTTATTGGAAATGGTTAATTCATGACATAGCAAAAATTGATAAAAGCGAAAAAATTGCTTCTTCAATTTTGGCTGGAGTTTTAAAAAATTATGCGTCAAAATTTTCTCTATCTTCTCTAGCAAAAGAAATGGAAATTGGTTCTCATGTTACGGCAAGAGAATATTTGGAAATTCTTGAAAATCTATTCGTAATTAGAAATTTTTACACTTTTGATCCTTACAAAGAGAGAATAGTTTATCGAAAAATGAGAAAGGTTTACTTCATAGATCCATTTTTATTCCATGTTGTAAATAGAAAGGTTTTTGGTAAAAGTAAAGTTGATGATCTAAGTAAGCTTGTAGAAGGAATAGTAGTAGAAGAGTTAAGTAGAAAAATAGAGCATATTGGTTTTTATCACAACAAAAAAGAGGTTGATATTGTTTTCAAAAATTTTGGAATAGAAGTAAAATGGCAGGAAAAAGTTGATTTCAGAGACTTTCCAAATATTGAATTAAAAAACAAAATATTGTTATCAAAAGATGATTTCAACTTAAAAGAAAATGTTTTAATCATTCCCACCACTATTTTTCTCTTACTACTATGAATGTAGCACTGTCTTTCGTTGAGTAGATTTCTAGAGTGAAATTTATAAGACAAATGTAATACGTATTACACTTGTATATAAACTTTGTCATAAGTTAGCTATAAGATACTTTCAAGATTACTAGATCTTTTGCTGTAGACTTTGATTTTAGAACGTCTAAAAAATTCCACTCGAACGTTCTACATTTAAAAACATCTGAATATAGATAATCTATGATAGAAATATTAGCATCTGTAATCATTTCTACACTTGCTACATTTTTCATCACACCATATGCTATTAGATACTTCAGATTCATTGGTCTTTTAACGACTGACGTTCACAAAAAGAATAAACCATTAGTTCCAAATTCTGCTGGAGTACCAGTTGTTGCTGGAATAATAGCAGGTTTTTTAGTTTATACCTTCATAACTGTTTTTATTCATAGGGAATCCTCTCAACTTGTATATCTTTTTGCATCAATAACAAGCATTCTAATAATAATGTTCTCTGGCTTTCTAGACGATTTAAACTCTAGACAAGTTAAAGTTGCTGGCCATATAGAAGGGAAGCAAGGATTGAAAGCTTGGCAAAAACCTTTGTTAACTTTACCAGCTGCTTTTCCATTAATGGCAATAATGGCAGGCGATACTACAATGAATTTGCCATTTATAGGAACAGTTGATTTTGGAATTTTGTATCCGTTGCTTCTCGTTCCAATTGGTGTAGTTGGCGCTGCAAACATGGTGAATCTTCTTGGCGGATACAACTTTTTAGAAGCAGGAATGGGCTTAGTTTATACACTATCTCTTGGAATCTATGCTTATTTGCATGGAAGTATTATAGCTTCAGTAATTTTCTTAACAACTTTTGGTGCTTTACTTGGATTGGCAAAATACAATTTTTACCCAGCTAAAATTCTTTCTGGTGATAGTTTGACTTACACTTTAGGGGCTGTTGTTGCTGTAGGTGCAATAGTTGGAAATATGGAAAAAGCTGCAGTAATAACAATGATGCCGTTTATTGTTCAAGGAATTCTAAAATTTTACTCAAGACTTAAGCTTAGAAGATTTGCTTCGGATTTAGGAATTTTACAAAAAGATGGAATAATAAAACCAAAATACGGTAAGCAAATTTACTCTTGGATTCATTTAATAACGAACTTATGGAACTTAAACGAAAAACAAATTGTTTTTGTTATGATGAGTATTCAAGCTATATCTTCTTTAATTCCATTTTTAGGTGTTCTCTAAAAAACTAGCAAGACATTAAAGCTAAAATCTAATAGCAATTTTTTCTTTAGTTAATTTTGGGAACGAATATTTAAATTTTTGGTCCAAAATATGGAACGAATATACTTTATTTAACTCAGTTTTTTAACCCTTAGAAAAAATTAAAGATAATGTCACTGGGTAAAAAACTAATTTCGAATTCAGCCTACTTGCTTTTAGATTGGCTTTTAGTTTCTATATTAGGTTTTTTCTATTGGTTTATAGCAGGTAAGACATTGATACCAGAAGAATATGGAATTGTTTCAACAAGCATAAACCTTGCAACTTTCCTTTCCACCCTTTCTTTGCTTGGATTAAATACAGCAATATGGAAGCTTTTACCTGAATATCAAGCAAAAAACGAAAAAGGAAAAATAAAATCTTTAATAAAGTTTTCTTTTTGGCTTTCGCTTTTTATAAACATTATTTTATCAATAATTATTATTGTTACAAGCTTTTGGTTTTCTTCAACGCTTAAAATCCCTTTGAACGTCACATTAATGATCCCATTGATAATGATTTCTTTAACTCTTGCATCAATTTCAGGAACTATAATTTATGCCTTTCAAAACATGAAATTTTACTTTCTTTCTGATTTTTATGGAGTTTTGAGCAAAGTTTTTATAGCAACTCTATTAATATTCATTGGTTTAAAATATATTGGTCTGTTAATTGGTTTCGTAATTTGTTACTTTTTGATTTTTTTATTGAGAATCATAAAAATAAGGTTTGGGGAGAAAGAAGCAAAAATAAACAAAAGAGAAATTTTGTTAGAATATGCTTTTCCTGCTTTCATTTCAAGTTTAGCTTGGAGTTTATTTTCTAGCGGTCAATATGCTTTGCTTTCGATAATTCAAAACCCAAAAGCAACAGGAATCTTTACAGTTGCTTTAATACTAACAATTCCTATAGTTGCATTGCCAAATACCTTATCTTCAGCTTTGTTACCAATAATTTCATTTCTTTCAGCGAAACATCAAGCAAAAAGCCAGAAAAAAAGATTAATAGAGTTAGTAGCGAGATATTCATTTTTCTTTTCTTTACCAATAGCCCTCCTTTTGATAATCTTCTCGAAACAAGTTATAATAATCTTTTCGAGCGAAAAATATCTAGAAGCAAGTAGTCTATTTCCAATTTTAGCAATTGCCTCTGTAATATATGGTTTGGGAAATTTATTTCTGTCGAACTTGTATGCTATAGGAAAAACAAAATTAAATAGAAATATTGTTTTGCTAACTGTAGCTATTTTTCTTACTCTTGTCTATCCGTTAACAAAAATCTACTCAGCTATTGGTATGGCAATATCTTATTTCACATCAATTCTAGTTCTTTCAATCGTTAGCTACTTTTACATCAAAAAATTTTTGAATGTCGAAATGCCAAAAAAAGATTTTACGAAAATTTTAACTTCCTCACTAATATCTTTTGCTTTCCTTTATTTCACAACGAAAATCACTTATGGTATTTTAATTGATTTTATTTTGCTAGTTTTTGCTGTAGTTATTTATCTTTTTACATTAGCTTTGTTAAAGTTCTACAAGAGGGAGGATGTAAAGGTTTTGGAATTTTTTGAAGAAAGAACGCCTATCTTAAAGAAAACTATTCGTAGCCTCAAAACTATTTTAGAGAAATTCGTAGAATAAAATAATATTCTTAGAAACTCGGTTCCTACTTTAGCCAAAATGTAGTGCATAAAAAGGGAGATATAAACTTTTACGGTTAATTAACCTATGGAAAAGTTTGACGTTTGTATTCCAACTTTAAATTCGGGCAAAACCTTAGAATCTTGTTTAAAGTCAATAAAGGAAGTTATTCCAGTTAACAAAATAATAATTGCAGACGGTTATAGCACAGACAATACTATAGAAATAGCCAAAAGGTATGGGTGTGAAATTTTTCAAACAAAAAGAAGTTTAGGGGAAGTTAGAGAGATGCTTATAAAAAAAGTAAAAACTAAATGGTTTTTCTTTATAGACGCTGATATTGTTGTGAACAAAAAATGGTTTTATGCGTTGGTCATAAATAGGAATGAGAACCGGGGGGCTGTTCAAGGATTTGGTCTACCAAAAGGACCTATAAGTTTTTTGAGAAAACTCTTGCTTTTTATAAAAGTTAAATTTGGATTAAAGCAAAGAGGTTTCACTTCAAACACTTTGGTAAGGAAGGAAGCTGTATCTGGAATAAAATTACCAAAGAGGAAGAGATTAGAAGACATTTATTTGCAGGAAGAAGTTGAAAAAAGAGGATATGAATGGAAGTTCGTCCTAGCTTTTTGCGAGCATTTAAAAACAGAAAAGCAAGTAGTTAAGGAAGCATTAAGAGATCTTTGGAAGCTAGCAAAAGAAAAAGGTTTTATGAGAGCTTTATTCTATATCTAATTCTCTAAACATTCTCTATGCAAATTTTAAATTCTGAGTAAACCTAATTATTGACTGATATTTGATTTATCAAAAAGGTAGATTCTGATATGAAAAGTGAAAGTGAGATAAAGAGAAAAATTGAAGAGTTAGAAAAGCTAAAATTCCATTGGTATCCTTATGATGAAGATTTCAAAATCAAAAATATAGATGAGTATAACACAGCAATAAAGGTTCTAAGATGGGTTCTCGAAAAGTAGGATTTAAATCGAATTTTAAAAATTCTTTAAATGGAGTTGAAGGCCGTATACAAAAATCTTTGTCCAAACTGCGGAAACTCTATTACCTCAGAAAGATTAGAAAAAGGATTGCCGTGTGAAGTTTGCTTGCCAAATGAAAACGAAAAGTTGAAATTCGGTTCTTTATTAAAAATAGAGGAAAGAAATAAAAGAGTAGAGGAAGTAGAAAGTCTTTTCAAAAGAGTAATAAAAGCAAGTATGTGGGCTTTACAAAGGTTTTGGGTTAGAAGGTTTTTAGAAAACGAAAGCTTCGCTTTAATTGCTCCTACAGGTTCTGGTAAAACAACGATTCAAATTATTTTATGTTTATACGCAGCGAGATTTCTTAGAAAAAGATGCTTGGTAATTCTACCAACAAGCCTTTTAGCAAGTGAGGTTTCAGAAAGGATGAAGAAATTCGCTGAAGAATTGAAAATTAACGTTGTGATAGCAAGTTATCATTCTATGCTTTCAAGCAAAGAGAAAAAGGAAGAGTTAGAAAAAATGAATGTAGCCGATATAATAATTACAACTCATTTAAGTGTAATGAAGAGAGAAGAAATAAATAAACAAGAAATTGATGCAGTTTTTGTTGATGATGTTGATAGCTTTTTAAGAAGGGGCAAAGCCATAAGGTATGTTTTAAAAATGGTTAAACTTCCTAAAAGAATTAAAGATATAATTGAGGAAGTTTTCGAGAAAAAAGTCGACTTAAAAACAGCATTATCCGAAATATCAAATCTGAAAGAGGAAGTTGAAATAAAATCTCAGCTTATAGTTAGTGGAGCCACACAAAAAGCTAAGAGAACTAAAAGCATTTCAATATTAAACTCAATATTCGGATTTTCTATTGGTTTAAAACCTGAATTTGGAAGAAATATTGTAGACTGTTTCACTATAAACAAAAATGTTAAAGAGGAAGTCCTTAATCTTTTAAAAAAGTTTGGGAGTGGTTGTTTAATTTTTGTACCAATGGACAAGGGCAGTGAATTCGCTGAAGAGTTAGAGAGATTTTTAATTGAAAATGGTATAAAAGTAAAAGCATTTCTAAAGCCGGATAAGAAGGCTTTCGAAGATTTTAAGATTGGTAATTTAGATGCTTTGATAGGAATGGTAACTACAAGAAGTCCTCTTGTTAGAGGAATAGATTTGCCAGCTATAATTAGATATGCAATTTTTGCGGGCGTTCCAAAATTTGCAGTTAGGATTAGAATAGAGGAATTCCATCCAACAAAATGGCTAATGCTTTTGAACAATATACAACAAACCATTAAAGAAGAATACAAAAAAGATTACGAACATCTTGTTGCAAATTTGATAAAAATTAAAACTCTAAAAACAGAAGATTTGGAAGAAGTGAGGAAAGCGTTAATCGAAAATAGAACGTTGGAAGGTTTTTTAGAATTTGTGAGGAAGGTTGCAGCAAGTGGAATGGAATTTTTCAAAAAAATTTTGAAAGATGAAAGTGTTATAAAAGCGATAAAAGAGTCGTCAACAATAAGTTTTAGCGAAAAAGAAGGAGAATACATATTTCTAATTCCAGATACTGTTGCTTATATTCAAGCTAGCGGAAGAACAAGTAGATTGTATGTTGGTGGAATAACAAAGGGTTTAAGTGTCGTTATAGTAGATGAAGAAAAAGCTTTCAACTCTTTGAAAAAAGAACTAACCTATTTTGAAGATATTGAATGGAAAAAATTAGAGGAAATTGACACTAAAAAAGTTATAGAGGAAATTGATGAAGATAGAAGAAATGTTATACTTGCAATGGAAGGAAAGTTGAAAGCGGAAGAAACAAAAATTGCTTTAAAGACTAGATTGTTTATAGTAGAGTCGCCAACAAAAGTTAAAACAATAGCAAGATTTTTCGGCAAACCTTCTAAGAAAAAATATCAAGACTTAGAAATTAACGAAGTTTTTGGAGCAAATTCCTTGCTGATGATAGCCGCTAGCAAAGGGCATATAACAGATTTGAGTTTGAAAGAAGGTTTGTTTGGCGTTGAAGTAAGAGAAACTTTCATTCCGTACTTTAAACCAATAAAAAAATGTGTTTCTTGTGGAAGAGAGGTCGAGGAAGAAGAAGAAGTTTGTTTTTGTGGTAGTAGAAAGTTTGTTGATGCTAAACCAAGAATAGAAGTTTTGAGAAAATTAGCAAGTTTGGTTGATGAAGTTGTTATTGGAACTGATCCTGATAGCGAGGGAGAAAAAATAGCTTTTGATTTGTGCTTGCTCCTAAAGCCACTAAACAAAAACATAAAAAGAGCCAGATTTCACGAAGTCACTAAAAAAGAAATACAAAAGGTTCTAGAAAACTTGGAAGATTTTGATTTGAATTTGGTTAAAGCTCAAATTGTTAGAAGAGTGGAAGACAGATGGATTGGATTTGGAATTTCTCCAGTTTTATGGAAAGTTTTCAGAAACAATAGATTGTCAGCAGGTAGAGTTCAAACTCCAGTTTTAGGATGGATTGTTGATAGAACTAAAAAGTTGAGAGAAAAAGAAGAATTAATAATTTTGAAGTTGGAAAATGGTTTAGATTTAAGTTTCAGAGCTAGCATAGGTACTTACAAAAAAATTGTTGATAATGGTTTTGTTGAAATAAAAGATCTCAAAATATATGAAGAAGAATTAAATCCTTACCCACCATTTACAACAGACACTTTGATTTCTGCATTAACTTCTGCTCTAAAAATAGATGCTAACGAAGCAATGCAAATAGCTCAAAAACTTTTCGAGAGTGGTTTGATAACTTATCATAGAACAAGCAGCACAACAGTTAGCACTGTTGGGATAAACATTGCTAAGGAATACATTTCATCAACTTTTGGAGAAGAGTGGTTCAAAGGAAGAAAATGGGAAGCAGAAGGCGCTCATGAATGTATAAGACCAACTAGAGCAATAGACCTTCAAAAATTGAAGAATTTAATTGGATTGAAAATGCTTAGATTTCCATCACCTCTAACAGAAAAAGAACTTAGAGCCTATGATATAATATTCAAGAGATTTATAGCAAGCCAAATGAAGGCAGCAAAAGTTGAAAAAGTAAAGTTCAAGCTTGTTGCCGCAAACGAAGAAAAAGAGTTTGAGTTTATCAATAGAATTATAGATGAAGGTTTTACGAAAATTCTCAGAATACAAGAAAAGAAAATTTCTGGCTTGAAGGAAGGGAAAGTTCAATTTTTAGAAATTAACAAAAGGGTTGTTCCAAAGTTCTATCCTTACACTTACTCAGAAATAGTTTCAATTATGAAAGAAAAAGGAATTGGAAGACCTTCAACCTATGCAAAGATTTTGGAAGTCTTAAAAAGAAGAAATTATGTAAGGGAAATAAAGAAATCGACGTTGATTGCAACTTTCCTTGGAATAAAAGTTTATGGCTTCTCTCAACAAAACTTCAATAAATATTTAAATGAAGAGACAACAAAAATGTTAGAAGAAGAGATGGATAGTATAGAAGCGGGAAAGAAGAATTTTGAAGATGTTTTAAGAGAAGTGTATTCTGAAGTTAAAGAAATTATAAAGAATGGCATGCAAAGAGGAGTTAAATATCCAAACATTTCTCCAGAAATTTTAAACTGACTCTAAAAACTTTTTGTAATAAGGAATTATTTTTCTTATTCCTTCTTCCAAGTCAACTTTAGCTTTAAATCCGAGTCTCTCTTCAGCTTTTGTTGTATCAGCCAAAGTATGCCAAACATAATTTTTGATTGGATTCTCAACATACTTTACTCTAACTTCAACATCTAAAATTCTGCTAACCATTGCAATGACTTCATTCAAAGAATAGCTTTTTCCTCTACCAACATTAAAAATGTCAAAATCGATGTTTGAATTCATTGCCCTTATAAAAGCTTCTACAACATCTTGCACATAAATGAAATCTCTAGTTTGAGTTCCATCACCAAAAACTTTTATCGTTTCCCCTTTCAAAGCAGCGAGTATAAACTGAGTCACAAGATTCGCATATTCTCCTTTAAATTCTTCCTTTTCTCCATAAACGCTGAAAAGTCTCAAAGCAACAACTCTTGTTCCGTATAAATCATTATAAACTTTTGCTATTCTCTCCATCGAATATCTAACTTCAGTGTAAAAATCTGTTGGAATTATTTGCATATCTTCTTTCCAAGGTACAGGATTGCCATTGTAGATTGAAGATGTTGAGGCAAGAACAATCCTAACTTTGTTTTTTGTCGCAAACTCCAAAATCTTTATCCAATCTTCTATTGCTTTACATATGAGCTCTCTTTTCTTTTTGTACATTGGCGAAGATGAAGGAATTCCTAAGTGAAAAATTCCGTCAATTGGATCGATAATCTTATCTATTTCTCCGGCATCACCTTTTATAAACTTTATGTTCAAGTCTTTCAAATTATACAAACTTCCAGTATGTAAATTATCAATTACAATAACTTCATTTCCTTCTTTAATCAACCTCTCAACTAAATTGCTTCCTATAAAACCGGCTCCCCCAGTAACAACAAACCTCATTGATAGATTTGATAGAAAAAGGATAAATTCTTATTACAAGCCAATAAAAGTTGTTTATTTTATACTTTCAAAAACTATTAAAGATACTGTCTTCTTTACTCCTTCAATTTCTCTTATTGTTAGAAGTTTAGGAAGAGAATTAAAAGTTCCTTAAAAGTCATTCAAGATTTACAGATATTCAGAAGTTTTAGAAAATTTGGTAGTTATGATATTATGAGCACAAAATAAAAAGAACCATTCTGGATTATTGACATAAAGAGAGGGTTCTACGATAAGGAAGATGAAAACAACCCTTGTCATTTTCTAAACTATGATTTGATTTTGCCAGAAGGGTATGGCGAAGTTTTTTTATGGAAGGTAAAGACTATTAGACGTTCAAGAACTATCGAGAAGTTGCTAAAATGGGCTTATTGAAACCAAGCGCGTGGTAGGAATTGTTGTTGAAATGTTATTAAGATTTTTATGTGGAAAGAAACATATAAGAGAAATTCAACTATTTCCAAGAATTCCTGGAGAGGAAGTAATTTTCTAGCTTTTTGCTATTTACTCCAAGCTTTTTAATAAATCTTATGGAAAACGAAAAGATTTTAGAAAAATCAAAAGAAGTTTTTAGAAATTGTAGCTTATCAAACTGGTAGAAAAAGAAAAAGCGTTGAAATACTACAATTTGGCGAATGAAAAAAGTTTAATGGTTATTTGTCCGAGCAAATAAAAGACGATAAACCCGCTTCTATCATTCCTATAGCTTTAGCCATGCAATGTTTGTTATTGCATCAAATTTTTCTGTGGAATGATAGAACAATAACTTATAACACCTTTAAATCATGAGCCTTGCTTTCTTTAATTCCTGCTTCAGTAACTTTTATGAAAATTGCATTTTTTTGCAATTCTTTTATGTTTCTAGCTCCAACATAACTCATTCCTGATCTTAAACCACCTACTAATTGATGAATTACTTCAGCTACTGTTCCTCTGTACTCCACTAAACCTTCTACTCCTTCAGACACATAAGCTTCAATTTCTTCTTCATCAAACCTCCCTTCTCTTTCCAATTTTCCAGAATAAGCCGCATGCGATGCCATTCCTCTGTAAAGTTTATACTTTCTTCCCTTCCTTATTATTGTTGTTCCGGGGCTTTCTTCAGTGCCAGCTAACAAATTTCCTATCATTACTGTTGACGCTCCAGCAGCTAAGGCTTTAACAATATCTCCAGATCTTCTTATACCACCATCAGCTATTATTGGAATGTCATATTTAGAAGCGGCTTCGGCACATTCAATTATTGCAGTCAATTGTGGAACACCAACTCCAGCAACTAATCTAGTTATACAAGAACTCCCTGGACCAATACCAACTCTTATCGCATCTGCTTCTGCACTAGCTAAAGCTTCTACCCCTTCTGCTGTAGCAACATTTCCAGCAATTACCTCTATATCAAAATCTCTTTTGATGTCTTTAACTGCTTTTCGAACATTTTCTGTATAACCATTTGCAACATCAATAACAATAAAATCTGCTTCAGCTTCCAATAGCTTTTCTACATGTTTTATATAATCTTCTTTCACCCCAATTGCAGCTCCAACCATTAAACGACCTTTCTTATCTTTTGAAGCAAATGGAAACTTTTCTAAATTAGAAATGTCCTTCAGTGTGATTAAACCTCTTATAACGTTTTTTTCGTCAACCAAAGGCAGCTTTTCTATTTTATGAGCCTTCAATATTTCTTTTGCTTCTTCAATACTAATTCCTGGTTTTGCCGTAACTAACTTTTCTCTTGGTGTCATAACCTCAGAAATTTTCTTTTTTCCATCCTCAAATACAATATCCCTAGAAGTTACTATACCGAGCAAATGATTTGATTCATCGGCCACCAAAAAACTGTTTACCTTATATTGTCTTGACATCTTACGCATATCTTCTATAGTTGCATTTGGAGAAATGGTGTAAGGTTTTTCGATGATTATTCCTTCCGACCTTTTAACCTTCATAACTTCTCTTACTTGTTCTTCTATTGACATAAACCTGTGAATAACTCCAACGCCACCTTCCCTTGCTATAGCTATTGCCAATCTTGCTTCTGTAACAGTATCCATTGGGCTACTAACAATAGGAATGTTGATTTT